>ENA-OUQM01000749-OUQM01000749.1-human-gut-metagenome-genome-assembly--contig:-NODE-749-length-20351-cov-8.415845_pt1 | contig 20351 bp, 29 predicted proteins | sample MGYA00237949_ERZ548830 | MGnify/ENA primary metagenome ERZ548830 (study PRJEB26490, sample SAMN05194706) | human gut metagenome | biome: terrestrial biome; feature: human-associated habitat; material...
TCCTTGACCTCCCGGAGCAGCTCAAGCCCACTGCCATCCGGCAGATTGATATCCAACAGGATCAGGGATACACCGCCGCAAAGCAGCTGCTCCTTCGCTGTTTTCAGGTCTTGGCAGGAAATGATCTTCCGATCATCTACTTTCAGTGCTTTGCATAAACCTTGATTCAAACCAATATCATCTTCAACAATCAATAATTGCTCCATATATCTTACTCCCTCGTTACTCAAAGGTATTCGGCAAAGTTAATAACAAGATACAAAAAATAACCGCCTCAGCGTCGCAAAACTGAACGGTTATTTTCAATAAGTATGTGGACTAACCATCTATCAGTAGTACTCTTTTTCTATAATCATATTAGCACGCATATGTGAGAATGTCACATTTTTTTTTATTCTCAATATTGCAAGACTGCTGGCATTGCTATTTCTTTTCATTCAATAATTCTTTTACTCTTTTAACCGGAAATCTATCTTCAATATCAACTACTTCAAACAGATTTAATGGCAATTCCTTTTCACCAATCAGGGAAAGGTATTCATTAACAGCTCTACGATCAATCATAATCTTTCCATGTCCTGCCCAATGACGATTGCTCTCTTCCTTTTTCAGTCCGGAAATCCAATAGTTATCACCATTCTCAATATCTATATAATTTGCATAGTTACCGATATTCTTCTGAAAGGCATGGTCATTAAAATAGATTGTTTTCTTACTTTTTGAAGTTTTGACATATCCAATCCATGCCGGACCATCATCAGAATATCCCGTTTTTAATTCAATGTACATCAAATTGTTAATCATTCTTATTCTCTCCTGATTCCAAATTTTGCAACATCTCAACTAACTGGAAGTTATTACTTTCTGCATAGCGTGTTTCCCAAAATGATAATTACCACGACATCAATCAAAATAATCCCCAATGCAATATATACAAAAAATGCAGGCAAAATATTTTCAAGCAAGCCCATTGTTAATGCAAGAATTGCTATAATAGACATTCCAATTCCCATTGTTCTGCATAACTTCTTTTCATCATATTTTTCCTTTTCTTCTTTTGTAGCTGTATTATATCCAGAAATAAACCAGCTTCCGTGTCCAGAAAGTAAAGTTATAGAAAGTATAGCAAATATTACAAAGACAATCCACACTATCCAATCAGAACCTGTTGCTAAATCTGCTAATTTCATCTATATGCTCCTTAAATTCCAATTTTTCTAAACTCTCAATTCCATCTTCTTGCCATTCAAACAAGAAGTATCTCTCGCCCAATGCGCTCGGTCAATTCCGATTTGAGTTAAAACCCAAGAGGCTTTTAATGCCCCTTATGCTTTTCTCTTTTCTTTTGCTGTTTCAACTCAAACATTCGCTGTTCTTTTGCCTCTTTTTTCTTGCGATTTCTCTCTTTACGCTCCTGTTTGTTATGTTCCTGCTGTAATTTCAATGCTTGCTGCGATTTTGTGCCAATACCTGTTCCTATTGTCTGCTTTTTTACTTCTCGATGCATCCGTTTCGGATTTCTTTTTATATCCTTTACAACAGTTTCAACAGCCGGACTGAATTTCAAACTGAAATAGTATTGTTGAATATATTCCTGCACTTCGTAATCTTTTGGTTCTGCACCAAATATTACCTTCGCTACAGATAATTTACCATCCTCAATACGCTCGAATACGCCTACCCAAAATGGTTCTTCAAAATATACCGTCAGTTTTCCATTTGTTTTGTCCATAAAAATCCCTCCTAAAATGAATTGAACAAAGAATGGACAACCCGGAGGGGCAGGTTACTTACCCTATTTACATAGGACGGCTGGGCTACCTACCAGCTCTAGCATATCTTAAAAATATGCATTGCGTTTTTATCTTGTTTTTATCATATAAAGTGCAATATCACACAATATATCCTTACAATTTATATATTCTAATTTCTATAGTAAATCTATACAATCATCTTTTCCATTGATAGTACGAGACGATTTTAACATAATACTTTATCTGCTTTCAACACATAATCATGGGAACATATAATTCTGCTTCTCTGAATGATATCACCTCTAACAGAACAGTTTCCTTTTGCACAGCCTTCTATCGGTGTAAAATTTTCGCAGGAACCACATTTTCTGCGTTCCTTTTTCATTCCACGTCCATCGCACCGGATCATTTCATAACCAACAATGTATTTTTGCAATTCATCTTCCGGGATTGTCTTTTCGAGCTTTTCCCCTGCATCATTTCTCAGTTCAAAATGAATATCCTTGCCATTTATGTCTGCTTGCAAGGCTATATTATTATTTAAGAGACCTTCCTCGTTTAACTCATTGATTTCTTCACAATCCAGATTTTCAATAAATTGCAAAATATCTTCCATTATGTCCACAGACAAGCCATATCCTCCAGAGCTGTATTCATAGAATATATTTCCATAATAATCGCCTTCTTTTAAGGTTATCGCAATCACATAGTCCCTGGATTTGTAATCATCAGATAGATCATGGTACATTTTTGTCTTCTCCTTATACTGATATCTGTTCTGGTTTTCTTCCCTATACTTTTCATTTTTTATTTTATCGACTGCATTTTGTTTTTCTATCTTTGCTTCCATTGCAGCATAACCATTTTGCTTAAATTTTTCTATCAACTCGTCCCCATAACAATCACGAAATTCTTCTCTACATTTCTTTAATGCATCCAGTTGTGTAGATAAAAACTCATCAAAGAAACTTTCCGGAATATGTAGCCTGCTTGAAAATTGTCTTTTTCTCTTTGGTATCGTTCTTTGAGTGCTAGCATATCCCAACACTCCCATAGACACATCTAACACCCCTGCTAGTTCTACCGAATTTAATTCATATACTTTTTCAATCGCATCATAAATATTTATTTCTACACCGACTCCCTGTTCATCCTGTTGTAAAAGATCCAGAAATTTTTCATAACTTATTTTACATTGATCATAAGGTTTCTTAATATACCAAGGTGCTTTTTTCGTAATCTCGGTATAATACTCCAAAGAAGCTTCCCAGTCATCGCACTCTTCGCCTTCCTTGCATGTAGTATACATGCCGCACACACCATTGGAATCAAATCCACACGTTTTACAAATCTTATCAATTCTCACACTTATCACCTCAATCCATCAACATTTTTCTGCATAGATAAATTTTTTCATCAATTCTTTCCTTGTAATTATACACTTTTTCTGATGATATTGCTATCTGCAAGGATATTTGAACTTACTATTGAACTCTTCTTACTGAAAAATATAGATACTCAATTTAAATATATTTTTCGATAATTACGTAGTATTTCTGTCTGAAGATTCTTATTGTCCTTTGAAAAGTGTTTATCCCTCTTTCTGCACTATATAAGGACAGCCAGATGTGATTTAATGACCTATTTTGAAAAAATTTTGAAATTTTTTTGGTATAAAAAAAGCCAGCACAAAACATATAGTCTGTACGAGCCTTTAAAGCACCGTATCTATGTTGGCATGGTTTTCAAGTTACTCTGAAAAATTATGAACTGTTCCTTTTGGAAATGTAATTGTCAGTCTTGTATATTCTTTTTCCATAGAGCAATATCCATTTTCAAGCCCAATCTATCACATAGTTTTTTCGATAGATACAGACCCATACCTGTTGCATTTACTTTGTTTCTATTTGAACCAGTAAAACCTTTTTCAAATACTCTGGATAAGTCGGACGCTTTTATTCCACAGCCGTTATCTTCAATCACAAAAGCAACTGATACATACTTTATTCCCCTTCAGATAAAATCTTTGCGATTTTCTCTCTATCAACTTCCTCCATATTGATTTCTCTAATTTGTCCGTTATGTAACAAAAGACACTTGTTACAAACATTTTGTAAACACTCTATATCATGGCTTGAAATAATGTAAATTCCTTTTTCTTTCTTGTGAAACTCTACTATTACATTTTCTAAAAGTTTCATTTGGACAGGATCAAGCCCTGAGAATGGTTCATCACAAATAGTAATTTTTTCTTCTTGTATCATTGCACAAGCATTATTTAGTCGTTGCATTGTACCTTTTGAAAGTTCTGATGGAAAATAGTTCTCATACTTTTTTAATCCCAACCCATCTAAAATCCTCTCGATTTTATCAAGTGCCTCTTGCTTTTTTATCTTTCTACTTGAAGCAATTAAAAGAAGATTTTCATATATTGTCAACTCATTAAAAAAACTTGGTTGATCCATTGCATAGGCAACCGGCATATCAAGATAATCAACCTTGTTCATTTTTTTCATCGATAGAAATTACTCCCGTATAATTTTTGCCATAATTCGAAAGTATATTCAAAAGGGTAGTCTTTCCAGCTCCATTTCTTCCAACAAGTCCATAAATACAAGTATTTTCAAATGTATAGTTTAAGTTCGAAAAAACAACTGTTTCACCATATTTTTTAATTAAATTTGAAATCTAAATCATAAAATTTCTTTTCCTCTCAAATCCATTTTTATCAATCCGACTACTAATAATCCCATAAAGACTGCCGTGTTCACAAATAAAAGTACAACAACACTTTTTACCACTCCGAAAGTAAAAAGTATTGAGAAAATTTCTACTGACAATACAATAAAACACATATAATTTGTCAAATACTCTGTTATAATTTCTCCATAATAACTGTTCATCTGTAATTTGGCATAGATAAAATGTTTTAATAAATAACGGATTATAACACAGATAACCGGACAAATAAAAATCCAATTTTTATTCACCAAAGATGTTGCCACACCTTTACTCCATTGTACCGGAATCTCTACCGGCAACTTAGAATAAGACAACGCCCCAATAATCAAGCATAATACGGTAATCGTTATCCAAGTAAGCATACTTCCCCATATATACAAAAAGCTGACTGAATCCAATTTGAAAACAGTTTGATTATCTTTCCAATAATCCTGCAACTCTGTTACATATTGTTCTACCTGTAATTTTTCATAACTAATACTTTCTTCATCCAGCATTTTTTCGCACATGAGTTTCGCCTTATTCAAATCAGTAATCTGACTATTTAATACTTCATTCTGCCTCTCAAGCGTTTCCTGCAATGTGACTTTTCCAGATATAATGCTTCGTATATCCTCAATAGAAATTCCTAATGTACGCAGATATGCAATCTTCTTTATATTTTCCACATCATTTTCTGAATAATCTCTATAACCATTACTTTCGTTTCTTGAAGGCTCAATGAGTTTTTCCTTTTCATAAAAACGAACATTAGAACGGGATAAACCTGTTTGTTCTTCTACGTCTTTTATTTTCATGTTATGCACTCCTTTCAAGCAACTCTATTTTATCTTAAGAATAAGCTATGAACAAGGTTTACAGTCAAGCATTTATCCAAAGTCTCTTCTCTTTTAGTTATAAATCAATTCAGTATTCACAACCTCTCTTGCTCTACTCCAAATATTATTCATTTCTCCTACCCAAGCCACCTGATCAGTTGCTTTAAGTTGTTTGGTAATACCTTCACTCTCTGCCATCTGCTCCACAATCCTTTCAAAGCGTTTCTGTGCCTGTTCTTCTATATCAGCCAAATAATCATTCAGTTTTCCACTTGTAAGTAAATTCAAATATATACTCCTGCGATATTTTTTCAGATAGCGTAATCTTCAAGTGTTCGCAATAAGCCGTTTCTGCTATTTTAGCATTTGAAAAATCATTTTTCACAACCCATAAAAAATCCGATATCTTTGCCTTGTTGATCGGTGCGATGGGATAGCTTCGGATTTCCTCCAGCAATGCCTGATACTCTTCTCTATTTATATCTTTCCGATTCCAAATGCTGCGGGCATAGGAAAACGGTACGTCTTTAGGCGTATCAATCCATCGTTCCACAATAATATCCACCAGAAGATTCCTGAATTCCCCATCCATCGTTCCGCAGAAATCTGTCAGTGCTTTCTCTGCCGTTTGAAAATTAGATCCTTTTAAAATCTCTGCGATCCGCTCTGCCATTTTTTCTGCCATACATATTCCTCCAACCTTTTTCTATAGGAAAAGTATAACGTATTTTTCTTTTTCCTGTAAAGCAGAAAGACCTGAAATTCCAGGTCTTTCTGTCATCATTGATTAGAAATTGAAATTGACACTCTATTTTATATCCTTGGAGCCCATAGAAGCCGCCCATCCAGCCTGAATCCTTTGTATTACGCTTCCATCCCGTGCATCGATCGTAAGGAGTGGAACGCCTGCATCATCCATCGTCACGTCTCCCATGACCGGTCCATCCTCCCCATTTCCGTACTCATATTCTGGCTCTTTGGATGTCCAGGTTCCATAAAAATCCCACACCGGGATCAGGACTGCTTCGGTATCGCTGCCTTCACTGTCTGGCATGCACATATAACCCAGCTGTACCTTTGTTATGGTTATCTCCGCACTCTGTGCATCAATGGACGGATAACGGTAGTGGCTTCCTCCATCGACAGAGATCAGCCGATTCTTGTCTTCTGTCATGACCTGCAAAGAAATCGTTTTTTCAAAGATATCCTTGACCTCATCAAAAGGAAGTAAGAACAGCCTCTCATCGGAAGCATTCGATGCTTCTATGGGATTTCGGTGCAGAAAACTCTGAAGTGTCCCACTGCAAAAGTCCATCGTCAGTACTTCATTTTCCCATCCTTCAGACTGTCCTTCATGAAGTGTTCCATCTTCGTTTTCCCATTCAAGAGCCTGTTCATTAACAGGCAGAGAGGTTTCCCTCACATAATTAACCGGAACCCCGTCTATCATCCGTTCAAAAATGAAATCATCTTTTTCCAGGGTAGTGCTTCCTTCAGTAAGTGCTTTTGAGGAACTTTCAAATATCTCCCAGTCTCCGGACACAAGACCTGAAACCTTCTCCTTTGCTTCCTTTTCAGACACTTTCCCGCTTCCTGCCTTTATATAATTTTGAAAACGTTCTTCCCTTTCTTTTTTCTCGCTCGATTCCAGGGTCATGTCTCCACAATCGTCAAAGATAAACTTCGCTATCCCAAATCCGAGTTCCTCCACATCCGATACCTGCTCACTCTGTGTATAAGAATACCGATAGGTCAGTCCATCTACTGTATATGTCCCCGCCTGTTCGTTCTCATTCTTCTCTTCCTGCATGGGCTGTCCTTTTCCGAATGTGTCTTTTATTTTATTCTGTTCTTCTTCAGGAATCGCCACTCTTTTTATTTTTTTTAAACAGATTGCATCTACATCCGGCACTTTTACCGGTGCATCCGCTGTCAGTGTAAAATTCATCGGGGTTTCTTTATCCTCCCGGTCCGCTGATCTTAGATCTGCCTGGATCGTTGTCTGGTATATTTCCGGTGCCTGTACCTGTTCGGCAACGGTTTTCTGAACTGTCTCCTTTTTCTCTTCTTTTTTCTGTTCTGTCTGATCCTTTTCTTCCACAACAGCAGACTGGACAATACGGTCACATCCGGATAATGTCAAAAGATTCATACACAGAACGGCTCCCATAAACATTTTTATTTTCTTCATCCTTTTTCCATCCTTTCCTTTCGGTATTAAAAAAGGTACCCTCTTCTTATGAGAAAAGAGTACCATATTGCTTCGCCGATGTATTCATCAAGATGTAAACAAATTGTAAATCAGAAGATGGCTCTTACCGTGGTTCCCTCTCTCTGTCTGCTTTCGATTTTCAAGCATCCGCCATGGATTTCAGCCACCTTCACGCAGAGTGCCAGCCCAAGTCCGGATCCGCCTTCTTTTCGGCTTCGTGATTTGTCCACCATATAAAACGCATCTGTAATCTTTCCCAGTTCTTCCTCCGGGATCCCCATTCCGGTATCCGACACCTCAAAGATCTTTTTTCCAGCTTTCTCATAAGCCTTTACCCAAATGCTTCCACCGGCATCCGTAGCCTTTAGGGCATTGTCGATCAGGTTTATCAGAAGGCTTTCCATCAAGGCCGGATCCATTTTCATGGAAAAGGCTTCACATTCCATCTTGAGGTGCACCGCTTTCTTTTCTGCCTGTTCTTTTTCCATGTCTATGACATGGTTTAAAAGGTCATCTGCCATGGTCATTTCCATCTGTATGGCATGGTTCTGATAAAGCCCCAGCATCTGCAGCATCTTCCCAGAAAGAGCCTCCAGGCGTTTTCCCTCCCGGTTGATATGTTCCAGTGCCCGGTCTTTCTGTTCATCTTTCAGCTTTACATGGCGCAGGGTATCCGAATACCCGATAATGGACGTTAACGGGGTACGCATTTCATGGGAAAGTGCCCCCATAAGCAGCTCCTGTTTCTCTGCCACTTCCTGTAACTTCTCCATCTGTTCCACAGTTCTTCGCATCATCATATAAATAAAAAGGCCGGCGATCAGGAACACAGCCAGATAAATTCCCAAAAACCAGACAGCGGTCTGTCTCAGCTCTGCAAAAAGCCCTGTCACTTCCCGGACAGAGAGGACCTCGTATCCTTTCGGTCTGGATAATGGTTCCAGCTGGAGAAGGAGGTATTTCTGTCCCAGTTTCTGTATCTTGTAGGCATACGGATCTCCTTCATCCTTTAAGCCTAAGTTTTCGAGCCCCACCACTTTATAATCTGTCAGGTTTTCAATGACGGCATTGCTTTTTCGGTCAATCATGGCCATGCCTTCCCCACAGCATCGCTGGAACTGAAAGCCCATATAAGCCTGCTTTCCAGTCTCGGACATCTGCTCATATTTGCTGTTATCCCAAAATTGTTCCAGGAGTATCTTGCCATTTTCCAGCTGTCTTCCGTAGGTCTCTGCAGCATTATTGAGGCTTCGTTTTCCTGTGATATAAAGACTTAGCGTTCCCACTGGGATCAGGGCACATAATAGCGTTACCAGCATAAGAAGTACCGTTCGTTTCCACAGCTTCATCCTTATTCCTCCAGACGGTATCCAAGTTTCGGGATCGTCCTGATCTCATCATAAAGTTCCAGCTTTTTTCTGAGCTGTCCGATATGGACATCCACCGTCCTGCTTTCTCCCAGGTAGTTTTCTCCCCAGACCCGTTTTAACAGTTCTTCCCTTCCAAGCGCAATGTTCTTATTTTGCAGGAGCAGCACAAAGAGGTCATATTCCATCGGCTTTAGGCTTACCGGAAGCCCGTCTTTGTAAACCTGATGGCTTTGCATGTCCACCAGGATGTTCCGGACCGTTAAGACTTTCTTGGCCCGTCCCGTCCTCTCCAGCACCTTCTCAATGCGTACCAGAAGTTCCAGCATCTCAAAAGGTTTTACCATATAATCTTCTGCACCCAGTTTCAGCCCCTTTACCTTGGAAGCCACATCATCCTTTGCAGTCAGGTAGAGCACCGGAAGCTCCTTCTTTTTAAAATCCTCCATCAGTGCAAATCCGTCTTTTCCCGGCAGCATGATATCCACCACTGCCAGGTCCGCGTCCTCCTGCCATAAGAGCAGCCTCTGGGCTTCTTCCCCATCATACGCTGCCACAGTCTCATACCCTGCTGCCTCCAGGTTCATGCACAGCAATTCTGAAATTGCGCGGTCATCTTCTATCACCAAAATTTTATTTTTCATTCCCGCTGCCACCTCTAACGCTTTTCTATAGTATAGTTTTTTATATCCCAAGTCTACATTGCATTTGTTCCTGCTTTCGCATCATTTATACGCATCAGGGCACGATAATGTGACCAGCTCAATTCAGGGCACAGTGTGTCTCGAATTAGAAAAGTACAATAAAACTGAAATTATAGATTTTTGTCCCTTATCTTTTTTGCCATTACGAATCCAAACATTAAAATCAAGTTCATAAACAGTACAACTATGCTACCTTCAATTTTACAGCTGCCACCCGACAAAATTGAATTTCCACTAATTACCATGTTGAACAAATGCGGATAATCTTCTGCTAATGATACTCCACCCAAAATAATTGCACCAACTCCATTCCATAAAAAATGGATTACGATCGGAGCAACTAAGGATTCCGTGTATTCCAAAACTGCCGTCACGAAAAGACTCATCGTTATAACGTTTAGTACAGGAAGTATTCCTGCCTCAAAAGCCCCACCATGTGCAAATGTAAATAATCCGGTAGATATAAGGACAGCGACAACGATGTTGTAATTATTTTTTATCATCTGATACAAGTAACCACGAACTAACACTTCCTGCATAACGCTATTGATAAAAGCTGAAAATAACCATAACCAAAGCATAGAAATATGGTTTCTGCCATCAATATGTATGACCCCTGTTAAAGATAATATCACAACAGATACTCCTAACCAAATAGCTCCTGTGATACACCCAAGTACGATATTATAAACAGGTTTTCCAGTCAGATGTAATCGTATGTTTCTTTTATCTATTAACCAGAAAATAATTGTAAAACCAATAACTGACAATAATGGAATCAATTCTGCCCAAAATCTCCAGACTGCCGCACTTTTTGTATCTGGTATAGGTAAAATTGAAGCACATATAGCCCAGCCTACAAAAAAGGCAAACGTTTTTAATGATACCAATACTAATTTCTTCATGTAATATTTTCCTCTACAATCCAGATTTTCTTAATTTCACAAACTTGAATCCGTCGATTCCTTTCTTGTCTAATCTGTTAGCAATTTATCCAACAGCATCTGCCTGTTGTTTATGAACATTTCTGTTACCCGATAGCGCTCTGTTTCTTCATATTCGCATAAATGTATTCGTCCATCATCAAAACAATAGATATCTGCATCAGGTATTCCTAACAAAATTGGCGAATGCGTAACTATAATAAACTGTGCTCCCTCTTTTGCACAACTATATATTTGCATCAACAATGTAAGCTGTCTCTGTGGGGATAATGCAGCTTCCGGTTCGTCAAAAAGATACAAGCCATTTGGACGCTGATTATTCTGTGCCAATGCGAGAAAACTCTCTCCATGTGATTTTTCATGATATTTAGCGGAAGGATGTGTGAGATCCGCATATTCTTCTTCCTTCGTCGCAACATTATAAAAACTTTCAGCCCTAAGAAAATAACCCCACTTTTCCTTCCGATAGCCTTTGGAAATTCTTATCGCATCACACAATTCTGAATGTGTATCATGCGTAGAAAAAACATAATTCTTTGTTCCACCCTTGGATTAAAACCATGTGCTACAGCAAGTGCCTCCAATAAAGTCGATTTACCACTGCCATTTTCTACGACAAAAAAGGTAATTGGTTTATTGAAAACAAGTTTTTCAATCCCTTTAAAAGCCTTAATTCTATTTAAATAACTATCGTTATCAATTCTATTCCAATCGAATATTACTCCTTGTAAGAATTGATCATTCATCTAATCACCTGCCTGTAAAAAACACTTTCTAATCTACCTTTTCTTGCTCTTTGGACAAGAAGCATCATTCGCTCTAAATAGCTCGGTCAACTGGAATTTATCTTCTAACTCAAATCCGAGTTCTTTCAATTCTTTTTCGTTTCTGACATCTTCTTCCGTTTTCTTTCCAGTAATGGCACTGTAGGCTTCTTTGATTCCATTTTTCACTGCCCATTTGATGACGAAATACAGCGCAATCAAAATAATAATTGCGGTTCCCCCGCTTAAGCCTAATTCATTCCACATAATCATTAACTCCTCCGATTTCGTGACTTTCAATTTATTTTCAATTTTGCAGGCTGGGATTTATCATTGAATAAAACACATCCATACTCCAACTGCTATAAGCAATATGCCTGATATTCTTCCTGCGAATTTTGACTTTTGATATCCTAGAAAATTAATTGTTTCAGGAGTTGTAAATGGCAATAAAACAACATCTATACCCATTACTATAATCCCAATTCCTATTATAAAGACATTATTGTTAGAAATAATGCCATAAAACATAACTAAGAATCCCAAAATAATGCCTAATGTAAAATACTTGATTTTATGGCTGTCTTTATCCATCATCTTTTCATAACAATTTTCACATTTACTGTTACAAAATTCAAAATTATCATTGAGTTTTTTGCCACAATATTTGCATTTTTTCACACTCTATTCCCTCCATAATTTCCGTTTTGTTACTAACATGATATCATATTTTTTCCTCAATTACATCCACCTAATTTTAATACACTGCCATTCGTTTTGCTTCTGTAACCAGCATCCTCTTGCTTTTCTCCCGCAAGATTTCCTTTGCATCTTCATCAATCGAATAGTTCTCATTTGTCTCGATTTTTTTCGGTTGCCGGTCAAAATGGTCAAAGACTTCTTTCCATATCTGGACGGAACATACACACTTTTCTTCCATGAAATTATTGCTGATAATTATAAAAAAACAGAAGACCAATTAAGATCTTCCATTTTATAAACAAACCTCTATATAAAACTATATATCCTGCCCATTTTTAATAAAAACAGACAATCGGCACACTTTCGTCTATCCTATTATAAAGTTCTGCCGCTTTGTCCGCCGGAAGATTAATGCATCCATGGGATCCACCACCTTCTCGGAAACGATTTCCTCCAAAGTATGGTTGCCATGAAGCATCATGAAATCCAATCCCCCCATTAAAAGGCATCCAGTAAGTTACTGGTCTTTCATATTCATATTTCCCATTTTCCAACATCTTTCCTTTCAGCACAGATGGACTTTTCTTGTAATACAGTTGAAAAATCCCCGGTGGCGTCTGCCGTTCTGCATACTGCATATCTCCTGACACAATATCCGATTCCAAAATGATAGAACCATCCTGATAGTAATATAAATGCTGTGCAGACAGGTCCACTTCAATATACGTGCTGCCTATATCATTCATACCCCGTGCATTTGCCCGCATGGCGTATACCGGTTCCCGGTTTATCTGTACTCCTGCAATCATTTCCTGCATAATGGTTTCTATTTCCTTTTCCTGATCGATCTTCCATCCATAAACGGAACTATACACCTGAACAGTACGTCCGCTTGTTGTACAAAATTCCCTCTCTGTATTTACGGTATCATGTGTGGCAGCCAGCTTTGCCACATATTCTGCCACGTACTGTCTCAGTTCATCCTCATTTTTTTGCAGCCGTCCTCTCTCATCAAAAATGAGCCAGTTTCTGATCTCGTCCCCCTCCAATGTTACCGTTTCTTCTCCAAATATATATACGATTTTGGTCCGGATCAGATTTTGGCATTCTTCCAATGAATTTTTAAGATCTGGATCATCTTTCATTACTGCCGCTTTTACATAAACAGCCGGACAGCTATTCAGGTCAATCGTTCTTTTTTTGTCAGTAATCGCTTCTGACAGTGCCTGATAAGCTCCATTGAAATCCAGGGTATTCCCTTCTGTTTCCGGTACGATTTCAAACTTCGAATCTTTATAAGCTACATAAGCATCTTCTGGTGCTGTCTGATTCTCTTTTTTTACACATTCCAGTTTTTCCATCTGTTCTTTTAACTTCACTTTATCATAGGTCATGTTTTCCTTGGCTGTATAATTTTGCTTTTTCCAAAATCCCCGAACCCATTTATATGGTTTTTGTTCATCCAGATATTGGGAAATACTGCCATCCGAAACATAACGATATCCGATCAATTTTCCATTGATACTCTGTGATTTCAGATTTCTTGCCTTTACTTCCAGCAGATAATCCTCTGCTTTTTTAGCAACCGCCTGTTCTGCCTCTTCCGATGTTTTTCCAGAACAGTTAATTCCATTGATCGTTGTTCCCCGAAAAAATCTGTCTGAATAGTAATAAGACATTCCTGCATAGCCAGCCATAGCAAAGAACACTATGATGACAGTGATCATTATCCACATTTTTTGCTTTCCATTATCCTTACCGGTTATCTCTTTTCTTTTTCCCATCCATGCCCCCTGTTTTTAACGATAAACAGCATTCAGACAAACTTTTTAAATCGTCTGATTTTAATATCTCCGATTTAATAAAAAATAACCAAGGCTGCTGGAAAAAACATTTTCTTTTACAAACAGTAAGCTGATTTCTACAAAACATTTTTCCCCTGCTCTTTTACGGATAGGAACACCGCATCATCATTTATCTCACATTTAGCACTTTTGGGGTACTTTCAGACACTTTCCTTTTTCTCTGTGAACAGAACCCTGAAAACAGGAAAAAAAGGGCTGCCATGACCGGTCAGGGATTTTTCATCCTTGACTGATTCACGACAGCACCTAATCAGATCTCACTTATTTTCTTCTATACAAAATCGCTTCTCTGTTTTCTCCTTCTGTCCGGCCGGATTATACACGTGTTTGTTTTACACTAATCAGATGCAGATACAAGCAAATCGGTTCTCATAATAATAAATTTTTTCTTTCTATCGAATTTTCCTGGTTCATTTGATAAAATGTCCTTATCTAACAGGAGGTGATTTTTTGAAAAGAGTATTTGATAGTCCTTTTTTGAATAAAGCTGCACTGGTGCTGATCTGGCTTCTATTAATGGGCGGGACATTCTTTTATGCCAATAAAAACTATTTTCTTTACCATGAAAATCCAAATTTAATCAAAGCAGACGGATATTATCTTTATAATTTTGGTAGTCCGCGTCATTATTACTGGGCACTGCCTGTTAAATTCACCCATGAAGGCAAAGTATATCATTCTCAGCTTCCTTTAGATATACGAGATGAAAGTTCATCCTGTACTGTAGATCTTCGCATTTACATACCGGCAGATTCTTCTGGCAGTGCATTTGCATTCCGAAACAATATCACCATTCCTGCACTATGGAGGATCTTTATTTTTGTTCCACTGCTACTTCTTCTTACATCTAAAAGAAAAGCCTAGGAAGGTTTCACACCTTATAAAAAATATTCTATTTTCATCATCTTCCTTAAAAAAAAATGGGAGGTTTCACTTACCTCCCATTTCCCAAAGAATCCTTTTATTTCAATTTTTATAATGTTTCAAGAAAACGCATGAATGCTTCTCTTCCCTCGGTCGTACATTTGTATACTCCTGCATCTTCCAGAACATGGGTAAATACGATTCCAATCTCTTTCTGAAGAATGCCATGGATGTTTTCTTTTGTGATTTCCGGATATTTCGGAAGGAACTTCTTAACCCACTTTGCATGTTTCTCAATCTGCTCATTTGAAGAAATATCTTTGCCTTCAAGAATATACTCTTCCAAAAGTTCCATCTCACCTTTTAATCTGGCCGGAAGAACTGCAAGGCCCATAACTTCGATCAGGCCGATATTCTCTTTCTTAATATGATGATATTCTGCATGCGGATGATACACACCCAGCGGATGTTCTTCTGTTGTAATGTTGTTTCTTAATGTCAGATCCAATTCGTAGATATCCCCTACTTTACGTGCAATTGGTGTAATTGTATTATGAGGCTCTCCATTGGTTTCAGCATAAATAAATGCTGCTTCATCCGTATAACCTCTCCATACTTCCAGCACATGTGTTGCCAGATCTACCAAACGGTTAGAGTCTTTATGACGAATACGAAGTACAGATAACGGCCATTTTACAATTCCAGCCTCTACATCTTCAAATCCCGGAAGTACCACGTGCTGCTCAATTGGTGCTTTTGCCATTGCAAATGTATAATGTCCACCCTGGAAATGATCATGGCTTAAGATCGAGCCGCCTACGATCGGCAGATCTGCATTAGATCCAAGGAAATAATGCGGAAACAGTTTTACAAAATCAAACAGTTTAATGAATGCATTTCTCTCGATTTTCATTGGAGTATGCTGGCCGTTAAACACAATGCAATGCTCATTGTAATACACATACGGAGAATACTGGAATCCCCAAGGAGTATCATTGATTGTGATCGGAATAATCCTGTGGTTCTGCCTTGCCGGATGATTAACACGTCCTGCATATCCTTCATTTTCCGGGCAAAGAAGACATTTCGGATAGCTTCCGGATTTTACATTCCTTGCCGCGGCAATTGCTTTTGGATCTTTTTCCGGTTTGGACAAATTGATGGTAATGTCAATCTCACCGTATGGACTGTCTACCTTCCACTTTTGATCCTTCTCTACGCGATATCTGCGGATATAATTGCTGTCCTGACTCAGTTTATAAAAATAATCGGTTGCTTCCTTTGGGCTTTCTTTATATTTATCCCAGAATTCTTTTTGCACCTGGCCCGGACGCGGCATCAGACAGTTCATTAATCTGGTATCAAATAGATCCCGGTATACAATACTGTCTTCGATCAGTCCTCTTTTTACAGCTTCGTCCAGCAATTCGCCCAATGTTGTTTCAAGATTAACAGGTTCCTCAATGCTGTCCGGTTTCTCATAGTCATCCTCATGAAAAACGTCCAGCAGAAGATTTGTTGTGTAATTTCTTTCACATTCTGGTGTCAGACCTGTTGTAATCCCATACTGTACCAGTTTTGCAATGCTTTCACTTAACATTTTTCTTCCTCCTGTGCTTCACTTTTAAATTTATATTTTTGGTAACATATATACCGATTTCCCTGATAAGTCAGCATACCTCGATCGCCTTTTTCCAATTCACGAAAATCTCCCTGTTGCATTTGAAATTCCATCAAACTTCCATCTGTCATCTCAAATACAACGCGAAACCAAGGTACATGTGATTCAGACTGCATATGGGTATAGATTCCTTGCTTCTTTTCAACTACAGTCGCATCAACAGATTCAACTGCCGCACTGCTGTTATTGCCAAAACTTAACAACATTTTGGTAAATACAAACATCATGATTATGAGTGCTGCTACACAGATTATAAATGCCATCCTATTTCTCCATTCCAGATATTTCATCCTGGGTCTGACTTATATGTTGTTCACGATAAAAATTCCGGTATTCCCTTGACGTTACTTTATATCTTTCACGAGATACCCGGTTAAATGTCCTTTGGCTCTCAACTCCTGCATCCAGGCAAATGTCTGTGATGCTCTTACCAGTACATTCCAATTAATCTCCTGCAAGTTTTGTCTACTTTTTCTTCCCATTTGGCAAGTAATAGACGTCTTCTGATATTATAATGTGCTTGTAAGATAAAGAAAGGAGGAAAACGAAATGAAAAGATTTAAAGCATACGTCAACTACCTCATGAACTTCTATGCCAACTACTTCAGAATTTACCGCTATATGTAAAGGACATTCCTGCCATCACAGGAATGTCCTTTACGGAAACCCAGTTTCAATGGTTTCCCTTATTATACTCTAATTTAGTTGCATTTGTACATGAACAGGATTCTCGAAAACATAGACAAAATTGAACAGAATTATGAAAATACTCTTACCACGTTTTTTGATTTTTAAACCACTTATTAGCAGACGGAGCCGCCAATGCAGAAGACTGATAGGCTGTTTTCCTTTCAGCTTTCAATTTGTCCAATTAATAATCTCTGAATTTCCATACATCTGATGGATTTGCATTTTTCATCCTCAGCATTCTTTGAAGCTGCTCTTCTGTAAACCACAAATCGTGCAGTATTTTTCCGAAATATAGAGGCTAGATATCAGACCGCTTCATTGCAATTATAAACTGTTGATTTACCAAGATTATTTACATATACGGTAATCAAGTCGCCTTTCTTAAGATCCGGCTTTTCCCATACCAAACGGCTTTTATGATAATACACTTTATCATGATATGTAAAACTATATAGAATCCTGTATGGAATCTGTCTTCTATATCTTGTGTATTTTTGCAAATATACTTTTTCTACCAAGCCCTTCACTTTTGTACCATTTTCGATTAATTGTAAATGTAATTTATCAAGCTTTGCAGTATAAATTCCAAGAGCAGCACTTATTATACACAAAAGCACCCCCGTTATAGAAAACACAGTTCCCAACATATCTGGATTCTGAATACCTGAGTTTACTGCTGGTTTTAATATCCCAAGAAAACTTAAGATACCGGAAACAAGAAAGAATGTTCCTATCCAAAAGAAGATAACTCTCAATAAATCTTCTGTATAATTAAGTTTTTTCATATTTATTTTCTCCACAAGCATTCCATCAAAATTTTTTATCCTGTTTCAATCATATCTAATTTTACTTCAATTTAGTTAAATCCTCTAAATACATTTCTGTATGTCCACACTCTGGACAGACTGCAACTTTAACATCATCTATAGTTGTCGTTTTTTGTTTTTCATCTACATCTACAACGATCCCATAGCCACCGCCATTAACTTTAAGTCTTAAATCCGCTCTCATGACTGTTCCACACTTTTCGCATTTTCTCATTGCTGTCCTCCAAATATATATTTCGCTTTCCTATTTTTCTTACTACATAATAGCAGACAAAATATTAACCACTGAATGATCTACCGTTCATACGATGCAATGATTTCCTTGCTATCCGCTATTTTATAATCAAGTGTTTCCAAATTACCAATCAAATCAAATGTCATATCCGCATTAACTTGCAATTCATCTTCAATCTTAACTGCAGACGGCTCAACTTTTAGAAATACTGTTAATCCATAAGGCTTCGTTTCAGACTGTATCTGTATGCTATCATAAGAATATCCTTCCGGATACTCTTGCCCACTTACAATATTTATAACATTCGAAGAATCTCCTACATAATCTGTCTTGTACTGTGACAGGTCAGGAATCTCGTACAGTTCTTCTTTTCTGCCACATGCAGAAAGCAATATTGCTGATACCGTAAATAAAATAATTGGAATTACTTTTTTCATCATGAACCAGCTCCTCTTCACACTTTGATATAAAACAGCCTGCTCAATGAACCAGAAACTGCCATATATCTGCTTCTTTATTTATAGATCAGCCTTTAAACAAACGAAGCATAAATCATAAAAATTTCTGCGATCAATATAATTCCTAAAACACAATCAATCATTAGGTTATATTGACCAACTGTTAGCCAAGTCTTCGAATGCATCAGAACATACTTTATACTTTTTATACCACTCAAGATTGTAACAGCCAGAAGGAGTATCGGCATTAAAAAAATTTCTGTCTTATTGCCAAAGTCATCTGCGACTCCATTCCCAGCAAAGTGAACGGGAATAATCTCCGGTAAGAAAAAGAAGCTTATTATTGCAATCGCAATTCCAACGATGCAAATTCCCCATGTTAATTTCCTGCTGCTTATACCATCCATAACAGTGCCTCATCTGGAACGATATCTAGTAAATATGTTTCCTTAGAAGAAATTTTTTCAAGAAGTTTTTCCAGTAAATTTTCTTCCTTACCTTCTGCTATTAGCAGAAGTTCCTTATACAAAACCGTAGGAATTCCAATAGAATACATTTCTTCCTCATATACGAGAGAGCCAAATGTCCGGCCTTCCTCGCCCTCTGGATATTTTTCTATTATCTCTTTTTATCCTTTCCCGTTACGGTCATTACAATTCAAAGAATTGAAAATCTCAATATTCGTAAGAGACAATAATCTTTCTGCAAAAATCACAATTATAGGCAGCTATGCGGTCTCCAGATATCCTTGCTGCCAACTCTGGATCCGTATTTAACCGCAAACTCTCAGAGCCTTCTTTCCACTCCAGTCCTGCCCCTGCGCCAACCGCATGCAACTGACCCTTTCGCATTTTTCCTTCACAATATGGACATCTCATATTCACGTCATCTCCTTTAAGTAATTAAAGTTCCTCTTGTTCCCGAGAATTATCCTGTTCCTGGATAGCTTGTATATCTTCTTTCGAATATAATTTTTGCCTAAATGTTCTTTTCTATTTTTTCTCGTTTCATACGTTCTTTCATCAATAAAACAAATTGAACGGTCCATATTACACACGCTGCAAAACATCCGATTCCACTGTATAATAAATCTATGGCTGCACCGGCTACAAATGGCAGTGCCATCCACATCATCCGATTTCCATATACTCTGCACATTTCTTTTTCATCATACTGTTTTCGTTCTTCCGTAGATTTCATATTATAGCCAGACAAAAATGCAGCGGCCTTTCCATTTGATTTTACAAAACTGATTCCAAATAAAAACATAATCACTGCCATTCCCAAATCAAAGATAACACAGATTATCATTGTAGACACCTCACTTCCCACTCTGGCTATCAAATAAAAAAAGCCAAACACAACAGTAAAACTTATTATGTTTGGCTAGGTCAACTTGTTATTTTTTTATCACTTCTTATGGTTGTATTATACTATATATTTTTCTATAGTAAAACAATTTTTTATATTATTTTTTATTTTAATATTATATTTCTACTATCATCAATTTTTCAGATATTTTCAACGCATAAACAATGCTATTAACTACAATATTTCCAGAAAATTCATCATAGGTTTGTGTTGCCACAAAGAAACGCTGGCTCTGAAAATCAAAGCCGTCGTTCCAAATTGTCTGCTTTTTCTTTTGCCGTCGTGCGGCAGATAATCAATTCGTTCTATTTTGAACTTCTTTTATGCTACCTGATGTCTGCAATAGGAATGAA
>ENA-OUQM01000752-OUQM01000752.1-human-gut-metagenome-genome-assembly--contig:-NODE-752-length-20284-cov-16.201641_pt1 | contig 20284 bp, 15 predicted proteins | sample MGYA00237949_ERZ548830 | MGnify/ENA primary metagenome ERZ548830 (study PRJEB26490, sample SAMN05194706) | human gut metagenome | biome: terrestrial biome; feature: human-associated habitat; material...
ACAGAATCCGTAATTTTCGCGCCGCCGAGCATTCTTGCCAGTTCTCTGACAGAATTTTCCTCGGATAAGGAATGGATCGACGTGACTGTCTCATTTTCTTCGACATTTTTTTCGATTTCAAAATGAGAATCTGCCATTGCGGCGATCTGCGGCAGATGTGTAATACAGATAATCTGATGGCGCCGGCCGATCTGTGCCATCTTTTCGGAAACTTTCTGTGCTGTTCTTCCGCTGATTCCGGTGTCAATTTCATCAAAAATCAGCGTTTCGGTCTCATCGCGGTCGGCAAGGATCGTTTTTATTGCAAGCATAATACGTGACAGCTCACCACCGGATACGACTTTCGCAAGCGGACGAATGGCTTCTCCCGGGTTCGTGGAAATCAGAAATTCCACTGCATCCGTTCCGTTTTCCGTATAGCTTTTCGTTCTTTCAAATGAAATTTCGAATGCGACATGCAGGAAATTCAGATCACGTAATCCTTCGATCACCTGCATTTCCAGCCGTTTTGCGTATTCTTTGCGGATTTCCGACAGATTATGCGTTGCAGCATTCAGTTTTTTTTCTGTTTTCTGTAATGCTTCCTGCAGTGCGGCGCGGCAGCTTTCAAAATTTTCCAGCTTTTCCAGCTTTTTCTGCTGTGTCTCACGGTATGCGGCAATTTCCGCCATCGTCTTTCCGTACTTTGCCTTTAAACGGTTGATTTCATCCAGACGCTTTTCTGTCTCATAATACTCCTCTTCTGAAAACGTCAATTCAGACAGATAGGCGGATATCTCACGGTTAAAATCATTCAGCAACCCGTCAATATCAGAGAGTGTCTGTGCCGGACCTTCAAGCGCATCGTCATAGATTGCCGCCTGCTGCAGTTCCCGGATCGCGCGGCCGACTTGTTCTCCGGCGCTGTTCTCTGCACCGTAGCCTGTGATTGTATACACCATCTGCAGGGATTCGGCAATTTTTTTCGCATGCCCCATTTTACGGTATGCCGTCTCCAGTGTTTCGTCCTCACCCTCTTTTAACTCTGCCGCATCGATCTCGCTGATCTCAAAAGCAAGAAATGCTGCCTCCCGCTTTCTCGCTTCCTCGTCCAGTTCATATGTTGAAAGTTCTTTTCGGATCTTTTTCCACTCCTGATACAGATCCTGTACCTTTTGTTTTGCCGGAACGGCATCCGCACCCGCAAAAGCATCAAGAATTGCAAGCTGCCGCTCTGGATAGAGCAGGGACTGGTGTTCGTGCTGTCCATGGATATCCAAAAGGAGTGCGGCAAGCGCTTTTGCCTGTGAGACGTTGCACGCCTCCCCATTGATCCGGCAGACGCTGCGGGCTCCGGTTATCTTTCGCGAAAGGATAACCTGTCCGTCCTCCGCCTCGAGATCCATCTCTTTTAACAGCTCCAGTACATGCGGATTTTGGGTTTCAAAGACCAGTTCCACCAGCGCGCTTGTCTCTCCCGTCCGGATCATTTCCCGGGACATCTTCTTTCCAAGCGCTGCATTGATCGAACCGATCAGAATCGATTTTCCGGCTCCTGTTTCTCCGGTCAGTATATTCAGGCCCGGACCGAACTCCACTTCCGCTTCATCGATCAGGGCCAGATTTTTTACGTGTAAATTTGTCAGCATTCTTTTCCTCCGGTGTCACACTCGCTGTCCTCTTCTGTATCTTTTGGGAGGAACCGGGCTCTTCATCAGAACTCCTCGCCCGTCTCCTCCATACCATCCACCATTTTTTTCAGACGTTCTGCTGCCACAAGCGCCGCATCGTCATCTCTTGCCACACAGAAAATCGTATCGTCTCCTCCGATACAGCCAACGATCTCGCTCCAGTTCATCTCATCAAACGCTGCTGCAGCTGCCATTGCCATGCCGGATACCGTTTTGATGACCAGAATATTTTTTGCAAGATCAACAGAAATAAACGCATCTTTCAGGACGCGCGCATAACGGCTTCCCACCTCAGACGGCGCATTCTGCAAAACAGCATAACGGCTTCCGCCATTCTCCTTTGGTACTTTTGTGAGCTTAAGCTGACGGATATCCCTTGAAATGGTTGCCTGTGTTACAGCAAAGCCACTCTCTTCAAGTTTCTTTGCCAGCTCTTCCTGTGTTTCAATATCGTATTGGTTAATTAACTTGATAATCTGTGCGTGTCTCGCGATTTTCATTTCAATATCCTTCCCCAGTAGCAAATTCGTAACTATTTACTAAATGTTTGCCATTTTTTTTCTCAGCGTTTCCAGAAAGCTGATGTTGCTGATTTTCACAATCAGAGTATCCCGTCTGGCCTTTTTGATCACAATCCGGTCACCGGTTTTCATCGGAACGCGGGTATCACCGTCAAAATATGCCATACCCTGCTCAATACCACTGTCTCTCGACGGTCCAAGCTCTACTTCAATCACATCCTCCGCCGGAAAAACAATGCTTCTCGTATTCAGCGTATGCGGAGCAAGCGGTGTCATCAGCATCAGACTGGCCGACGGCGATATGATCGGACCACCTGCGGAAAGACTGTAGCCGGTCGAACCGGTCGGCGTTGCAATGATGATACCATCCGCGCTGTACGAGTTCAAAAATTCCCCATTCACGTAATTATCAAACCGCACGACACGCAGGCTTCCCTCCCGTGTGATCGTAATGTCGTTCAGCGCCATATCCTCTGCCATTTGCTTTCCGTCGCGGTAAATTGTGCCGCAAAGCATCATACGGTGCTCGATCGTGTACTCATCCGCTATCAGATGGTCCAGCGCAACATATAGCGTATCGCGGTCAATTTCCGCAAGATACCCAAGTGTGCCAAGATTGATCCCCAGCAGCGGGATCTGCAGATCCACGACATCTCCCGCTGCCTGCAGAAGTGTTCCATCCCCGCCGAGCACCAGAATGCCGTCGATGTCTGCCGGCACCTTCGCAGGATCAGTGTAATGGTACTGCTCCCCTTTTTCGCTGTTATCGCAGAGAAGACACGTTTTTCCCCGTCCCTCCAGATATTGCCTGATCTGGTCTGTCACGGTAAGATCCGGGTCCTTTGCTCTGTTTGTGATCAGGTAAAATCGCTCCATATCGTGCTCCTTTTTTACAGTTCAAAGGGGAATCCCGTGAACTGCAGCTCTCTTATTTATCCAATGTATCGTGTGCGCTCTTTACAACAGCATCGATATCGACATTGGTCTCTTCTTCTACGACATCGTCCGGCAGCCGAACCAGGTGAACAAGATATTCTATGTTTCCTTCCGGTCCCTTGATCGGAGAAAATTCCAGATGGCGGACGCCAAAAGAAATACTCTTCGCATATGAAATAACCATCTCTATCACCTCTTTGTGCACCGCCGGATCACGCACAACACCTTTTTTGCCGACTTTTTCACGCCCTGCTTCAAACTGCGGTTTGATGAGTGCTGCGATTTCGCCATGTTCCTCCATCAGGCCGCGAACCGGAAGCAGTACTTTGGTCAGGGAGATGAAGGATACATCGATTGATACGAAAGACGGTTTCTGCTCGATATCTTCCGGCACAACGTAGCGGATATTCGTACGCTCCATGCAGACAACGCGCGGATCGTTTCTCAATTTCCAGTCGAGCTGACCGTGCCCGACATCTACGGAATACACCTTGACAGCTCCGTTCTGCAGCATACAGTCGGTAAAACCGCCGGTGGAAGCTCCCACATCCATGCAGACCTTTCCCTCCAGCGTCAGATCAAAGTTTTTCATCGCTTTTTCTAATTTCAGACCGCCGCGGCTCACATATGGCAGCGGTTTTCCCTTTAAAACAATCTCCACTTCTTCCGGGAACATAGAACCGGCCTTGTCTTCCCGCTCATGGTCCACCAGAACCTCGCCTGCCATGATCATAGCTTTCGCTTTTTCACGCGATGTGGCAAGCCCCCGTTCTACCAGTAATACATCTAATCGTTTCTTCATCTTTTCTCCTGCTCCCGTTTTCTGTAGTATTCCTCTATTCTGCCGCAGATATCCTCTACGGTAAAACCAACCTGTTTCATCTGATAGGAAACGCTTCCATGGGGAATAAACCGATCCGGCAGTGCAACGATTTCTACACCAAACGGAAGCTCCTTCTCCTCGGCAAAAGAAAGAACGCGTTCTCCAAATCCACCGTCCTTTACATTCTCTTCCATCGTCACAACAAGGTCATAATCATCTGTAAGACTGCAAAGAAGCTCTTCATCGATCGGTTTTACAAAACGTGCGTTCACAAGCGCTGCATCGATACCCATCCGCTCTTTTAATTGTTTCCGCACTTCTTCCGCCATTTTCACCATACTTCCGACGGCAAGAAGCGCGATTTTACTTCCTGCATAAATCACTTCCGATTTTCCGGGACAGATAGGAGCACGGAATTCTTTTAGTCCTGTGTATGCTTCCCCTCTCGGATAGCGCACGGCCACCGGTCCGTTGTAATCAACCGCAAATTTGATCATATCCGAAAGTTCCCACAGGTTCTTCGGTGCAAGAATTGTCATATTCGGCATCGTTCCCAGATAGGAGAGATCGAAAATGCCGTGATGAGTTTCCCCGTCATAACCTACAAGCCCGGCACGGTCGACCGCAAAAACGACATGTACATTCTGCATACAGACATCATGCATGATCTGATCATATGCCCGTTGCAGAAACGAAGAGTAAATTGCAACGACCGGCGTAATCCCGCCAAGCGAAAGTGCTGCTGCAAAGGTCACCGCGTGCTCCTCGGCAATTCCGACATCAAAGCAGCGATCCGGGAACATATTAGAAAAACGTTTCAGACCGACACCGGTCATCATCGCTGCCGTAATGGCCGCCACATCGTTTCTCCTGTCTCCCATTTTCCGCATAACCGTAGAGAATACATCCGTATAGGTCGGATTTGATTTTCCCACCGGCAATCCTGTCTTCACATCGAACGGGCCGGCACCGTGAAATCTTGCCGGATGGCGCATGGCCGGTTCATAGCCACGTCCCTTCTGTGTCAGGACATGTACCAGGATCGGCCCTTCAAACCGTTTTGCTTCCTGAAATGTCTTAATCAGCTGTGGAATATTGTGACCATCTACTGGTCCTAAATAGGTAATGCCCATGTCCTCAAACAGCATTCCCGGAATGATGATCTGTTTGATGCTGCTCTTTGTTTTCCGCATCGCATCTACCATGCCGGGGCCGATACCCGGAATACGGTTCAGCGCCCTTGTAACATCCATTTTAAAATCGGTATACGCAGACGCGGTCCGAAGGCCGGACAGATAAGTTGACATACCACCGACATTTTCTGTAATTGACATCTCGTTGTCATTTAAAACGATAATAAAATTCGATTTCAGGCTTGCTGCATTGTTCAGTGCTTCATATGCCATACCACCCGTCAGTGCACCGTCTCCAATGATCGACACGACAGAATAATCTTCTTTTTTCAGCTCACGTGCACGCACATATCCAACACCTGCTGAAATTGAGGTTGAGCTATGGCCGGTGTCAAACACATCACAGTCGCTCTCGCTTCTCTTCGGAAAGCCGCTGATACCGCCTTCTCTTCGCAGAGTGTCAAACCCTTCTTTCCGCCCTGTCAGGATCTTATGCGTATAGGACTGGTGTCCCACATCCCAGATCAGCTTATCTTTTGGAAGCTCAAACACGCGGTGCATCGCAATCGTCAGCTCTACTACGCCAAGATTCGATGCCAGATGACCGCCGGTTTTACTCAAAGACGCAATGATAAATTCCCGGATTTCCTCTGCAAGCGCCGGAAGCTGATCCGCCGGAAGCTTCTTAATATCGTTTGGTTTCTGTATTTTTTCTAACATGAAATCATCCCTTACTTTTTTCTGGAAGTCAGAGACTCAAACAGTTCTTCCAGAAATACTTTATCTCCCGGACAGGACAGGCTTTTCAGGTCCTCCACGGCCTCTTCTGTAAGCCGTTTTACTTCCTGCTCCGCCACGTCTGTCCCAAACAGCGTCACATACGTTGTTTTTTCATTTTTTTCATCGCTGAATACCGGTTTCCCCAGTTCCTCCATCGTCGACGTCACATCCAGGATGTCATCCCGGATCTGGAACGCAATTCCGACCTTGGAAGCAATCCGGCAGAGCGCGCCAAGATCGTCGTCTTTTGCTCCCGCAAGTGCCGCACCTGCCATCATGGCAGCCTCCAAAAGCGCCGAAGTTTTGTTCTCATAGATATAATCAAGCATCTCGCGGCTGATTGCGAAATGACCGGCTTTCTCGTTCATCACATCGACACTCTGACCGCCCAGCATACCGGAAATTCCGGTTTTATGGCACAGAATGCCAAACGCACGGATCACACGGTCGGTGTGTTCCTCCATAAAAAAAGCTTTCCATGCCGTCTCGTACGCATAGTTTAAGAGTGCATCACCCGAAAGCACACCGACGGCCTCCCCGAAAACAACATGGGTGGTTTTTCTGCCGCGGCGGTAATCGTCGTTGTCGATTGCGGGGAGATCATCGTGCACGAGAGAATGCGTATGAATCATTTCCATGGCTGCCATAAATGGTTTTACGGCCTCCCCGGTTCCGCCAAACAGACGGAAGCTCTCCTGCAAAAGCAGCGGACGAAGCCTCTTTCCGCCCGCTGTCATACTGTAATTTATGGCTTTTGCCAGTTCCTTTGCAAAGCCTTCCTCTTTCGGCAGGTAAGCAGCAATGATGTTTTCCGTCTCCCGCGTCTTTTCTTCAAGTACTGCTTTAAAATTCTCTGAATGTTCCATCCTCATTCATCTGGAGCATCTTCTTCTCAACACGGTCAATCTTCCGACTGCACGCATGCAAAAGCTCCATTCCCTCCTTGTATAACCGAAAGGAATCTTCCAGGCTGACCTCGCTGCTTTCGAGCGTCTCCAGCATTTTATCCAGTTTTCCAAACGCCGTCTCAAGTGTCTCGTCTGAAGTCATTCCTTCTTCTTTTCTTTCTTCTGCTTCCATCTTTCCCATGTTTTCTCTGTTCTTCTGATCTTTTTGATTTTGTCATGTTTCTGCCCAGGAGACTTCTGCTGTTTTTTCCGCACGTGCCTTGATTTTTCCGTCAGCCACGCAGATTGTAAGCAAATCTCCTTCCTTTATGTCCAGCACTGAGGTAACGGCTTTTCCGTCCTTTTCCACAAAAGAATAGCCCTGGTTCAGCTTGTCAAGCGGGGACAGACCCTTCATGGACTGAATATAAAGAGCCAGACGGTGGCGCGCTTCTTTTATTTTTTCTTCCATCGCATCCGTATACCGCCGCTCCAGCTCGGCATGGCGTGCCCTCTGATCACGGATTTTATTTTCCGGTCCGAGATACTTCCATTTTGTCTCATACTGTAAAAGACGGTTTCTCGCACTCTGCACCTGATTCGCCATTGCATGGTTCATACGGCTTTTATAATTTTCCATTGTATGCAGCACTGCACGCACATCGGCAACCGCCAGCTCTGCAGCAGCAGACGGGGTCGGGGCACGAAGATCGGCGACAAAATCGATGATGGTCGTATCCGTTTCATGTCCGACAGCAGAAATCACCGGAGTATGACACGCAAAAACCGCGCGTGCTACCTTTTCCTCATTAAATGCCCACAAATCCTCAATCGAACCGCCTCCCCGGCCCACAATCAGTACGTCGAGGTGTAATGCATCCAACCGTTCGATGCCTTCCACAATGCTGTCCGCAGCACCTTCCCCCTGCACCAGCGCCGGGTAGAGAACAATCTGGACAAATGGATTGCGACGGAGCGCAATGTTTTTAATATCCTGCACAGCAGCTCCCGTCGGTGCCGTTACAACACCAATCTTTTTCACATAAGCAGGAATCGGCTGTTTGTATTCCGGAGCGAACATGCCCATCTCCTCAAGTTCCGCCTTTAAAGCCAGATATTTTTCATACAGAAGGCCTGCTCCTTCTTTTGTGATCTCTTTCGCATAGATCTGATACTTTCCATCCCGCTCGTAGACACTGATGCTGCCGCCGACAACGACATTGTCTCCGTCCCGCATCAGAAAAGCAAGACCACGCCTCGAACCGGCAAACATGACACAGGAAATCGTTCCTTCTGCGTCTTTTAAGGAAAAATAGATATGGCCGGACGGGTGATATTTACAGTTGCTTACCTCTCCGCTGACATAGATCCTACGGAGCATATAGTCCTGGTCAAACATATTTTTGATATACGCATTGACCTGGCCTACGGTGTAAACATTCTGGTTCTTATTTCTCATCTTCTTCTCTTGCCAGTTTTCCAAGAATACCGTTGATAAAGGACGGGGACTGGTCTCTACCGAAGCGTTTTGCCAGCTCAACTGCCTCATTGATGGCTACGCCGACCGGAACGTCCTCGTCGAATTTCATCTCATAAACCGCAAGACGCAGGATTGCCAGATCCACTTTTCCCATACGGGTGGTTTTCCAGCCCTCGGAGGTTCGGTTCAGCATCTCATCGATTTCCGGAATGTGTTCCGTTACATGGCGGTACTTCTCCTCCATGTATGTCTGATCCTTCTCGCTGACGGTTACTTCTTCATCCTCATCGTTATCGTCCGAGTACGTAAAATAAAGAGACATCTGTTTTGGCATCTCCTCCTTCTCCTGGAACTCTGCGGTATAGAGAAGTTTAAAAATATTTTCACGAAGTTTGCTTCTGTTCATTTTCTGTTCTAATTCCTTCCTGTATAATTAGCAAGAACCGCGGGGTGTAAGGGGTCGCCTTATTCCCTCGCGGTTCGTTGTTTTTTATTTCGTCTGTTCCATATTCACGCCTGCAATGGCTACATTGACATCGGAAACTTCCAGGCCTGTCATATTCTCAATCGCTGTTTTTACTTTTTCCTGTACATTTTTGCAGGTTGCCGGAATCTCGTATCCATACTTGAGATTGAGGGCGAGATCCACGCAGACAACGCCGTCCAGCACGTCTACTTTGACACCCTTGGAAAGATTTTTCATGCCAAGCTTGCTGACTAATTCATTGGTAATATTTCCGGCCATGGAGGCTACCCCATCCACTTCCGTTGCCGCAAGTCCTGCGATAATAGCTACTACCTCGTCTGCAATCTGCACAGTTCCGATTCCTTCATCATCATATATCGTATATGTGTTTCTTTTCTGAATTTTCGCCTCTGCCATCTTAAAAGACCTCCTCCTTGGCTGACTTTCTTTCATTATACCAAAAATAATCCGAAAATAAAAGGATTTTTTATTCTTCTTCCTGCGCCGCACACCATTCCCGTGCCGCCGGTGTGTTGGCAAGCCCTCCCTGACCGGTTTCCCGGAGTGTCGGATGCATCTGATCGCCGACTTCACGCATCGCATCAATAACCTGATCCGGCGGAATGCGGCTTGTAATTCCCGCGAGTGCCATATCCGCTGCGGAAAGAGCATTCACGGAACCGATGACATTCCGTTTCACACACGGTACCTCGACAAGACCTCCGACCGGGTCGCACACGAGACCGAGCAGGTTTTTTAAAGCCAGCGCCGCCGCATGTGTGATCTGCTCCGGTGTGCCGCCGCGCAGTGCCGTCAATGCACCTGCCGCCATCGCACTCGCTGTCCCGATTTCTGCCTGACAGCCGCCGGAAGCGCCCGCAATATATGCCCTTGCCGCGACAACCTGGCCAATACCGGCTGCTGTATAGAGAGCACGCACGATCTCCTCATCTGATGTTTCGTTTCGTTTCTGGTAATTGACCAGCACAGCCGGAAGGACACCGCAGGCTCCTGCCGTCGGAGCTGCCACAATCCGCTTCATGCAGGCATTCGATTCACCCATCGCAAGGGCGGAGGCCATCACCTCTCCGACAAAGGAACCACAAAGTGCTTTTCCGCTTTCTACATATGCTTTCATCGCGTCTCCCGCACCGCCAACCAGACCGCTTCTCGACTTCAGTTTTCCATCATAGCTTCTGTCTGCGCGTTTCATGGCATCCCACATGCCCTCCATGGAGCGAAGAGACTCCTCGCGCTTTACGTTTCTCTCATTCATATCGTCCAGAAGGATGACTTCGTCAAAGGGCAGGTCTTTTTCCCGACACTCCCGGACAATTTCTTCCAGTGCATTATAAGACATCGTCCTCTTCTCCTTCCGTCACGTTGATATACGTTACCTTTACAATGCCTTCCAGATGCTCCAGCCACTGCAGAGATTCCTTCGAAAGCGGCTGATCCATCTCCACGACCATCACCGCCGACCCGCCTCTTTTGTCACGATAAAGAGACATATTCGCAATATTGACCGATTTGTGTGCCAGCATCGACGTAACCTCCGCCACATGACCCGGCTGATCGAGGTTATGAACAATAAGTGTTGGAATCTCACACGTACAGTTGACATCAAGTCCGTCGAGACGATTGATCATGATGCGTCCGCCGCCAAGTGAACATGCCTGTACGGTAAGAGTACGGCCGCTCTTTCCCTTTACCTCCAGAACAACGCTGTTCGGATGGGCACTCGTCAGACTGGCAAGACCGAACGAATAAGAAAGACCGGCTTTGTCTGCGATTTCAAAGCTGTCCGGAATCCGCTCGTCATCCGGCCGCATACCAAGGAGTCCGGCTACAAGACCGCGATCTGTTCCATGTCCCTTTCCCGTTGCGGCAAAGGAACCATACATCAGAATTTTTGCCTCCACCGGCTGTTCCCCGAGAAGCTTCTGCGTCATCCATCCTATTCGCACCGCCCCTGCCGTATGGGAACTCGACGGGCCAACCATCACAGGCCCCAGAATATCGAATAAGTTCATTTTTTCTCCTTTTCAAGCGGCCTCCCGCCTTTTTTACACACTTTAGTTCTTGCTGAACTCTGTCAGGACGAGATCCTTGTTTCGATCCTGTACCATACCGACACTCCATGGATTGACAAAAAGAAGCAGCGGATTCCCCTTAAGATCCATAACCTTCTTCATATCTGAGGTTCCCTGAATGCGATCCAGATTGATTTCCTCTTTGTTTGCGATCCAGCGGATATGCTCATACGGCAGATTTTCCAGACGGATATCTACATTATACTCGTTCTCCAGACGGTATTTTAAGACATCAAACTGCAGGACACCGACAACGCCGACGATGATCTCCTCCATGCCTCCTTTATACTCCTGGAAAATCTGGATGGCACCTTCCTGGGCAATCTGGGAAATTCCTTTGACGAACTGCTTTCTCTTCATTGTATCAATCTGACGTACTCTCGCAAAATGCTCCGGTGCAAAGGTCGGAATTCCCTCATACGCGAACTTCTTGCCCGGCATACAGATCGTATCTCCGATCGAGAAAATACCCGGATCAAATACACCGATAATATCTCCCGCATACGCCTCATCGACGATATGACGGTCGCTCGCCATCATCTGCTGCGGTTGGGAAAGACGCATTTTCTTTCCGCCCTGCACGTGGAAAACTTCCATTCCGGCATCGAATTTTCCGGAACAGATACGCATAAAGGCGATACGGTCACGGTGTGCCTTGTTCATGTTTGCCTGGATTTTAAAGACAAATGCAGAGAAATCTTCTTTGACCGGATCGATCACACCACAATCTGCGGTACGCGGAAGCGGCGGCATCGTCATGGTAAGGAAATGCTGCAGGAATGTTTCCACACCGAAGTTGGTGAGTGCAGATCCGAAGAATACCGGAGAAAGTTCTCCTTTGCTGACGAGCTCCTGGTCAAACTCTGCACTTGCACCATCAAGCAGCTCGATCTCATCCATGAGCTGTTCCTTCTGTTCTTCCTCTACAATATCGAGAAGATGCGGATCATCAATATCAATTTCCTCTTCAATTCCCTCTTTCGTTCCCTTCATCGTATCCGAGAACGTAAGAACCTTCTTTTTGTCGCGATCGTAAACACCGCGGAATTTCTTTCCGGAGCCGATCGGCCAGTTAATCGGACACGTTGCAATGCCGAGTTCTTTTTCGATTTCATCGAGCAGTTCAAACGTATCGTTCGCATCACGGTCCATCTTGTTGATGAACGTAAAAATCGGGATATGACGCATAACGCAGACCTTGAACAGCTTTCTGGTCTGTGCCTCGACACCCTTTGAGGCATCGATCACCATAACGGCGGAATCGGCCGCCATCAGGGTACGATACGTATCCTCCGAGAAATCCTGGTGTCCCGGGGTATCCAGGATATTAATGCAATAGCCATCGTAATTGAACTGCAGGACAGAGGATGTGACGGAAATACCACGTTCCTTCTCGATTTCCATCCAGTCAGATACAGCATGACGCGCTGTTGCTTTTCCCTTTACGGAACCGGCAAGATTGATTGCTCCTCCGTACAGCAGAAATTTCTCGGTCAAGGTTGTTTTTCCGGCATCCGGGTGGGAAATAATGGCGAACGTACGCCGTCTTTCAATTTCTTTTGTATAATCAGGCACTGTTTTGTCTCCTTCAGAATAAAATTTCTTATTTACTATGCTTTCCATATTTATGCTTTTTAGACATACTTTTTCATTGTAGTATATGCCACCATCCCTGTCAATCGTTATCTTGACAGTTCATTCATAATAGAAGCGTAGATCTTCTGACTCCGCATCTCCCAGTTGCTGCAGATTTTTTTCGCCGCTTCCTCGGACGGAACCGTCACAACAATCTCAAAAATTGTTGTCTTCCGCTCTCTCGCCTGGCAGCGAACCTCATAGTCATCGCCTGCCGTCTTGTAATAATCTGCTACAACGGATGCTTTTTTCCGCAATTCGTAGGAGTGCTCCTTCATATAGTGATCAATCTCCTCCCGAATTTCCGGGGAAATTTCGTTTTCAAAAAAAGAAAGTGTCTTGCTGCCCTCTTCGGTCATGTGGTAATACGAAGTGTTGCGCACTTTCTCGATTTCAATCAGTTTTGTATCCTGCAGCTCGCTTAACGCCTCCTGGAGATGAAAATAGTTCGTATATTCTTTTTCCAGAATAAAATCCGAAATCTGCGTATTCGACAATGGAAAATTTACATTCTGAAGCATGTAGAGAATAATCAGCTTGTATAAAGTAAAGGATGATTCAATCACAGGTAGTTCCTCCTTTTTTCTGCTCACAACCCTTAAAAAACACAAAGCATGTTTTTCATAGTTTCTGATTTCTGCGCCAGAGCCCGCCCTGACGCGCATTTTCTTCCTTCATCCGGTGATGCAGCTCATTTAAAACGGTACGCTTTGCCTGACTCCATTTGGGCGCGATCAGCAATTCTCCCGGTCCGTCGCCTGTCACCCGGTGAATGACCAGATCCGGCCGCAGTCGAAGCAGGCAGTCGATCACGAGGGTAAGATACGTATCCTGATCCAGTACCTCAAATTTCCCGGCAGCATATTCCGCTGCAAGATCCGTATTTTTCAGCACATGGAGCAGCTGAAGCTTAATACCGGAAACCGGAAGACTGTTCAAATACTGCATGGTCTGAAAAACCTCTTCCGTTCCTTCTCCCGGCAGTCCAAGAATGGTATGGACAACGATGGGAATTTTTCGCCGGTGCAGTTCCTTTACTGCCTCCTCAAAACAGCTCAGCGGATAACCTCTCCGAATATACTGCGCTGTTTTTTCATGCATCGTCTGAAGGCCAAGCTCAATCCAGACCGGTTTGATCAGATTCAGTTCTTCCAGAAGCGAAAGGACGTCTTCCCCAAGACAATCCGGTCTTGTCCCAACCGAGAGCACCACAACCTCGTCATCCAAAATAGCCTCCCGGAAAATTTTTTCAAGGTATGCAGCCGGGGCGTAGGTGTTTGTATATGCCTGAAAGTAAGCAATAAATTTATGCACCGGCCGTTTTTGCCGCAGCAGGGCTTTCTGCTCCCGGATCTGTTCTGTAATTGATTTTCGCCTGTCACCGGCAAAATCACCGGAACCGCCCTCGCTGCAGAAAATGCAGCCACGGTTCCCACAGGTACCATCCCGGTTCGGACATGTCATTCCACCGTCAAGCGAGAGCTTGTACACTTTTTCACCGAATTTTTCTTTTAAATAGGCATCCAGCGAGTAATACGGCTTTCCAAGCCAGTCTGTCATGATTTCTTCCCCTTTTATTCGATGTCTTTTCCAATCTTTTTAAAGTTTTCCCGTATTTTCTGCTCATAGCCGTTCGTTCCGAGATGAAGAAAATGGCTTCCAAGGATCTCATCCGGCAGATACTGCTGTTCCACATAGTGATTCGGGTAGTCATGGGCATACCGGTATCCCTCTCCGTGACCCAGCTTGGCGGATCCCTTGTAATGGGCATCCTGCAGATACGGAGGAACCGAGGTTCTCACGCTTTTGACCGTTTGCATCGCTGCAAAAACGGCTTCGCAGGAAGAATTACTCTTCGGTGCGCAGGCCACATACGTCGCTGCTTCGGCAAGGATGATCTGTGACTCCGGCATGCCGATGCGCTCTACTGCAAGAGATGCCGATACCGCCACATTCAGTGCATTCGGATCTGCAAGACCAACGTCCTCCGCTGCACAGATCATGATTCTGCGCGCAATGAATTTGATGTCCTCACCGGCATACAGCATTTTTGCCAGATAAAAGACGGCCGCATCCGGATCCGAGCCGCGCATGCTCTTGATAAACGCTGAGATCGTATCGTAATGCTGATCCCCTGTTTTATCATACCGCACAACACGCTTCTGAATGCACTCCGACGCTGTTTCCAGATCAATATGAATCTTGCCGTCCGCCTGACGCTCCGTTGAGAGGACACCCAGCTCGATCGCATTTAATGCCGCTCTTGCGTCGCCGCCGGCAATATCGGCAAGAAACTCTTTTGCGTCCGCATCGAGCACAACTTGATATGTTCCAAGTCCTTTCACCGGATCCGTCACGGCGCGTTCCAGCAGCTTTTCGATATCTGTTTTTTTAAGCGGTTTCAATTCAAAGATAATGGAGCGGGAAATCAGTGCCCCGTTGACCTCAAAATACGGATTTTCCGTCGTTGCACCGATCAGGACAAGTGTACCGTCTTCCACAAACGGAAGCAGATAATCCTGCTGTCCCTTATTGAAGCGGTGGATCTCATCCACAAAAAGAATGGTCTTTTTGCCATACATGCCAATCCGCTGCTGTGCCTCTTTGACAACCTCCTCCATATCCTTTTTGCCTGCCGTCGTTGCATTTAATTGTGTAAACTCTGCACTTGTCGTGTTTGCGATTACCCGGGCAAGCGTCGTTTTTCCTGTCCCGGGAGGGCCATAGAAAATAACAGAGCCAAGCTTATCCGCCTTGATCGCACGATACAAAAGCTTTCCAGGACCGATGATATGCTCCTGTCCGACTACTTCGTCCAGTGTCGTCGGACGCATACGCGATGCAAGTGGGGATTCCTTTTCCATTGTGGTTTCTTTCATATAATCAAACAGATCCATATATTTCACCCCATTTTTTCTTTCTGTCTTTTATCTTATCACATTTTAGCAGGGATCCTCAAGCCCTTAATCTTAGATTTTCCGCATCTATGTTCGATCCTGGTTACTGTTCACTTGGCAGTGAAACACTTGCTGTTTCGCTGCGTAAGAAAGTGATTCAGGCGTGAGCAGGATTCCTGTTATTCTTCGATCAGTTCACGCACCGTCACGAAGGTGTATCCTTCTTCCTTTAATTCCTTTACAATCCGCCGCAGTGCCTCCACAGTGGCACGGTATCCATCGTGCATGAGGATGATGCTGCCGTCATTTACGCTGGGAAGCACCGTACGGCAGATCGCTTCGGTATTCTGACTCTCCCAGTCCCGTGAATCAACATCCCACAGAACCGGTATCATCGTTACTGCGAGGTCAAGCCCTTCCCGCCATTCGCCGAACGGCGGCCGAATATAAACAGGATATGTCCCTGTAATCTCATAAATCGCATTGCTCGTTTTCACAACCTCATCCCGCGCTTCCTCCTCTGTTACCTTGGTAAGCTGAATATGATGAAAGGTATGGTTTCCGATCAGATGTCCCTCTTGTTTCATTCTTCGGACCAGATCCTCATTTCCGGCAAGGCACTGCCCCTGTAAGAAAAAGGTCGCCGGAATTTCATTTTCTTTTAAAATTTCAAGCACCTCCGGCGTATAGCAGCGGTTCGGGCCATCATCAAATGTCAGGGCAACTTCTTTTGCGATATTTAGATTTCCCCATGCTGCCGTCTCCTGTGTTTTCTTTTCAAAGAAGTGCATCATTCCTGGAGCAAGCATCCCCGCCGCCAGCGCAATCAGAAGCGGCAGAGAAACGTGTCTCGCCCTTCTTCTGCCAGACATTCTTCGCATATTTCGTTTCCTCTGCTTTTTCTTTTCACGTTCCCTGTATTATATGAAAAACGGGGGAAAAGATGACGTTTTCTACGTTTCTTTTCTCCCGTTTTCTTTTCTAAGTATCCTGCACCTGAAGGATGTATGTACCGGATCCCGAATCCTGATATACCATATCTCCGATGGACTGCAGAAGCGATTCGTTCAGCTCCTCGCCGTATTTCTCTTTTTCCCTGCTTCCCACAAAAATGTAGGTCACGTGATACTGTTCCAGTAAGCGCAGTACTTCACTCGTATCCGTTGATGTATAGATCTGTTTGATATTGTCCGCACGGACATTTAATTCCGCCGGATCGCCTCTCCAGAGCCATTCGTGGACATACCATCCAAGCACGGTCGGAAGGCCGGTCATCGCGGAAACGCGTTCGTAATCGCTGTAGCTGTCGCCGTTTGCCTCCAGCACAACCGTCTGTCCCTCGACCGTGTCATCAAGCCAGCGGATTGCACCTGCATCCTCAGAAAAAACATTTTCCAGATACGCTGTCGCGTCGAGTCCCCGGTATTCCGACAGATCGAAAATGGCACCGAACCAGGAATACACACTCGTTCCGAAATAACCGAAGGTCCACAAAAGCAACATCAGCCCGATTCCACCGAACGCCTGCAGAATCCGCTCCTTTTTCCAGAGCAGGAATCTTGTAACAATATAGCTCATGCAGATGCCAAACAGGATAAATGCCTGATAGGTCAGCTTGAACATGGTATTGGAGCGCGCATACGATTCCTCGTAAATATCACGTACATAAACAAGCTCCGGAATGATAATCAGACCGATCGCACAGAGACCCAAAATACCGACAACCATATCACTCACTGCGATTTCTCTCCAGAAATCACAGAATACCGAAGCTTTTTTTGACTCTTCTGCTGATTCTGGCTTTTCAGCGATCGGTTGCTTCTCCCCCAGGATCAGGGCCGCTGCCTGCTCTTCGACCTCCTCCTGCGTCTTTCCGTCCGCAAGTATGATCTGTCCCTGCATTTCAAGACCGGGAAGATGACGGTTTTTTCTCCACGCCAGCAGAACCGCGGCAATAAACAGTACGACAAGCGCCGTCGGCAATCCCCAGAGAACTGCAAGCTGATACAGCATCGAATGGTGCTTTGCGATCCCGATACCGGAAATCATGGTTTCAAACTTCATCGTGAACGGAAGAGCGACCACAGTTCCAATCATAAAGACTTCTGCTGCCTGCAGCAGAACCGTTCCAATTGTCTCTTTTGCCCGCGCATGATACCGGTACAGAGCGCCATACAGTGCAAAGCCCACGATCACAACGAAATAAATAACAAAATCCCAGTAGTTAGACCAATGGAATACACCGGTCAAAAAGCCCGCCATGATGATCTGCGGCTGGAGCAAAACATCTTTTCCTTTCCATTTCCATTCCTTTTCCGGCTCGCGGCAGATGTTTTTCACATAAGAGTACATCAGACCCAGCACCAGCAGGACGAACATGACATTCACTACATGGGCATGCAGATCTCCCAGCACAAAGGAATACGACGGAAACTCATGAATGGTACGGTCGTTTTCCACAATCGGATCGTAGCCGATATAGCGCGTCGAGCTCGGGAACCAGTAGGCGGATTCATTCAGCCCAAGCCACTGACGAATGCAGCCATAGATCACATAGTGCATATTTCCGGCAAGGGAAACAGCGCCTCCCGAAAGAAGACCCGCAAACACCGGTACAAGCTGGCTTTTATTGCCGCCCTCTTTCCGAATTCTGTGGCACGCACGTGACTCTGTCAGATGGTAGGTGATGGAGAATGGAAGAACAAACGCAAATGCTGCCACCATCGTACGCATCAGATGATACGTCTGTTTTACATCCGTAAATGTAATTTTGGTCAGGAATACGGCATAGAACTGACCACCATAATAGTAGTTGATCCCGCTTCCGCTATACCAGAGATCTTCCGCCGGAACAGCAGTGCTTCGCATGATGGCTTTCATAAAACCATAATCCATAAATTTTTCTGTTCCGTGTGCTTCCGGGTGAAAGCCCGCAAGATATGTCCAGAGAAGAAAGAAGGCGAAAAACAATACTTCCTCCATCATCAGGAAATCGATTTCCGGCGCATGAACACGTACTTTAAAGCAGCCGAAGATCCAGGAAACCAGAATCAGCGCGCCGACCAGTCCTAAGCATACCGACGTGGTAAAGGAAAGGATTCCGAAGCTTCCAAGAGCAAACACAGCAAAACCGGAAACAGCGATGCCAAGCACCTTGGAAAACATCCAGCCACGGTCATGAAACCGCGGAAACAATGCCGCAGTAACCGGATAAAATCCGATCCCGATCACCAGCGTCATCAGCCACCACTTCAGGAACGAAACATTGTCCGTTCCCAGAAGCGGCGTTGTAGCCAGTACAAGCAACACCAGCACAATGCCGGAAATTGTCGTCTTTTTGCTCATTTTTAGTTATCTTCCTCTGTCATTGTGTAGACATGACGTTTTCTTGCCATTTCATCGCTTGCAAGATACTCGTCGTAGGTAGTCATCTTATCAATCAGCGCGCCGTTCGGAAGAATTTCCATAATACGGTTTGCCGTAGTCTGTACAAACTGATGATCGTGACAGGTGAACAGAAGCACACCCGGGAATTTGATCAGACCATTGTTCAGTGCTGTGATGGATTCCATGTCGAGATGGTTGGTCGGCTCGTCGAGGACGAGAACGTTTGCGCCGGAAATCATCATCTTGGAGAGCAGGCAGCGCACTTTTTCTCCTCCGGAAAGGACTCTGACACGTTTCACACCGTCTTCGCCTGCAAAAAGCATTCTTCCAAGGAAGCCTCGGACATACGTTACATCTTTGATTTCGGAATACTGCGTCAGCCAGTCTGCAATGGTCAGGTCACAGTCGAATTCTGCTGTATTATCCTTCGGGAAGTAAGCCTGTGTTGTTGTAACGCCCCATTTGTAGTAACCGGAATCCGGCTCCTCCTCTCCGGTCAGAATCTTGAACAGCATCGTGATCGCCTGCTCATTACTTCCGACAAAGGCTACTTTATCTTCTCTTCCGAGTGTGAAGCTCAGATTGTCAAGAATTTTCACACCGTCTACGGTTTTGGTCAGTCCCTCTACCTGCAGAACGTCATTTCCAATTTCACGATTCGGCCGAAAATCAATGTAAGGATATTTCCGGCTGGACGGCTTGATGTCGTCAAGCTGGATTTTCTCCAGGGCTTTCTTACGGGAAGTTGCCTGTTTACTCTTCGATGCGTTGGCACTGAATCGGGAGATGAAGTCCTGTAACTCTTTGATTTTCTCCTCTTTCTTTTTGTTCGCCTCTTTCATCTGTTTTACCAGCAGCTGGCTTGATTCGAACCAGAAATCGTAGTTTCCGGCATAAAGCTGGATTTTTCCGTAATCAATATCTGCAATCTGGGTGCAGACCTTATTCAGGAAGTAACGATCGTGAGAAACGACGATAACGGTGTTCTCAAAGTTGATCAGGAACTCCTCGAGCCACTCAATTGCATCGAGATCCAGGTGGTTGGTCGGCTCATCCAGAAGAAGGATGTCCGGATTTCCAAAAAGTGCTCTTGCAAGAAGGACTTTGACCTTCTGACTTCCTGTAAGGTCTGCCATCTGTGCGTAGTGCAGCTCCGGCTCAATACCAAGACCATTTAAAAGCTGCTCTGCATCGGTTTCTGCCTCCCAGCCGTTCATCTCTGCGAACTCGCCCTCAAGTTCACTCGCTTTGATACCATCCTCGTCCGTGAAATCTTCTTTTGCGTACAATGCCTCTTTCTCTTTCATAATCTCATAAAGGCGGGCATTTCCCATGATAACGGTATCAAGCACCGGATAGCTGTCGTATTTGAAGTGATCCTGCTCCAGGAAGGAAAGACGCTGACCCGGAGTAATGGTGACATCTCCGTTTGTCGGCTCAAGCTGACCGGACAGAATTTTCAGGAAGGTTGATTTTCCTGCCCCGTTCGCTCCGATCATACCATAGCAGTTTCCTTCGGTAAATTTGATATTGACATCTTCAAACAACGCTTTTTTTCCGACACGAAGTGTCACAT
>ENA-OUQM01000768-OUQM01000768.1-human-gut-metagenome-genome-assembly--contig:-NODE-768-length-20059-cov-4.990702_pt1 | contig 20059 bp, 15 predicted proteins | sample MGYA00237949_ERZ548830 | MGnify/ENA primary metagenome ERZ548830 (study PRJEB26490, sample SAMN05194706) | human gut metagenome | biome: terrestrial biome; feature: human-associated habitat; material...
CCCTCATCCGGCCTCGGGCGGGGCCTCGGCCACCTTCCCCCAAGGGGGAAGGCTTCCTTTATTTCAGCAGCTTGTATAATTCCTCCGCGCAGGCGTCGGGGGTAATGACATTTTCCGGCATCGGGATCCCGGCCTTGACCAGCTCGTCTCGCAGCTCGGCGGCCTGCGGGACATCGAGGTGATACCCGTGCAGCCGCTCGGTCTGGCTGAACACCTGCTCTGGCGTGCCCTCCATGACGATGCGGCCCCGGCTCATGACCAGCACGCGGTCTGCTTGGGCGGCCTCCTCCATGTAGTGGGTGATGGACACGATCGTGATGCCCGCCGCCCGCAGCTGGCGGATGGTTTTCATGACCTGCGCGCGGCCATGGGGGTCCAGCATGGCGGTGGACTCGTCCATAACAAGGCAGTCGGGCCGCATGGCGATAACGCCCGCAATCGCGACGCGCTGCTTCTGGCCGCCGGACAGCTTGTACGGCGCAGCCTCGCGCTTTTCATAGATGCCCGCCAGCTTCATGGCCTCGTCGATGCGGGTGCGGATCTCCTCGGGCGGCACGCCGAGGTTCTCCGGCGCAAAGGCCACGTCCTCCTCGACGATGGTCGCCACGATCTGGTTGTCGGGATTCTGGAACACCATGCCGACCTTCTGGCGCACATCGTAGAGATGGTCCTCATTGCGGGTGTCCATGCCCTCGACCAGCACGGTACCGGCCTCAGGCAGCAGAATGGCGTTGAAGTGCTTCGCCAGCGTGGACTTGCCGCAGCCGTTCGCGCCCAGCACGGCGACGAACTCGCCGCGGCGGATGTCCAGGCTCACGCCGTCCACAGCGTACTTGGGCTGCTCGGGGTCGTAGCGGAAGCGGACGTCCTGTACTTTGATCATCGGTTCCTGATTCGGCATGGCTTATTTCTCCCAGATGGCCGTTGCGCCGCAGGGCACCACGCCGCCTGTGGCGGAGACCGGCAGACCGATCTCGTCGCAGTGGGTGTGGCCGCCCTTGACGGGGCAAAGCGTCGTTTTGACGATGTATTCCATGACCGCGGGGCTCAGACCCTCGGTGTAGGAGTTGATGGCGAAGAACAGCGGGTCGTCACTCAGCACCTGCTCAGTCAGCGTGATGAGGTCGTAGACGTTGTCCTCAAGCTTCCAGATCTCGCCGCCCGGGCCGCGGCCATAGCTCGGCGGGTCCATGATGACAGCGTCATAGCGGCTGCCGCGGCGGATCTCACGCTGCACAAACTTGGCGCAGTCGTCCACGATCCAGCGGCAGGGGCGGTCTGCCAGCTCGCTGGCGGCAGCGTTCTCCCGCGCCCAAGCGACCATGCCCTTGCTGGCGTCCACATGGGTGACGGACGCGCCCGCGGCCAGGCACGCCAGCGTTGCGCCGCCCGTGTAGCCGAACAGGTTCAGCACGCGGATGGGACGGCCAGCCTGCCGTATCTTTTCCTGGTACCATGCCCAGTTCACGGCCTGCTCCGGGAAAACGCCGGTGTGCTTGAAGCCCGTGGGGCTGACGATCAGCGTCAAATCGTTCCAGTGGATCTGCCATTTCTGCGGCAGCTTTTTGTGATAATTCCACTGCCCGCCGCCCTTGGCAGAGCGGTAATAGACAGCGTCGGCCTTGGCCCACAGCGGGCTGGTCTCGTCGTTTTTCCAGATGACCTGCGGGTCGGGACGGATCAGCAGGGTCTGGCCCCAGCGCTCCAACCGGTTGTGGTTGGTAGCGTCCAGCAGCTCATAATCCCGCCAGGAATCAGCAGGGCGCATAGGTGATTCTCCTTTGTTATATGTGTTGGTTCGATGAATTTTGTGGTTAAGGCCAAGCGGCAGAGCCCCTCAGGCCTCGTAAACTCGGCCAGTCCTTCGGACCCGGGCCCCTCTGTCGCTCCGCGACATCTCCCCACACTGTGGGGAGTACCCCACTTCGTGGGGCGCCTTTCTCGCGGGCAGTGCCCGGAAGGGCTCTACTCGTTTGCTTATAGGTCGCACGTTTCCTTATTTAAAACATACTCGTCTGGCCGGAATCCTCGTCGTCAAAGCGCTTCGGCACGGCCATGTGCAGGTGCTCATAGGCCAGGCGGGTCACGCAGCGGCCACGGGGCGTGCGGGTCAGCATGCCCATCTGCATCAGGTACGGCTCGCAGATGTCCTCCAGGGTGACGCTCTCCTCGCCCAGGGCTGCGGCCAGCGTCTCCAGACCGACGGGGCCGCCGCCGTACATCTCAATGATGGCGCGCAGGACACTGCGGTCCAGCTCGTCCAGACCCAGCTCGTCAATGTCCATCCACTTGCGGGCGGCGATGGCGGTCTCCTCGTCAATCGTGCCGTCTCCCTGTACGGTGGCAAAGTCACGCACGCGCTTGAGCATACGGTTGGCGATACGCGGCGTGCCGCGGGCACAGCGGGCCAGCTCCAGCGCGCCCTCCTCGGTGATGGGCACGCCCAGAATGCCCGCACTGCGCAGGATGATGCGCCCCAGCTCCCGGGGGCTGTAGGGCTCTAATTTGAGCAGGATGCCGAAGCGGTCACGCAGCGGCCCGGTCAGCTGGCCCGCGCGGGTCGTGGCACCCACCAGCGTGAAGCGCGGCAGATTGATGCGGATGCTCTGGGCACTCGGCCCCTTGCCGATCATGATGTCCAGCGCGAAATCCTCGAGAGCCGGGTACAGGACTTCTTCGACCTGACGCGACAGGCGGTGGATCTCGTCGATAAAGAGGATGTCGCCCTCCTGCAGGTTCGTCAGCAGGGCGGCCAGGTCGCCGGGCTTCTCGATGGCGGGGCCGGACGTGATGCGAATTTGTACGCCCATCTCCTGCGCCACGATGCCGGCCAGCGTGGTTTTGCCCAGGCCCGGCGGGCCGTAGAGCAGGATGTGGTCCATCGGCTCGCCGCGCTGCTGCGCCGCCCGCAGATAGACCTTTAAGTTGCCCTTGGCCTTCTCCTGACCGACGTAATCGTCCAGGGTTTTCGGGCGCAGGCTGACTTCCTCCGTGTCGGCGGGGGTCATATCGGGGCTGACGAGACGGCTGGGGTCCACGGTGTATTCCTGGTTCAATTCGGCACTCCCCTTCTGTTACACGCGCGACAGACTGCGCAGCGCGATGGTGATGATCTCCTGCACGGAGAGGGTCTCGTCGACGCGGGCCACGGCAGCGGCAGCGTCCGACGGCGCATAGCCCAGGCTGACGAGCGCGGCGACGGCCTGCGCGGGCGCAGAGCTGGGGGCCGGGGCGGCAACATTGCCGGAGAAGCCCGTGCCCGCGGCCAGCCCCTTGCCGACCTTGTCCTTCAATTCCAGCGTGATGCGCTGGGCCAGCTTCGGCCCGACGCCCGCGGCCTTGGTGAACGCTTTGTGGTCGCCGCTGGACGCGGCCAGCGCGATTTTTTCCGGCGTCATGATGGACAGGATGGACAGCGCGGCCTTGGGGCCGACGCCGGTGACGCCGGTCAGCATCTTAAAGCAGTCGCGCTGCTCCTCGGCAGCAAAGCCGTAGAGCGAGACGTCGTTCTCGGTGACGTTCATAATCGTGTAAACGGTCCCCTCCTGCCCGGCGGGGGGCAGGGCCTCGCCGGTGGTGGCGGGGATCTGGACAAAATAGCCGACCCCGCCGCAGCTGATGACGACGGAATCCAGCGTTTTCTTGATGATTTTTCCGGTAAGGCAGTAGATCATGGTGTATCCTTCTTTTGTATGGTGGAAAGCCTTTTTCCCCCCCTTGGGGGAAGGCAAGGGATTATCTCACCGGTGTCCCCATCAACCGGCTGCGGCTGCAATGGCAGTGGGCAATCGCCATGCCGAGGGCGTCGGCGGTATCGTCGGGCTTGGGGACGGACTCGAGGTGCAGCATTATGCGGGTCATCTCCTGAATCTGCTTCTTCACGGCCTTGCCGTAGCCGGTGATGGCCTGCTTGACCTGCATGGGTGTGTATTCGTAGATCGGCACGCCGCACTGCGCCGCGGCCAGCAGAATGACGCCGCGGGCCTCGGCCACGCCGATGACGGTGGTCTGGTTGTGCTGGTAGTACAGCTTTTCGATGGAGAGGGCCTCGGGCTGGTAGCGCTTGCAGATGTCGAATACGCTCTCATAAATTTCAACGAGGCGCTGTTCAAAGGGCGTGTCCTTCTCGGTGATGACCGCCCCGTAGCCGATGGGTGCAAAGCGGTTGCTGATGTACTCCACAACGCCCCAGCCCACAATGGCATACCCCGGGTCGATGCCCAAAACGCGCATAGTCCTATACCTCCCCACTTTAACCGATATAGTATACCATAAAATTGCAGTTACGTCCATAGGTTGTAAATAAAAAAGCCTCCCTTTCGTGTGAAAGAGAGACTTTTGGGAACGAGCGGCTTCCCCCTCGGGGGAAGGCTTTGATAGATCAGTACCCAATCTGCCGTTTTGCCGCCTTTAGCGCCTTGCGGCGGACAGCGCCAAGGACAAAATCAGTGCAGAAAGCTTTTTCATGTGGAAATTCCCTCTCGATGTTCAAATAAAACTACCGCGCAGGGAAAGCTGCGCGGCAGTTATTATACATAGGTACCGGGAAAAATGCAAGTGCCGGGGCGAAATGACGGCTGTACGTGTATCACTGTGCGTAGGGCGGGGTGCCCTCACCCCGCCGCAGGCTTCCGCGATAGACCGTAAGCGGAGTGGCAGCAACGGCGGCATGAGGGCATGCCGCCCTACGGGGCTGCCCGTGAAAGGCCTGCAATGGCAGGCTTGCCCCTCATCCGGCCCTGCGGGGCCACCTTCCCCCAAAGGGGGAAGGCTTTAGGCTCTTACCCCTCCAGCTGCTCCTTATGATATTGCAGCGTGTACAGCTGGTAATATCTGCCGTGCTTCGCCAGAAGCTCCTGATGGTTCCCCTGCTCGAGGATCTTGCCGTGGGACAGCACAATAATGTTGTCCGCGTGCTGGATGGTGGACAGCCGGTGCGCGACGATCAGCATCGTGCCGACGGACCGCATCTTTTCCAGCGAATCCTGAATCAAAAGCTCGGTCTCGGTGTCAATATTCGCCGTGGCTTCGTCCAGAATCATAACGCTTGGCTTGTGGATGATCGTCCGCGCAAAGCTCAACAGCTGGCGCTGCCCGGCGGAGAAGTTGTTCCCGCGCTCGCGGACCTCCTCGTCCAGACCGTGATCCAGCTTGTCAATGAACTTGTCGGCGTTGACATAGCGGCAGACCTGTAGGATCTCCTCGTCGGAGATGCCCTCCTCCCGCAGGACGATGTTGCTGCGGATCGTGCCCGAGAAAAGGAACACGTCCTGCAGCATCTGCCCGAAGTGACGGCGAAGCGACGAAATTTTGATTCTGCGGATGTCGATGCTGTCAATCAGGATCTCGCCCTTCTGGAACTCGTAGTTGCGGCAGATCAGCGAGAGAATCGTGCTCTTGCCCGAGCCCGTCGAGCCGACAAACGCCACGGTCTGGTGCGGGTCAATGTGGAAGGACACGCCCTGCAGCACCCACTCGCCCGGAAGATAACTGAACCAGACGTCGCGGAACTCGATTTCGCCCTTTACCTCGTCCAGCTCGATGGCATCGGGGGCGTCCACCATTTTGGGCGCAATGTCCATGATGGAGAACACCTTCTCCGACGAGGCCAGCGCCGACTGCAGCCAATTGAACTGCTCGGCCAGATTCTGGATGGGCGTGAAGAATTTGGAAATATACATGTAGAACGTGACGATGGTGCCGCCCGTGATGGTCTGGCCCAGAAACGTCACGCCGTTCAGATGCCCCATGCCGCCGAGATAAAAAAGACACAGGATTGAGCAGATATACAGCATGTAGACCAGAGGACGAAACACGCCGAACACAAAGATCTGCTCCCGGTTCGCGCGGGCGAGGCGCTGGCTTTTCTCGCGGAACTCCGCCATCTTCTCGTCCTCGCGGCCAAAGATCTGCGTGACCTTGATGCCGGACAGATTCTCCGACAGGTAGGTGTTGATGTCGGTGGTCGCGTCCTTGACCTTGCGGTAGGCCCGGCGGGAGAACTTGCGGAAGATGACCGTAAAAATCACGATGAACGGAACAAAACAGAGCACCATCAGCGTCAGCTCATAGTTGAGCGCCAGCATGGCGACCAAGATGCCGAGGATGACAAAGATGTTCTTGGTCAGCGTGACCAGCAGGTTCGTGAACATCATCGAGATAGCGTTCGTATCGTTCGTCACGCGGGTGACGAGCTTGCCGACGGGAATCTCGTTCAGCTGCTCGTGGGACAGCGACTCAATGTGGGTGAATAGGTCCTCGCGCAGGTCGGAGATGATGCGCTGGCCGACGCGCTGCAGAATGACGGCCTGGAAGTAGGTGCTGGCCATCGAGAAAACGAGCACGCCCGCATAGACGGCGACGCCCGCGAACAGCCGCGGCAGCTCGAACTCGCCTGAGACCAGCTCCTCCAGTGCGCCGACGATCAGCGGCGAGATGATGTCATAGGCAATCGAAAACAGCATTAAAAACAGCACAACGACGAATTTCGCCAGGTACGGCTTGGCGTACCCGGCCAGGCGGCGCAGAATCTCGCCGTCGTTCATCGTGCGCTCAAAGCCCATCGTCTCCTTTTTGTCCTTGACGAGGGCGTAGGCCAGCACCAGCAGCGCCGTGACGACACCGATGACTGCGCCTACCAGCAACAGCGGATTTACGTTAGCCATGGCTGCCGCCTCCTTCCTCGTCCTCGAGCTTCTGCAGATCGACCATGCGGCGGTATTCGGCGCAGCTGCGATACAATTCATCGTGCGGGCCGACGGCCTCTACCCTGCCGTCCTCGATAAAGACGATCTTGTCCAGCTGCTCCACCGTCGAAATGCGGTGGGCGATCAGCAGCGTCGTCTTGCCCGCGCGGCTGGTCTTGAGGTTGTCGAGGATGATTTTCTCGGTGCGGGTATCGACAGCCGAGACAGAGTCGTCCAGAATCAGAATCGGTGCGTTTTTCAGCAGGGCACGCGCAATCGAGATGCGCTGCTTCTGTCCGCCGGAGACGGTCACGCCGCGCTCACCGAGCACGGTCTCATAGCCGTCCTTGAAGTCCACGATGTTGTCCCGCACATCGGCCAGCGCGGCGGCGCGGTCAATGTCGGCCTGGCTGGCGTCGTCCACGCCGAAGCCGATGTTGTGGGCAATCGTGTCCGAGAACAGGAAGTTGTCCTGCGGCACGTAGGCGCAGGCGTCGCGCACCGAATGGATGGACACGGCGTTCACGTCCTGCCCGTCCACAAACAGCGTGCCGTCGGGCACATTGTAGGTACGCAGCAAAAGGTCCACCAGCGCGGTCTTGCCTGCGCCGGTCTTGCCGACGATGCCGACGCTCTCGCCAGGCTTGATGGTGAACGATACGTCCTTCAGCACGTCGTACTCGCCGTCTGGGTAGCGGAACGTCAGATGGCGGAACTCAATGCCGCCGTGCGGATTGCGCAGGTCGGTGACGCCGTCGCGGTCCGCCACGTCGATGGGCGCATCCAGAAGCTCGGTAATGCGGTTCAGCGATGCCTTGCCGCGGGAGGTCTTTTCGATCAGCATCGAGATGGCCATGATGGGCCAGACGATGGCCTCAAAGTAGCCGATGTATTCCACAAGCTGACCTGCGTTGAACTGCCCGCGCCAGACGAGCCAGCCGCCGTAGCCCAAAATCACGCAGATGACCGACTCGACGAACAGCGTGACCAGCACCTCGAGCAGTGTTGCAATCTTGGTGTAGGCGACGTTGACCTCCTCGTTCTCCTTGTTGAGGCGGCGGAAGGCAATCAGCTCCTTGAGCTCCTTCACAAACGCCTTGATGACCGCAATGCCGGAAAAGTTTTCCTGCGCAAAGTCGGACAGATCGGAGAACGCCTGCTGGCGCTCCTCCCACCGTCTGGTCATGACTTGGCTCATGACGGTGCCGAGTACGAACATGACCGCCGCCGGGATCAGCGCCAGAAGCGTTAATTTACAGTCCATCCGCCACATCTTGACCAGCGCCATAATGCCCAGCACGGCGGCGTCAAAGAACATCAAAATGCCGTCGCCGAAGCACTCCTGAATGGTGTCGAGGTCGTTGGTGTAGAGGCTCATCAGGTTGCCGACCTTGTTGACCTGATAGTACTGCTGAGACAGGCGGCGGCTGTGGTCAAACATCCGCTCCCGCAAATCGGCGGCCACGCTGACCGCTGACCCGAAGAAACAGACGCGCCACAGGAACCGCCCGATGACCATGAGCACGACGATCCAGATCATTGGCAGGCAGATGTGCTGAAACAGCACCTCCCTGGTAAAGGGCAGCGTCTGGCCGTCCACGACCACCTGCCCCAGATTTACGCCGTTGATGACCAGCCGGTACAGCTCCGGGATGAGCAGCTGAATGTAGTCCACCGTCAGCAGCGACAGAATGCCCAGCAGCAGCACCGGCGCGTGCTTGAGATAGTATCGGTTGATCGCTTTGCCGAAAATCACGGCGATCCTCCCTCCTTTTACTGTTTCTGCTTTGAACAAAGTACGACAAAATGCCGTAAGATATAAGTATATCGTACCAGCGCAGGTTCGTCAATGGGGACACAAAAAGTGCATTGTAGGCATTGTAGGGGCGGGGGCGCAGCACGCCCGGCCCTGCGGCAGTCGTTCAGCTCCCGGGTTGATGACGAGCATCGACCCCTGCATGCAGAAGCGGATGCTTGCATCCGCGGAAACAAAAGAAAAGCCCCTTGCCGAACGTATCGGCAAGGGGCTTTCTCTGGTGCGCGGTACAGGACTCGAACCTGTGACCTCCTGCACGTCAAGCAGATGCTCTACCAGCTGAGCTAACCGCGCATATACGTCACTGCGTTTCAGCGACGTATGTTATTATAGCATACTGCTTTGCGGAATGCAAGCCCTTTTTGCAAAAAAATCAGTCCAGAATCCGCCCGTCGGTGGAAATCGTTACGACCTGCCACGGAATGAACTTGCCGGACGCCTGCAAGGCGCGCTTGGCGGCATTTTCCAACCCGCCGCAGCAGGGCACCTCCATGCGCACAATAGTGACCTCTTGAATGTCGTTGCTGCGGATGATGGCGGTCAGCTTCTCACTGTAATCGACGTCGTCCAGCTTGGGGCAGCCCACCAGCGTGATGTGCCCGCGGATGAACCGCTCGTGGAACGCGGCGTAGGCGTAGGCTGTGCAGTCGGCAGCGATCAGCAGCCGCGCACCGTCAAAGTAGGGCGCGTTCACCGGCACCAGCTTGATCTGCACGGGCCACTGGCGCAGCTGGCTGGGGGCCGTTGTCGGGGCGCTCTCCCCTGCCTCGGCGGGGTGCAGGGCCTTGGCCATGCTGCCCGGGCAGACGTGCATCGCTTTGGGCGCACTGCCGGGGCAGCCGGGTGTGTGGGCGGTCTTGTGCTGCCTGGCGGCCTGCACGGCGGCCTCGTTGTAGGGCGCGGCCTCGCGCTGCTCAAACGTGATGGCCCCCGTGGGGCAGTGCGGCAGGCAGTCGCCCATGCCGTCGCAGTAGTCGTCGCGCATCAGCGTGGCCTTGCCGCCGATCATGGCAATCGCGCCCTCGTGGCAGGCGGTGGCGCAGGCCCCGCAGCCGTTGCATTTCTCCTGGTCGATGTGAATGATTTGTCGTTTCATGGTCAGCCTCCTTGACTTTGTGCTGTCATTTTACTACAATGGCAGCAAGAGTTCTGTTGTAGCAACAACATGTGAGGTGCATAATTATGGAATTGCCGGATGTACCACTGTTCCGCGGACTGACCGCCGACGAGGCCGAGGCAGCCGTAACCGCGCTGCGGATGCGCCGCAGGGCATTTGCCAAGGGGGAGATCCTGCTGGAGGCCGGGCAGAGAGCCCCGGCGCTGGGCGTGGTGCTGGCCGGGCGGGTGCACATGGAGCACCTGGACGTCTGGGGCAGCAAGACGCTGCTGGGCCAGGCCGGGCCGGGGGACCTGTTTGCCGAGACCTACGCCTGTCTGCCGGACGAGCCGCTGCGGGTCAGCGTTGTGGCCGCAGAAAACGGCGAGGCACTGTTTTTGGAGACTGGGCAGCTTTTGCAGTGCGGCTGCGAGCCATGGCGCTGGAAGCTGACGCAAAATCTTTTGCGCATTGCAGCGCGTAAAAATCTGGGGCTGGCGCAGCGCAGCCTGTACACCGCCCCCAAGACGATCCGCGGGCGGATCACAGCGTACTTTTCGATGCTGGCGCGGCAAAACGGCAGCCTGCGGTTTACGCTCCCCTTTGACCGCCAGCAGCTGGCCGACCACCTTGGTGTGGACCGCAGCGCCTTGAGCAATGCGCTGAGCCAGATGCAGAAGGAAGGACTGCTGGTGATCGATAAGCGGGAGGTAGAGCTGAAACAGGTGGAGGAGATGTGAGGGAAGCCGTCAGCGGCCTCGAACGCTGACTGATGAGGGGCAACCTTGCGGAGATTGCCTGTAAACGGGTTATTTCCGTGAACTTACCCCTCATCCGGCCCTGCGGGGCCACCTTCCCCCAAGGGGGAAGGCATGAAGCCTGTATAAAAAGGCCGCTGACAATTATGCCAGCGGCCTTTTTATAAATTTATCGTACCACCGTCTCCACCTGCGGTGCGCCGCCTGCCAGCTGTTCCGCGGTGACAGGCTGTACCTCGCCGGGCTGGTCCAGCTTCTCACGGGCTACGGCCAGCATCAGTTTGATGCGGTTTTCCTGGTTGACGCGGGTCGCGCTGGGGTCATAGTCCACGGGGGTGATGTTCGCGTCCGGGTGCAGGGCGCGGATCTTATTGATCATGCCCTTGCCCACAATGTGGTTCGGCAGACAGCCGAACGGCTGGGCGCAGACAATGTTGCCATAGCCGCCCTCGACCAGCTCGATCATCTCGGCGGTCAGCAGCCAGCCCTCGCCCATCTTGGCACCCAGAGAGATGATGCCCTCGGGCTTTTTCATCAGCTCGCGGAACGAGCCGGGCGCGTAGAAGCCGTACTTGCGCATGGCGTCATAGCTGGCGCAGCCGATGCCGTCCAGCCAGCTCAAGAATGCGTCCGCGCCGCCCGCCACCAGCTTGTTGCCGCCGTACAGGTCGATGTCCAGCTTGTAGTTGGCCACGCAGTACTCCACAAAGCCCATCAGGCCGGGCAGGTTGACCTCGCAGTCCTGACTTTCCAGAAATTTTTCCAGATCATTGTTGCCCAGCGGCGAGTATTTGACATAAATCTCGCCGACGACGCCGACCTTGACCTTCGGCACGCGGGTGATGGGAATGGTCGCGTAGTCCGCGGCAATGTCGTAGAACCGGCGCTTCATGTCATGGGCGGAGTAGTTCTTGTCGTCGCGGATCCAGCCCTGTATCGTAGAAATCCACTTCTCGGTCATGGCGTCGGCGTCGCCCCTGTGGTTCTCGTAGGCGTGGGTCTGGCTGCGCAGGGCGACCAGCATATCGCCGTAAAAGATCGACGCAATGACCTTGCGCAGCAGCGGCACGGTCAGCGGCAGACCGCTGCCCTTTTCCAGACCGGAGAAGTTCAGCGATGCTACGGGAATATTGCCGTAGCCCGCCTTGACGAGCGCCTTGCGCAGCAGCTTGATGTAGTTGGACGCACGGCAGCCGCCGCCGGTCTGGGTGATGAGCAGCGCGGTGTGGTCCAAATCGTATTTGCCGCTGTTCAGCGCGTCGAGAAACTGCCCGATGACGAGCAGCGCCGGGTAGCAGGTGTCATTGTGGACGTATTTCAGGCCCAGCTGCGCGACCTCGCTGCCGCAGTTGCCGAGCACCTCGGTCTGGTAGCCCTCGCTGGCCAGTGCCGCCTGCATGAGCCGGAACTGGGTCACGGCCATGTTCGGGATCAGGATTTTATGGGTCTTTACCATGTCCTTGGTAAAGTTGGGGGTCATGTATTCCATGGAATTGCCTCTTACTTTTTGTCCTCTTTCCGTTCTTCCAGCGCCGCAAACAAACTGCGCAGTCTTATGTTCACCGCGCCCAGATTTGTGATCTCGTCGATCTTCAGCTGGGTGTACAGCTTGCTGCCCGCCTGCAGAATCTCGCGGGTCTCGTCGGTGGTGACGGCGTCCAGGCCGCAGCCGAAGGAGACGAGCTGCACAAGGTCCATGTCGGGGTTCTCGGTGCAGTATTTCGCGGCGGCGTACAGGCGGCTGTGGTAGGTCCACTGGTTCAGGACGGAGGTCTGGAACTTCTGCTCGTGCCAGCTGACGGAGTCCTCGCTGATGACGGCAGCGCCCTGCCGGATGATGAGCTGGTCAATACCGTGGTTGACCTCAGGGTCAACGTGGTAGGGGCGGCCCGCCAGCACAATGATGCGGCGGCCTTCCCTGCGGGCCTGCGCAATGATCTCGGTGCCCTTGTCGCGCAGCTGCTGCATGTGGCGGGCGTACTCGTCGTAGGCCGCATCAATGGCTTCGTGCACGGCCTTTCGGTCCAGCCCCGGGAAATAATGGTCCAGCGTCTGCTGGAATTTCTTGTAGAAATCCTTGCGGCGCTCGAGGTTGAAGTAATCGTAGATGAACTTCGTCGCCTTCAGCTCGGGGCAGTTGCCCTCGAGCACCTCGGGATAGTAGGCCACGACGGGGCAGTTATAGTGGTTGTCGCCCAGGTGCTCGTCCAAGTTGTAGCTCATGCAGGGGTAGAAGATCGCGTCCACGCCCTGCTCACACAGCCAGTGAATGTGGCCGTGGCTCAGCTTGGCCGGGAAGCAGGCCGTGTCGCTGGGGATCGTCGCCTGACCGCTCTGGTACAGCTTGCGGTTGGAGAAGGGGCTGACGACGACCTCAAAGCCGAGGCGGCTGAACAGTGTGTGCCAGAACGGCAAAAGCTCGTACATATTCAGGCAGAGCGGGATGCCGATCTTGCCGCGGCTGTTCGCGGGGGCTGCTGCCTTGCGGTAGCCGTCCAGCAGCTTGAGCTTGTAGGCGTAGAGGTCCAGGTCCTCGTTGTTGGCCTTGCCGGTCACGGGCTTGTCGCACCGGTTGCCGGAGATAAAACGCTTGCCATCGGCAAAAACGTTGACGGTCAGCTGGCAGTGGTTGCCGCAACCCTGACACTGCACGGTGTTGACCTTCTGGCTGAAATGCTCCAGCTCCAGCTGGGTCAGCACGGTGCTGCGGGCGTGCGCGCCTGCCTTGGCCTTGCCGAACAGGGCCGCGCCGTAAGCGCCCATTAGGCCCGCAATGTCGGGACGGATGACGTTGACGCCCATCTCCTTCTCAAAGGCGCGGAGCACAGCCTCATTGTAGAAGGTGCCGCCCTGTACCACGATGTTGCGGCCCAGCTCCTCGGGGCTGGACGCGCGGATGACCTTGTACAGCGCGTTCTTGACGACGGAGATGGACAGACCGGCGCTGATATTTTCAATCGAGGCACCGTCCTTCTGCGCCTGCTTGACAGACGAGTTCATGAACACGGTGCAGCGGCTGCCAAGGTCAACGGGCTTGTCGGCAAACAGGCCCAGCGCGGCAAACTCCTTGACGTCGTAGCCCAGCGCCTGGGCGAACGTCTGCAAAAAGCTGCCGCAGCCGGAGGAGCAGGCTTCGTTCAGGAAGATGTTGCTGATCGCACCGTCCTCAATTTTGAAGCACTTCATGTCCTGACCGCCGATGTCGATGATGAAATCCACGTCGGGCAAAAAGTGCTTGGCGGCGGTAAAGTGCGCGACAGTCTCGACAAGACCGCGGTCACAGTGGAACGCATTTTTGACGAGCTCCTCGCCGTAGCCGGTGGTGGTCACGCTGGCGATCTGCAGGCCCGGGTGATCCCTGTAGAGACCGAGCAGCGTCTCCCTGACGAGCGGGATCGGGTTGCCGAGGTTCGGACGGTAGCGCTCGAACAGAATGTTCGCGTCGTTGTCGATGACGACGAGTTTGATGGTGGTGGAGCCGGAGTCGATGCCGATATGTACCGGCCCGCAGTCTGCGCCAAAGGGTAGGCATGGCACGGTGGCCTTTAAGTGGCGGGCGTGGAAGTCCTCGTACTCCTGTTTGTTTGCGAACAGCGGCGGCAGGCTGACGTAGGTCGCTGTGGCGCTGTAGTCGTCGAGACGCTTGGCAACCTCGCGCAGGTCGGATTCCTCGTCGGCATAGAACGCCGCGCCCATCGCGACGAAGAGCAGGCTGTTCTCCGGCAGGGTGCCGGTGACACCCAGAGTCTTGTCAAAGCTCCGGCGCAGCGTCCCGGAGAAGGTCAGCGGGCCGCCGAGATACAGGATATTCCCCTTGATGGGGCGGCCTTGTGCCAGACCTGCAATGGTCTGGTTGACAACGGCCTGATAGATCGACGCCGCGATGTCGCCCGCCTGTGCGCCCTGGTTGATGAGGGGCTGGATGTCGCTTTTGGCAAAAACGCCGCAGCGGCTGGCGATGGTGTAGGTGCGGGTCGCGGCCTGCGCGGCCTTGTCCATCTCGTCGGCGCCCATCTTCAGCAGGGTCGCCATCTGGTCAATGAACGCGCCCGTGCCGCCGGCGCAGCTGCCGTTCATGCGGACCTCGGTGCCGTTTGTCAGGAAAAGGATTTTGGCGTCCTCGCCGCCCAGCTCGATGATGCAGTCGGTGCCGGGGGCCAGCCGGTTGGCGGCCACACGGGTGGCAAAGACCTCCTGCACGAAGGGGACCTTGCAGCTGTCAGCCAGGCCCATACCGGCGGAGCCGGAGATGGCTAAGTAGGCGCGGCCATCGGGCAGATATTCGGCGGCAACCTTCTCAAGCAGCGCCCTGCCCTTCTCTAAAATATGGCTGAAATGGCGCTCGTAGGTCGAATAGACGATCTGCCCGGCGTCGTTCAGCACAACACATTTAATGGTGGTGGAACCAATGTCCAGACCAACTCTCATAGGATTTTGCCTCCTGCGGATGGAGTGAAATTGCGGGATATGTGCGCCGGGTCTGCCCCGCGGCGATACAATATCAGATTATATTATACAGGGTTCTGCACGATTCGGCAAGAGTACGGTGCAGGAAAACACGTTGTCAAATGCAGAAATCTGTCCTAAAAAAACACCGAAGCGGTGCAGGAAAGTCCTGCACCGCTTCGGCATCAAAAGAAAAGAGGAGTATGGATGAAAAACTTGGGGTTCTGTTCTCAGGCCCGGGTCCCTGCTCCCTTCCTGAGAACACTTATAGTATACCCGCCATTTGTGTTAAAGTCGTGAAGGAAAATTCAACAAATTAAGAAGGGTTTGTGAACAAACCAAGCCTTCCCCCCCCCAGGGGGAGCCGCTCTAAACAAAAACCACCCGGCGCAAAACCGAGTGGCTATGTACAAACTTATTGCTCCTCCCGGCCCAATTTGTCGATCTGATCCTGCAAAAGCTGGGAGATCGGGCGGCGGGTGTTGCGCAGACGGTGGACCGGGGCGGCAGGGGCCGTGTGGTGCGCGGGCTGTGCCTTGGCCTTGACGCGCAGACGCTCGGCGGGCTTTTCGGGAGACGGGGCGGCAGGCTTGGCGGCGGCAGCGGGGCGCGGCGGCACCGGTGCGGGAATATCCGTTTCCGGTGTGCCCTGCGCAAAGCTGCGCATATCGGTGCCCAGATCCTTCAGCTCGGCCTCGGTCTGGTCAAGCGCCTGATAGATGGCCTGCGTCAGGCCGTCTAAATCCAGCGTGGCGGCGCTCAGGCGCTCGTCCACGCGGGCCAGACGCTCCCGCACCAGCATGACGCCCGACGCAATGCTGCGGGCATTCTCCGCCATGCGGTTCTTCTGGGTCTCGGCCTGCTGCTTGAGCTCCCGCTCTGCGCTCTCGGCGTACAGGCGGGCATCGGCCAGGATCTTGCCGGCCTCGAGCTTGGCCTCCCGCACCAGATCGGATGTGGGGGCAGCCGGGGCGGCGGCAGTGTTCAGCGCGCGCGCGGCGGTCAGCTGCTTTTGCAGCTCGTCCACCTGCTGCTGCAGATCGTGGCATTTCAGCTGCCAGATGTTGGCGTTTTTCTGGGATTCCCGCTGGGTGGACTGGAAGGAGGCCGTCTTTTTCTTGATGGTCTCCAGCTGCTCGTCCGCCTCGCGGCGCTTGGCCTCGGCCGTGTCTGCACGCTGGGTCGCGGCCGCCAGCTCGGCCTTCAGGGCCTCCATGCGGCTGTCGGCGGTGCCCCGCTCGCTGCGCAGCTCGTCCAGCTTGGACTGCAGCTGCTGCAGCTGGCGGTTGTACTCCAGCTCGTGCTGCTGGGCCTCGTTGGCCAGTGCGTTCATGTAAGCCAGCACGTCATTTTTATCAAAGCCGAACAAGCTGGAACGAAAACCCTGTTCCTGAATGTTCATCGGTTCAGACGGCATGGCTTTTTACATCCTCTCGCAAAAAAATCATTAAGAACGCTTGTTCAGGATGCTGAGCAGGTCGTCAAAGTAATCGCCGTCATCCTCTTCCTCGGCAGGGGCTGCGGGCTGTGCGGCCACAGGCGTGTCCATGCCGGTGCTGAAGGACTGGGTGAAGATCGGGTTGGGCATGACGGGGTTGACCTGCGGCTGGACAGGCTGCACGGGCTGGACCGGAGCAGCGGCAGGCTGTGCGGCGGGCTGGGCAGAGGCCTGTGCGGCACGCTTGGCGTCAACATGGGCCTGAATGGGCTCGTCGACCTCGGGCGTGCTCTCGAAGCCTGTGGCAACGACGGTAATGCTCATCTCGTCGCTCAGGCGCTCGTCGAACGCAGTACCCCAGATGATGTTGGCATCGGGATGCGCGCTCTGGGTGATCATGCTGGCAGCGGTCTCGACATCCTCCAGGCCGATGTCGGGGCTGGAGGTGATGTTGATGATGACGCCGCGTGCACCGGCAATGCTGGTCTCCAGCAGCGGGCTGGAGATGGCAGCCTTGGCGGCGTTCTCGGCCTTGCCGGCGCCCTTGGCAACGCCGACGCCCATGTGGGCAAAGCCGGCGTCCTTCATGATAGAGCGGACGTCCGCGAAGTCCAGGTTGATGAAGGCAGGAATGTTGATCAGGCTGGAGATGCTCTCAACGCCCTGGCGCAGCACGTTGTCAGCGGCCTCGAAGGCGTTCATCAGGGTGATCTTCTCCTGGCTGATGAGCTTCAGGCGCTCGTTGGGAATGACGATCAGGGAGTCGACGTGCATCATCAGGGAGGCAATGCCCTGCTCGGCCTGCGCCATCTTGCGCTTGCCCTCAAAGGCGAAGGGCTTCGTGACGATGCCTACGGTAAGTGCGCCGATCTCTTCACGGGCGATCTCGGCAACGACTGGTGCAGCGCCCGTGCCCGTGCCGCCGCCTTCGCCAGCGGTAACGAACACCATATCGGCATCAGCGAGCGCTTCACGGATCTCTGCGCGAGATTCCTCTGCTGCCTGGCAACCGATCTCAGGATTCGCACCTGCACCCAAACCGCGCGTAAGCTCTTCGCCGATGTGGATGGTCTTGTCTGCATCAGAGAGAAGCAGCGCCTGGCGATCGGTGTTCACTGCGATGAACTCAACACCGCGCACGCCCGCTTCAACCATGCGGTTGACCGCGTTCGTGCCGCCGCCGCCAACTCCTACAACCTTGATGACTGCAAGATTATCAGCGCCTAATATTTGTTGCATAACATGCCCGCTTTCAATATTTAAGAAATCATACGTACGGGAATGCCTACCCGCGAATACTTGGATTAATTGTACACAAGAGCCGATTGATTGAAAACAATAAACTGCTCAAATGTAACTAAACTGCACGCCAGATCGGTTTATTCACCGTGCGCACGTTGATATAAGCGATCTTGCCGGGGTGTTCACGCATGAGTTCCAGGCAGACGCGCTCTTTATCGCGAATATCCGATGAATCGCCAAATGCGATCTCGACCCCATTGTTCAAGGTGAGCGCGGTTGAATCAGAGCTCGCCGCAGAGACCGACTTCACCTGGTCGGCAAGCTCGGTCGACATGCCATCGATGATAGCAAGGGCGTTCGAGATGTTGGGATTGTTGCATTGCGAGCCAGCCTCAGGAACAGCACCGTACGGCACGCTCGAGATATGCAGCGCCGCATCGACATCTTCGTAGACCTGCGGGGCAAGCTGCTGACCCTCTTCGCTGTTGCGATCGGGGATCTGCATGAGCCACGTGCCATCCGAGGCGAGCGCCCAGGTTTGCTGGTTGTCGTTATCGTCGATCACCACATCGACCACTGCCACGATATCGCGCTCGGTGATGTTCAGATTGAGCGTGTCGGGGAAATGGCGCTCGATAGAAGCGTCCAAGACCCACGGGTTCGATTCAAGACGCCCTTCGATGCCGCCCGCATCCACGTTGAGCAGCGTCGTTCCCTCGGGCACCGCTGCAAGCTCCGCGGTCTCCTGGTCGGTAAGATGATGAACGCCCGAAACGGTGATCTTGTTCACCGGGAACAAGTCCGTACGGCTCAGGATGAAGAGTCCTACCGCCAGCACCGCCACGATGATGACCACCACGATGCCGATGACAAGCCCCTTGCGCGATCTTTTCTGCTGGGTTTGACGGCGATTCGAACGTACCTGAGAAACGCTCACTGAACGCAATGGCTCGTTGCGATACGCCTGACGCGCTCCGTTACTCCCCTGCGAGCGCGAACCCTGACCGGCTAGGTAGCTGCTATCGACATTAGGGAGGCTCGAACCATAACTTGAAGTGCGCCGCGAATTCGCATGCGAAGAGACAGGAGCTGGACGGGTGTTGCGCGCGCGGTTCGAAGGAAGCGATACGTTCGCATCGCGATAAGCGCTGTGCGAGACACGCCGTTGTGGAGGTCGAGCGGCAGTTGGCTTCTTAGCGCCCGCGCGATTGTTCTGAGGCATGCGCACCGAACGATCCTGGCTCGGACGTCCCTTGACCGAAGAAGGCAAGGCTGAGGTCTTATCAGCTCTTGAATTCTTCTTCGAACCCAAGGAATTTGACCTCCGGTTGAAGTTCGATGCCATAGTGTTCCTTCACCTTTTCTTGTGCGCGCTTGATGAGCGCAAGCACGTCAGATGCGCAAGCCTTGTTCTTGTTCACAATAAAATTAGCATGTTTTTCCGAGATTTGTGCGCCTCCACACATACTCCCCTTAAGCCCCACTTCATCGATAAGAGCGCCAGCTGAAGCACCTTCGGGATTCTTGAACACGCTTCCGCAAGAAGGGTACTCGAGGGGTTGCGAAGCCTTGCGTCGCTCGAGGAGCGTGCGCATCTTATCGTGGATGTTGCCTGAAAGCGCCGGGGTGAGTTGCAGTTCGACCTCGACGATGATCTCGTCGGGCGCAAACGACGTGGAGCGATAAGCCCATTCGATATCGCCCGGTGCATAGCGCTTCAAACCCTGATCAGGTGCGAACGTGGTAACGGATACCACGCGCGAACCGATCCAATCGTCTTTCGTCCCCGCGTTCATGCGTACCGCGCCGCCCACGCTTCCCGGGGTTCCGACCGCGAATTCCATGCCGCTATATCCCCGATGGAAGACCTCTTGGACCAGGCGAGACAGGGTGGTACCGGCACCCACGACCACGCGTGCATTCTCCTCGTCGAACTTCCAGTTCCTGAACTCACCGGCAAGCACGATGACCGCACCCTTGAATCCTGCGTCGGAAACGAGGAGGTTGCTCCCCTTGCCCACAACGACCCAGCGGCATTCGTCGGCTTTGCAAGCAGCGAGCGCCGCCGAAAGAGCCGCTGGCGAATTCACGAGGATATAGGCGCGCGCAGGGCCACCGATGCGATAGCTCGTATGTTTGGAAAGCGGTTCATCTAGGCGGATCTCGCCATCGAAGCTCTCCTCGAACCGCAGTAATTCAAGATCAGAAGCGTGTCGCGCCATCAGTCGCGATCCTCCAATTCACGTTCTTTAAGAGCAGCGAGCAACTCGGGGCCGATCGCGGTCACATCGCCCGCGCCCATCGTGATGATCAGATCGCCCGGCTTGAGCACTTCGAGCAGCGCTGGCACCACCTTCATGCGATGCGGAACGAACGAAGTCTGTTCGGGATGCCCTTCGTGATCGAGCACCACCTGCATGAACGTTGCGCCCGTAACACCAGGGACCGGTGCTTCGCCTGCCGAATACACATCCATGAACGTGACGCGATCAGCTTTGTCGAAGGCGCGTCCGAATTCATCGCGCAGCACTTCGGTGAAGAGCTTCACGCGTGAATAGCGATGCGGCTGGAAGAGCA
>ENA-OUQM01000769-OUQM01000769.1-human-gut-metagenome-genome-assembly--contig:-NODE-769-length-20044-cov-7.793136_pt1 | contig 20044 bp, 16 predicted proteins | sample MGYA00237949_ERZ548830 | MGnify/ENA primary metagenome ERZ548830 (study PRJEB26490, sample SAMN05194706) | human gut metagenome | biome: terrestrial biome; feature: human-associated habitat; material...
CGGGATTTGAACAGGGCGGCGGTGCGAAGCACCGCAAACAAAGCCATAGTATGGCTTTGTTTAGCCCGCGGGTCCCACCGGCTAGGAATGTCTAACAGGGTGCATGCTGCTAGGAGCAGCGGGATCTGCAACCCGAAAAGTTTTGACTTGTGTTCTAAATATGATATACTGGAAAGGCAAAGCCATATTTGGCTGCAGAACGGACAAAAAAGCGAGGAAAAACAGAAACTATGCAGGAAACAAAAAAGAAAAAACGGGCGGTCGCGCTTTTTGTGATCGTTCTGATCTGCCTTTGCGGCTGGTGGGCTGTGCGGAAAGAGGGGTTCTTTCTGGATGAGATCTACTCCTACGGCCTTTCAAACAGCAGCTATGCGCCGTTTTTGAATTGGTATTATAATGGTGAGCATTCGTTTGATGGAAATCTCCCGGAAGCAGTTTTTGAACAACAGGATTTTGTGAATTATATTTCGGTTCAGAAAAATGATCGCTTCAACTATGCGTCGGTCTACTATAATCAGACGCAGGACATTCATCCGCCGCTGTTCTACTTTTTGCTGCACACGGTGTGCTCATTATTTCCGGGCAGCTTTACAAAATGGACGGGTCTTGGGATGAATTTTGTGCTGCTGGGCGGCACGCTGGCAGCGCTGTATGCGCTGGGCATGGAGCTGTTTGCAGACTGGAAAAAAGCATTGTTCGTCTGTGCATTGTATGCGTTCAACCGTGAAATGATCTCGAATGTGACGATGGTGCGCATGTATATGCTCATGACCTTGCTGACGATCCTGCTTGCGCTGCTGGTGGCAAAGTCTCTTCGCAGGCCGTCTGTGCCCAAATATCTTCTGATCGGTGTAACCATCTATCTTGGCATGATGACCCAGTATTTCTTTGTGGTCTATGCCTTCCTGCTGTGCGCAGCATATGACCTTTACCTGATGTTCCGGCGCGAATGGAAAAATGCTGCTGCATTTTCGCTTCCGGCACTTGCGGGCGTTGGCGGAATGCTGCTCACCTTTCCGTGCTGGTATGCACAGCTGCACTCGCAGAATACGAACTCACTGGATGCTACAACGCGCAATCTTTTTGATCTGGCGCAGTACCCCAAAGGCCCGCTGGAGCTGATCGGCTGGAGCATCGTCGGCTTTGCTGTAGGCGCAGGCATTATGGCCGTGCTGATCCTGACGAAGCTGGGGCAGCGCTGGCTGTCGGGCAAGTTGCGCGGCACTACGCTGATCCCCGGGGATGTCAAGCTGATCACGGTCCCGGCGCTTGCTGCATTTCTGGTTATCGCGGTGATCTCGCCGTATAAGTCGCTGCGGTATGTGTACCATCTGCAGCCGCTGGAAGCGCTGTTCTGTGGCTGCGGCCTTTTCTCCATTCTGGATACGCTGCGTGCAGGCACTAGAAAGCGCATTCTGCAGATCGTGTGCCTTGCAATGGTCGTGCTTGCATTTGTGATCGAGCCGGAGCGCATGTACAGCGGTACTTATAAGATAGACAAGGAACTGGAACAATACAGTCAGGCCGCCTGCGTGGATATTACCGGGGACCTTGGCAGTTTCACTTCCGGCGTGCAGGAGCTTCTCAAATTTCAGGAGGTCTGTGTGGTGCCGGACGATTCCAGTGAGCTGCTGGTGCAGTATAACACCGGCGAAAATGATACGCTTGTGCTGTTCATTGGAGGCCGGGGGCTGTGGCAGTTCGTGACGGCAGAACAGGTGGAGCAGATCACGGCCCAGAACATGGAAACTGCGTGGAACGTTGCCCGACAGGGCGGCTATGAGGATGTTTCGCTGCTGGCAACGCAGGAGTTTGAACAGATCTTTGTTTTGAAAAAGTGAACGCTTTGCGGCACAGCAGAAGGGAAAACTGCCTTTTTTGCGCGTGCTATATCGTTTTAAGGTAAAGTGTGCTAGAATAGTACCATCAACGATTCAGGAGGGTATCCCATGCTCAAACGACTGCGCAAAGCGCACCCGATCTTATTCTGCGTTCTGGCAGAAGTGGTCTTTCTGGCAAGCCTGTTCGTAACAGATCTTGTCTTTACCATTGCATTGGTTCTTTTTCGGGCGGATTTTGCGTCCATTGATACATACCTCTACAGCACTCTGCAGGAGCTGGTGGGGGCCATGGTGGCAGTGCTGTTTCTGGTACGGACAGACCGTGCTGGGCTGCTGCGCCGCCGCGGCAGCGGCTTTTTCAATGGCCTGCTGGTGGGCATGTACCCGCTGGTGTTCATTGGCTACAATGCCTTTGGGTCGCTGGTGCTGGGCCGGCCGGAGAACGGTGTGCTGCAGCCTGCGGCACGCATCTGCACCTTCCTTGTCAGCATGGCCATGGTGGGTGTGGCCGAGGAATTCATCTTCCGCGGTGTCATTGCCCAGACCCTGCTGGAGCACTTTGGCACCAGCCGCGCCGGTGTGTGGAAGGCTTGCCTTTTGTCCGGTGTGCTGTTTGGTGCGGCGCACCTGACCAATATCCTCAGTTCGGCACCCTTCGGTGTGCTGATGCAGTGCGTGTTTGCAGCATCGCTGGGCACTCTTTTTGCGGCGATCTACTTCCGCACCGGCAATTTGTGGGTGACGGTATTCCTGCATGGTGCCATGGATATTTCGTCCATGCTCATCGGTGGGCTGTATGGCACCACTACCGTGGCCGATGCGGTGAGCGGCTACGATGCATCCATGCTGCTTTCGGTGCTGCTGTATCTGATCCCCACCGCAGTTCTGCTGCGCAAAAAGAAGCTGCCGGAGGTACAGCTGTACTGGCACCAGTACGTAAAAAAATAAAGGCAGGATGCAAAAAATATCCTTGCATTTTGCACAGGGTTCTGGTATACTGTATCTGTTACCGTGGTACGGGGTTGGGAGTATGCCCGCTTTTTGGGAATGCCGTTTCCCGCCGCTGTTCCATTGGCACATAAAATTTTATAAAGAGGTATGTAACTATGAACAAGCAGGAAGTTATGGCCAAAGTCGCTCTGACCGAGAAGGACACTGGCTCCCCCGAGGTTCAGGTCGCTCTGCTGACCGCTCACATCAACGAGCTGAACGAGCACCTGAAGAAGAACCCTAACGATCACCACAGCCGCCGCGGTCTGCTGAAGATGGTTGGCCGTCGCCGCAATCTGCTGGCTTATCTCCAGAAGAAGGACATCGAGCGTTACCGTGCTCTGATCGCAACTCTGGGTCTGCGTAAGTAATTTAAACAGAGGGCAGGTACCGCAAAGGTGCCTGCCTTTTGCTTTTGTATACAAATGGCAGCGGCTGCGTATTGCAGCAGTAAATCGAACGCCTGTGCCCCGAATGCTTTTTCATGGCGCGGACGGCTCACATCAACGGCAGAGACATTCCCCCGGTGGGGGGGGAAAATATCTCAAACAAAACCGGATGTGAACGGCACGGACGCTGGATTTATTGCTATGATGCGCGTGCCACCGCCTTTTGGATAGAAAAAATCCGGAAAAACAAGGAGGCAAAAACAATGGCAATTGAATTTGGTTCCCGCAGAGAGACCTTTGAGAACTACAAGGTCTACGAGACCATGCTGGCAGGCCGCCCGTTCAAGGTAGAAATGGGCAAAATGTGCGGTCTGTCCAACGCCAGTGCACTGATCCGCTACGGCGAGACCTGCGTTCTGTGCAATGTGGTCATGAGCCCCAAACCCCGCGAAGGCGTGGATTTCTTCCCCCTGAACGTGGAGTATGAGGAAAAGCTCTACGCCGCAGGCCGCATCCCCGGCAGCTTTATGCGCCGTGAGGGCCGCCCCGGTGAGCGCGCCATCCTGACCAGCCGCGTGGTGGACCGCCCCATGCGCCCGCTGTTCCCCAAGGAGATGCGCAACGACGTGTGCATCACCATGACCGTCATGAGTCTGGACCCCGACTGCAGCCCTGAGATCGCCGGTATGATCGGTGCTTCTCTGGTCACTGCCGTGTCCGACATCCCGTGGAACGGCCCCATCGGCGGCGTGCAGGTGGGTCTGGTGGACGGCGAGATCGTGCTGAACCCCACGCAGGAACAGCGCAAGGTGAGCGACCTTGCCCTGACCGTTGCCGCCACCATGGATAAGATCGTCATGATCGAGGCCGGTGCCAACGAGGTGGACGAGGACACCATGCTGAACGCCATCAAGGCCGCTCACGTGGAGATCAAAAAGACCATTGAGTTCATCAACCGCATCGTGGCCGAGCGCGGTAAGAAGAAGATCGACTTCCAGGTGGTGGGTCTGGACATGGACGTGTTCCACGCCATCCAGAACAAGTATCTGGACGACTTCAAGGCCGCTATGGATACCGACGACAAGAATGTGCGCGATGCCGCTCTGCTGCCCATCATGGACAAGATCGCCGAGGAGTACCCCGACCTGACCGCTGCAGACCTTGATCTGGTCAGCTACAAGATGCAGAAGTTCGTGGTGCGCCGCTGGCTGCTGGACGAGGGCAAGCGCGTGGACGGCCGCGGCATCAACGAGATCCGCCCGCTGGCTGCCGAAGTGGGCATCCTGCCCCGCGTGCACGGCTCCGGCATGTTCACCCGCGGCCAGACGCAGGTGCTGACCACCTGCACTCTGGGCGGCACCAAGGACAACCAGCTCATGGACGACCTGACCGACGAGCAGACCAAGCGCTATATCCATCACTACAACTTCCCGCCGTACTCTGTGGGCGAGGCCCGCGCACCGCGCAGCCCCGGCCGCCGCGAGATCGGCCATGGCGCACTGGCAGAGCGTGCTCTGGTGCCCGTGCTGCCCTCTCTGGAAGAGTTCCCCTACACCATCCGCTGCGTGTCTGAGGTGCTCTCCTCCAACGGTTCCACCTCTCAGGCATCCATCTGCGGCTCTACGCTGGCCCTGATGGATGCAGGCGTGCCCATCAAGGCACCCGTTGCCGGCATTTCCTGTGGTCTGATCACCGAGGGCGACCGCTGGATGACCATGCTGGACATTCAGGGCGTGGAGGATTTCCACGGCGATATGGACTTCAAGGTGGGCGGCACCCGCAAGGGCATCACTGCCATCCAGATGGACATCAAGATCGATGGCCTGACCTACGACATCATTGCTGAGGCTTTCGAGAAGTGCCGCAAGGGCCGCCTGTATATTCTGGACGAGATCATCAAGCCGGTGATCGCAGAGCCCCGCCATGAGCTGAGCCGCTACGCACCCAAGATGTTCAGCATGATGATCCCCACCGATAAGATCAAAGACGTGATCGGTAAGGGCGGCAAGGTCATTCAGGACATCTGCGCTACCTGCAACTGCAAGATCGACGTGCAGGAGGACGGCCATGTGTTCGTCTCCGCCGTGGATCAGGAGGACGCAAAGCGCGCCATCTTTACCATCAAGACCATTGTGGAGGACCCCGAGATCGGTGCCATCTACAAGGGCAAAGTGACCCGCCTGATGAACTTTGGTGCCTTCGTTGAGATCGCACCGGGCAAGGAAGGTCTGGTGCACATCTCCAAGCTGGACACCAAGCGTGTGGAGCGCGTGGAGGATGTGGTGGCCGTGGGCGATGCCATCGTGGTCAAGGTGACCGACATCGACCAGCAGGGCCGTATCAACCTGAGCCGCCGCGATGCCATTCTGGCGCTGGAAGCCAAGCGCGCCGAGCAGCAGGCACAGCAGCAGTAAACCCTGACTGCATAAAAGAAACCGAAAAAGAGGACCCGATGCAGATGCATCAGGTCCTCTTTGTTGTATCAGAATAAAATTATACTGTGCGGTATTTGCGATCCAGCGCCCAGCCGAATGCAAACAGCACCACACCGCTGACAGCCAGCACCGGCACGGGCCAGTTCAGCTGACCGGTCTGCGGCAGACCGGTCATTACCGGGTTATCCGGGTGGCCCGGCAGAACGGGGCTGTCTGGATTACCGGGTGCTACCGGATGATCCGGGTGGCCCGGGGCCACGGGATTGTCCGGATGGCCCGGAGCCACGGGATTGTCCGGTTTACCGGGAAAGACCGGGTTATCCGGGTTGTCCGGCGGGGTAGGCGTATCAGGATAATCGGGCGTAGGCGGGGTAGGGGGCGTAGGCGGCGTGTCCGGCTTGGTGGGGGTGTAAGCACCCACCTTGGGGCTGGCATCCACCGCATAATTCCACTTGCCATCCTCCGCCATGGGCAGAGAGACAAGGAACGGATTGATCGGCTCATAGCCCTTGGAAGCCTCGGTCTGCACGATCAGATACAGGCCAAGCTCCAGACCACGGAAGGTCACGTTGCCGTCCGCATCAATGGTCTTTGTGGTGCCCTCGGCGCCTTGGGGCAGATACTCCTGCAGCTGGGCCGCAAGGGTGCTGTCGGTCAAATCACCCAGCGCAATGCCGCAGCCGTAGAAATCGCCGCAGTATTCGTAGCTCAGGTTGCCGTTTTGGCGCTTTACCTCGGCCACACGGTACAAAGTGAGCTTGCCGCCGCTCAGCGCCTTATCGTTGGCGCTGTCGTACAGCGTAACGCGGATGGTGCCGGTAGTGGGATTGCCGCTGCTGTCCACCAGCTTGATGTTTGCGCTGGTGGCAAGGGCAGGCAGCGCACTTGTTACCAGAAGGCACAGCACCAAAAGCAGGGCCGCAGCGTGCTTTTTGAGATCAGTGCGTTTCATGTTTTTCACCTCTTGTAGATTTGCGTTTGCGGTTGGAGAACAGCAGCCAGAGCAGCAGCACCAGCAGCAGGGGCAGTGCCATGATGGGAGCTGTGATGATCGGTTCGATCTTGATGGCATCGGCTGTTACACGGATGTGCTTGAGCTTGTCCGGCGTTTCGATGCGCCGTCCGCGCACCAGAAGGCGGTGGGAGTTGATGCCGTAGGGGGTGCAGGTCATCAGGGTGACGTAATCCTTGCCGTCCACCACCTTGAGGTTGTCGGTCTCGGTGGGCAGTACAATGGAAATCTGGTCCACCTCATAGGTCAGCACCCGGTCCAGCACCGTGATGGTGAAGGTGTCGCCCACTTCCAGCTGGTCCAGATTGGTGAACAGCTTGGCGCTGGGCAGGCCCCGGTGCGCCGAGATGACCGCGTGGGTGCTGCCGCCGCCCACCGGCAGGCTGGTGCCCTCCAAGTGGCCTGCCGCCACCTGCAGCACGCCATCGCTGGTGCCGTGGTAGATGGGCAGCTCCACACCGATCTTTTCAATGGTGATGTAGCCCATAATGCCGGTGCCGGTCACATCCAGCGTGGCGTTGTAGCTGGTGAACCGGTCGGCATGGAACAGCGCGTCCGGGTCGGCGGCGATCTGCGCATTGAACGCATCTGCCGCCTCGAAATAGGCGCTGTAGTCGGCATCGGTCAGATTGTCCACATCCTCGGCATAGGTGGCCACAGCACGGGACTGATGCAGCTGGTTGACGTAATCGCTGAGGGTGGGGTATAACATCACGGATAGACCCACGAAAAAGACGAGGATCAGGATGATGGTGCTTTTGTTCTTTTTCATGGGCTACTCCCTAATGTTATAAGGATAGGAGTGGGGGCCTTGCGGCCCCTTTGCTCCGGGTTCTTGGGGGAAATGGAGCTTACTTGTTCTCCATGCGCTTCTTGGTGACCAGCAGAACGATGGCCGCAACCATCAGGCCGCCGCCGACCACATAGAAGATGGTAGTGCCGATGCCGCCGGTGGAGGGCAGGGTAATGCCGCCGGCTTTTTTGTTGATGATGGTGGTGGACAGGTTACCGGACAGATCAACATGGTTTACGTCGTGCGTTGCAGAAATGACGATTTCTTTATTGGCACAGGCACCGTAACCGTCAGGAGTTTTGGTCTCCTTCAGGTAGTAGGTGCCAGCGTCCAGACCCTTAACATTGAACTGACCATCTTGGCCAGAGATCATCTCAACGCCTTTACCCTCAGTGCTAAAGTCGCGAGAGTAAGTGCCGTCATCATTCATTTTGAGCTTGATCTCATCTTCATCATGGCAAGCTTCATCGCTGTACAGACGGAAGCCGGCGCCCGCCAACACATTATTCGGGTTATCATCATCGTGATACTTGGTGTTGTTCAGCTGGTAGGTGTACACACAGACTTCGCTTGTGGTAGTATGATCAAGGGATGTGTCGATTCTGGGATTGTTGGAATACTGGAGAAAAACACTATTCTTGTTATCAGTAGTTTTAGAACCGTTTGCAGTATTGACAGTGGCTTTGTCGTTCAGGTGTGCAGTATAGGTGACCGTAATCGTAGCGCCGTCATTCAAATCGAGCCCTGCTGCAGCTGCACAGGTCTTGACATTATCAATGCTCAGTTTGATGGAGGACGGAAGACCGGCCTCATGAAGATCCTTAACAAGTGTATAATCAGTATCAGTAATCTCTTTTGAATCACTGCCATCGACATTTGCGATTTCTACCGTATCCAAATTGTCAAAGGTAATGCCTGCAGACAGAGTATCATTGAAGCAAACAGCGTACGTATCATAGTAATCGTAAGCACGGCCTTCGTCTTTGCCTGCGGGCAACTTAGCGATCAGCCTGAACTGGAACGGTTCGTTGATTGCATGGTCAGCGGAACTGCCCCAACCACCAGCAGAGCTAATGTCGTTGATGTCGTTGTCATAAACTTTCTTCTCAACAGTGGGCTTTACAACCTTATGATTAATTATAACGTTATTGGGTGCTTCGGTAACATTCACCAGGAGGAAGGAATTGTAGGCATGATAGAAATCGCCTTCGCTAATGTTGATATCATCAACGATCAGATAATAACCTTTCTCTCGAATTTCGATGGCACCGCCGTGACCTACAATGTTGGATTTCGGGGCTCCACCATCCGAGTAGAGATAGTGGCATACAAAACGCGCGAAAGCGATGCTGTTAGCATCGGAATCGTCCCATTGGCTGATAACCGCAAGAACTTTCTGAACAGTGGCAGCGTCGGTAGCGTCGGTAGCGTCGATAGACTGAAACTGAGCGCCAATGGTAGAATCATTCTTCAATTGTTCCAGAAAAGCGGCAGGATCAGTGATGTGGCTGCCCCACGTAACGTCGGAAAGCGTCGGATTGTTCTTACTAATAACACCCTTGAAGATCTGGAAAGCGGTGTAACTGTGGTGGTCGTAGAGGTCCTCCTTCTCAGTATCCCCAGGGTTGTATGCAAACGCCGGGATCGCCATGGCACACAGCATGGCAACTGCCAGCAGTGCGGCCAGCAGCTTTTTGATTACTTTCTTCATCATGATTTGCGAAAGTCTCCTTTCAAGTTTTTCTGATTCCTATTTTCAGGGTCTGCTTCCGGCGCAGAATCAATTTTGCCGCCGTGTCAGGAAGGATGCAGGCTTTTTAACGTGCCCTCCTTTCGCGTCTGCGCTTTCTGCAAACCCCGCACACCAGAGCGGCAAGCATCAGCGCGCCGCCGCCTGCTGTATACAGTTTGGTACCGGCCCCGCCGGTAGAGGGAAGTTCGTAGTCGGACGGATCGGCCTGACTGGTGATCACAAGGCTGTCGGTTTTTACCGACTTTTCGGCATCATCGCTGATGGGCGTATCCAGAATCTTGATGTTATTGATTACTCCGTCAACAGCCGTTTCGCCAACGTCCTTCAGCTTGACGGTGTAGCGGATAGAATAGGTGCCTGCGGCAATGGGGGAACCGGCAGAACCCAAGGTGATCTTGCGCTCATCATTAACATTTTCCCAAGTGATGCCGAGCGTTGTATTGCCGTTTTCCATGCTGAGCTGGAGCGAGTCTTCGACATATTCGGCGGTTACGCCGGTGGGCAGGGTCATGCTGTCCGCAAGCGTCAGCGGGCCGGCCTGTTCGTTCTTGACCACAAGCGTAACAGTGTAATCCAGGTAGGCATCGCTGCCATCGTGGCGCGGGCCCTTCACGCTCTGGTTAAGGTCATAGTTCGTATCGTCTTTTTGATCCTCATCGGGGGTTTCATCCGGGTTGATGGTGATATCAAGGGCGTAATCTTTGTTGACCTCGATCTGATTAAAGCCGCTGCTGGTGACCTCGCTCTGGTTCCACTGGAAATTGAAGGAAACGTTGCTGGTGACCTTGGCATCGGAAGTATCCGCGACTGCGTCTGCCTCCTCTTTCTGCTTGATATAGTTTTGGTCGTACCGCAGCACGGCGTACCAGCAGCCGTCATTCCCCTTGAGCAGCCGGTAGCTGCCGCAGGTGCCATAATTGCCGGTATCTTCCAGATTGCCGGAGATAAGCTCATCGTTCAGCACATCAAAGCTCTTGGGCAGCTTAACATGGACACAGTAGTCGTTGTCCTGGATCGCTTGGGCCGGGATATCTGTGACGGTAAGGCTGCTGTGCAGAAGCTCCGAAATGGTGGTGACGTTGGTATCCTCGTATTCAGTGCCATTCTTGCGCTGCACCGTCAGAGCAGTGAGGTAATCCAGTGCATCCAGACCTTTGATGGTGGTAATGGCATCTGCGTCATCTTCGACTTTGAAATCCGGCGTAGCAACGCCGTAATCGGCCTGCTGCGCATTTGCCACAGACACCAGCGTTGTTACCTGCGAAGCATTCAGCGTGACTTTAGCCACCTTGCCGTCCACATCGCCGGAGATCACGGTCAGGGTGCCGAAATCTTCGTCCACATCGCTCACGATGCCAACGGTGCTGGCATCCACGGTATATTCCTCAATGTGGGGCGCGGTGTCGGTGGTGGCCGCAGCATCCATGGAGAGCAGGGCAATGTCGGCATCGGCGGAATCATCCTGCACCTGCAACGGCTGGCTTTCCGCGGCCACAGCCTTGGTCACGGTGCCATTGTAAATGACGATATCACCGGGCATTGCGGCATCAGACGGCAGATCACCGTCAAAATCCATGGCATAGCCGCTGCCGGTCTCTTCGTTGTACAGCGCGCTGCGCAGCTGGCTGTGCAAAGACAGCACGCTGGAAACCTGCGGGATAGCGCTCTGGGGGATATCGGCATATTTCAGGCAGTAGGAAAGGAACATCACGTCCCATGGGCCGTAGTCGTTGCCGTAGTCGTTGCCGTAGCGGGTGTAGTGGCGCACGGTCTCGCCGTCGGCATCGTCCAGCTGGAAGTTGCGCTCGCTCTGCTCATAGCCCAGCTGGCTCTCGGCTACGGCCAGCAGGTCGTCGGCCCAGTTGCCGCTCAGCGTGGTGCCGGTCTGTGCCAGCCATTCGTCCTCGTCCTGCGTGCCGTCCAGCGGGTCGGACAGGCAGTTCACCGTGTGGTGATGCTCCGGCAGGCCGCAGACCAGCACTTCCTCGTAGCAGGCATCGGTGTGGTGGTGCACCGGGGTCTCGATCACAGGATCGACCACCACGGGCTTTGCGGCCACCGGCTCCTCAAACAGGGCCACCGGGTCATAATCGGGGTTCACTTCTTCTACAAGCTCGCCCTCTTCCAGACCGCACACCAGCTCATAGGTGGTGGTGTAGCAGCTGTCGTCGTGGGTGTGCTCGAACAGCTCACAGATCAGGCTGCCGTCCTCAGGGTCAAAGCAGTCGTCGGTGTGCTCGTGCTCTTCTTCCCGGCAGGTCAGCTCCTGCACTTCCTGATAGCAGTCGTCGGTGTGCTCATGGGGCACAAAGATGTACTCCGGCTCTGCGGAATAGGCTGCAATGCCGGGATCATCCGCATCCACGCCGAACGCATCATCAAAAGACATGCCGTCGTCCGTCATAGTGGCGTTCCGGTCCTCCGGTTCGCCTTCCTCATAGCCGCACACCAGCTGCTTTTCATAGCAGGCAGCGGTGTGCTCGTGCTCCAACTCGCCGCACAGATATTCGGCCGTTTTGGCAATGCCCACGCCGTGCAGCTGCCAGTTCACGAACAGGCTGGTGGTAAGCGCCAGTGCCAGCAGCAGCGCAGTATAGCGTCTGGCGCGCTGGTGGTTCCGACGGAACTTTTTCTGATATTCTTTCACAATATCCCGCATGATTCCTAAACCTCCTTAGTGGATCAACGAGAAGTTGGACAAGGGCCATACCCGCAAAAAAACCTTGCCTACGATCTGACTTTTTTCCACACAGCCGATCACACTGCTGCGGCTGTCAATGGAGGTGGCCCGATGGTCACCCAGTACGAAATACCGGTTTTCCGGCACCTGATAGGGAAATTTGATGTCGCATTCGCCCAGAGCCAGTTCATCTACATATGGCTCATCCAGCGTCTGGCCGTTCACAGTGACCACACCGTCCTCGTCCAGTTCGATCACATCACCGGGCAGGCCGATGATGCGCTTGAGCAGAAGCTTGTTCTGCCAGTAAAATCCGCAAAGGTCGCCGGTCTTCATGTCGCTGTCCTTGACCAGCAGAATGATGTCCCGGTCCTGCAGAGTGGGGTTCATGCTGTCGCCGGAGACCTGCAGCACCGGCAGAAACAGGGTGGCCAGCAGCACGGCAACGGCCGCGACCACCAACAGCGTGTAGACCGTGCTGCGCAGCACCCGCATATAACGGCTGCGGTAGGCCAGACGTTCGCGCTCTGCTTCCACCTCTGCTGTGGATGGAATGGGCGTGAACCTGATCTTTTGCTCTTTCATTTGGCACGCTCCTCCGGCAGGAATTCCGTGCTGTGATAGCCGTCCAGCAGTTCGCTGGCCCGGCAAGCGGCCCGGCGCTGCTGGATCTCCTGCTGCGTCCGGGCAAGCATTGCCTTGCAGTCCGCTTCGGTCTGGGCGCGCTTGCGTGCGGCGGCTTCCGTTTCCGCGTCGCACTGCTGCTGGGTGCGGGCCTTCAGGTTCGCAGCCTCGGTCTGTGCCTGTGCAAGGATCTGCTGGGCTTCGGCTTCCGCCTGAGCGCGCAGAGCGCTGGCAGCGGCATCGGTGTTTTTGTTTGCTGCGAGCACCGATGCAACGTATTCATCAGCCGCAGCCTGCGCCGCTTCAAACACCTTGTTCAGCTCCAGTGCAGCCTGCGCAATGGAACCTGCGTTTTCAATATGGATCTGCCGTTCCTGCAGCTGGGCAGACAGGGCAGCGTTTTCTGCCCGGAGCCGGTCCTCGCTCTGCTTGAGCGCCAGAATGATCTCGACTAATTCGGTGCGGCGCATGTGCCGCAGTTCACGGTCTGGCATAATGATCGATTTCTCCCGCAAAAAGTGGTCGGATTGGGCGAACGAAAACTTTCGACAAATACGAAAATTTTCGCACCACAAAACCACATTTGATATATCAGTTTTCGGCGCGACAGCGCCAGTTTGATGAATGACCTTCCACCTTATATGTTAGCACAGTATGCGTAACAAAAGCGTAACAAAAATGCCTTTTCCGTGCATTTTTTTGCCAAAGCCAAAGAAAAATTGTTTCTTTTGATGTAAACGATTAAAATGCGTTAAAAACAAAAAGAACTGTCCCCACAACGGAGACAGTTCTTGAAAAACAGATGAAAACAGAAGCCGGATCAGAAGCTCTTCAGCAGATCGCCCAGAGTCAGGAAGGACTGGTAGATCACGTTGACATTGTTGATGATGGAGCTTGCACCGGAGAAGATGCGGGCAATGGCGTTGAACACCTTACCGACATTCAGGAAGCTGTTGTAAGCGTCGCGGGCACCACCGTCCAGATAGACCATTTCCTCTTCGCTGATGGAGGCATAGTTTGCGGGCAGTTTCATAGTAGACATGGAGATTTTCCTTTCTATTGATAAAATTGATACAGTGTGTGAAAAGACTTAAATAAAGGCAGCCACGGCCAGCGTGGTGATCAGAGCACCGGCTACCGTCAGAACGCTCAAAATCGGGCCGTCATCGTATTCCTGCGCGGTCTGTTCCGGCTGAGCGGGCGTGGATGTGCTGGTGGAAGTGGTGGCATTTTTCACGGTCCAGTGTGCGTACACAGTGGTATCACCGGTAAACACCGTAGAGGTGCTGATTTTTGTGCCGCCCACCGGCTCGGTATACCAGCCGTCAAAGGTGTAGCCTTCCAGCGTAGGCTGCGCGGGCAGGGCACTGAGTTTGCCGCTCAGATTGGTGGTGACTGCCACAGTGGAGCTGCTGCCGCCCATGGCATCCAAACCAATGGTGTAGACCTGCGAATCCTTGTCTTCTGCGGCAAAGGCAGAGGGCAGTGCACAGCAGAGCAGTGCAGCGCTGAGCAGACCGAGGACCAGCATTTTCAAGATCTTTTTCATATGACTCCTCGCTTTCCTGACAAATTGGGATGTGGTGCATGCCGGGAACGGAAACACCAGAACAGACCTCGATGTCCCCGCCATGAGGCAGTAGACGAAAAAAGCCGGGAAGAGGAGGTTTATTCAATCCTATATTTACCACATGTAGTGTAACAAAAGCGCAACAAAATGGGCGTATTTTGTTGTTATGATGAAAAAAATTGGCTTTTCACAAATTGCAGGCTGCAAAAGGCGGCACAGAGCCGCCGCAAAAGCGGAAAAGTGGAACCTTCCCCTTGTGGAAAAACAAAGAATATGGTATAATATCTCGCACGATGCGCCATCGCCAAGCGGTAAGGCAGGGGACTTTGACTCCCCCATCGTAGGTTCGACTCCTGCTGGCGCAACCAAAAGCCCCGTCATCCTGAAAAGGCTGACGGGGCTTTTTGCATCACTTTTCCACAAAATGCGGCTGAACGGTGTAAAGCTCAGCGGCGGCGGATCTTTCTGGTGGGCTTGCGGCGGTTCCAGTTGTTCAAAAGGACCCACGCAAAGTAGATGATGATGGAAATAATACTCAGTGTTATTACAACTTTGAGATACAGACTGCCTAAGAATTCCTGAAAACGCGCCACAGTGAACAGCAGCGGGTTGCGGCTGACATCCTGCCCGGCGATCAGGTCCACCACGCCAATGGTCTCACCGGCAAGCTTCAGCTCCACGGTACCCACCACATCGCCCTGCTGGACAGGGGCACACACGGAATCCGGCAGGTGGAAATATTTCTGGGTCACGCTGCCGTCGCCGGTGGAAGGCAGCAGGGTCATCATGCTGTCGGCGGGATACAGCTGCAGGGAGCTGGTATCGGAGGAATACTTCACCGGGATCTCGGCCAGCGTAAGGTCGGTGTCCAGCGCGGCCTGAATGGAAAAGCTGTCGAACACCCAGTCCATCAGCTTCACGGTCTCGCACAGGGCCGGGCGACGGTTGGCGTAGCCGAAATCGTCGCAGGTGTCCGGGCTTTGCATCACGCAGAAAATATAGGTGGCACCATCCTTATTGGCCCATGAAACATAGCTCTGATTGCCACTGTCACTTTTGAATGCGGTCACATCGCACATGCCGCCCTGCATGGCGCTGCGGTAGTATTTGCCGCCGCTGGATTTGCTCAGCGCGGCATTCTGGCTGACCAGAACAGACGAAGAACGGTGTTTTTCTTTGGCGGGCATGGTAAAGCTGGGCGCACCGGAAACCTCCACAAAGGCATCAAAGCTCATCAGATAGCGCAGGATCAGGTACATATCCACGGCACAGGTCACGTTGCCGCTGTCGATGCCGCAGGCATCCGTCCAGGTGCTGCCGGTGGTGCCGATGCGCTGGGACAGGGTGTTCATCTGGCTCACCCAGCCCGCGAGGTCGCCGCCGGAAAGGGCGTAGGCAAGGCCCATGGCAGCTTCGTTGGCGTTGCGGGTCAGCATGGCGTACATGGCTTCGCGGTAGGTAAAGGTCTCGTTGGAGCGCATATCGGCGTTGTTGGTGTTATAAACGTAATCCGAGATGGCAAAGGGCATCTGGAAGGTGTCGTCCAGATGGTCGGCATAGTTGGTCAGCAGCAGGGCAATGGTCATGTACTTTGTCAGACCACCGGCGGATACCTGCTTTGTGCTGTCCTTATCATAGACGATGATATTGGTATCGGTGTTGACGATATAGGCGCTCTGTGCCTGCACCTGATAGACCGGGGTGGGGTCGAACATAGCCCCGGCGGGCAGCACAAGGCAGCTGAACAGGACAGCGAACGATAAAACCAGCGCAAAAATACGTTTCATGTGGACAATTCCTTTAAAAAGCGATAATATAAAACAACAGGCAGCACGGCACAAGCGCCGTGCGCCGGGTAAGAACGAGATCACAGCGGAAGGCTGTATTCTTTATAATAACAGGTTTGGCGGGGTGTGACAAGGCTTATTGTGCCGATTTCACATCCGGTCAGGGAGGACAGGAATGGTATATCTGACAGGGGACACCCACGGCGACATCGACCGCTTCAAGCACGGCAAGCTGCGCTGGCTGGGCAAACGGGATACCGTGGTGGTACTGGGCGACTTTGGCTTTGTGTGGGACGGCAGCAAGGAGGAACAGAAAAAGCTGGATTGGCTGCGCAAGCGCCCGTATACCCTGCTGTTTCTGGACGGCAGCCACGAAAACTACGACCTTTTGAAGCAGTATCCCACCGAGGAACGCTTTGGCGGCAAGGTGCAGGCACTGGGTGGCAATGTGTACCATGTGTGCCGCGGCAGCGTGCTGGAATTGGAGAATAAAAAATACCTGTGCTTTGGCGGTGCGGAAAGCCAGGATGTGGAGGATCGGGAACCCGGTGTGAACTGGTGGAGGGAAGAAATGCCTTCGGAGGAGGAATACGCCTTTTGTGAGGAGAACCTTGCAGCGTGCGATTACAAAGTGGATTATGTGCTGACCCACGATGCGCCAAGCAGATTTTTGGATTTTACCGCCCTTGCCAGCGGCGAGACCAACCAGCTGCACAGCTTTCTGGATAAAATTTTGTTGAAGCTGACCTACGACAAGTGGTTTTTTGGCTGCTACCATAAGGATACCCAGCTTTCCACCAAAAGCCGCTGCGTGTTCTGCGATGTGATAAGCATGGGCGAACGGCACGCAAAGCGTTCCGTTCGATAACAGGGGCCGCTGCACCAGCCGTGCAGCGGCTTTTGCATTTGCTGTTGCTTGTGCGCAAAAAATCTCCGGATCAGTTCATGGCTCCGGCTTTCTCGAACATCTGCTGCACCTGCTGTTCCAGCAGTGCGTGCTCCGGCGCTTCCAGCAGCGGGTCGTCGGCCAGCATGGCAACGGCTTCCGCCTGCGCAGCGTGCAGGGTGCGGGTGTCGTTCATCAGGTCGGCGATCTGCAGGGTGGGCAGGCCGTGCTGGCGGCTGCCGAAAAAGTCGCCGGGGCCGCGGGTCTCCAGATCGTACTGCGCCACCGCAAAGCCGTCCGTGGTGCTGCACAAAAATTTCAGCCGCTTTTGTACGTTTTCGCTTTGGTTGTCGCTGACAAGGAAGCACCAGCTCTCCGCAGCACCGCGTCCCACGCGGCCGCGCAGCTGGTGCAGGGCGCTCAGACCGTAGCGCTCTGCGTTTTCAATCACCATTACGCTGGCATTGGGCACATCCACACCCACCTCAATGACGGTGGTGGACACCAGTGCGTCCAGCCGTCCGGCTTTGAAGTCCTCCATCACGGCAGCTTTCTCCTTGGGTTTGAGCTTGCCGTGCATCAGGCCTACCCGGCGCTCCGGCAGCAGGGCTTTGGCAATGCCCTCGTAGTAGCTCTTAACGGCGTTCAGCCCGCCATCCGGTGTGTCCTCGATGGCGGGGCAGACCAGATACACCTGCCGCCCGCGCCCGATCTCCTGATCGAGAAAATGGTAGAGGTCGTGCCGCTTTTTGCCGGTGATGCAGCGGGTCTTGACCGGTGTGCGGCCCGGCGGCAGCTCGTCCAGAATGGAGATGTCCAAATCGCCGTAGATGAGCAGGCCCAGCGTGCGGGGAATGGGCGTTGCGCTCATCACCAGCAGGTGCGGATTCGCGGCCTTTTCGGCCAGCATTCCGCGCTGCCGTACCCCAAAGCGGTGCTGCTCGTCGATCACGGCAAGACCCAGCCGGGCAAATTCTACGCCTTCGCTGAGGATGGCGTGGGTGCCCACCACAAGGTCGGCTTCGTCGTTCCGGATGGCGGCAAGGGTGGTGCGGCGTGCAGCGGCCTTCATGCCGCCGGTCAGCAGGGCCACCCGCATCCCGAAGGGGGCAAGCATCCGGTTCAGGCCTTCGGCGTGCTGGGTGGCCAGAATTTCTGTCGGGGCCAGCAGCGCGGCCTGATACCCCGCCCGGATGCAGGCCCAGATGGCGGCAGCCGCCACCAGCGTTTTGCCGCTGCCCACATCGCCCTGCAAAAGGCGGTTCATGGAAGTCTCGCCCGCCATGTCGGCCAGAATCTCGCTCACGGCCCGGCGCTGGGCTCCGGTGGGGGAAAAGGGCAGGCTGGCCCAGAACAGGGACGGGTCGGCAAGCTGCATGGGCGCACCGGTGGCAGCGGCACCCCGGTTTTTCATCCGGCCAATGCCCAGCTGCAAAACCAGAAGTTCTTCATAGATCAGCCGCCGCCGGGCTGCATAGGCCTGCTCTTCGGTGGCAGGGCAGTGGATGGCCCGCACGGCATCTGCCTTGGAGAGCAGACGGTATTTTGCCAGCATTTCCGGCGGAAGAGGGTCGGGTAGCAGCTCTGCATGGGGCAGCAGCTGCCGCACGCACTTGGCGATGGCATTGCTGGTCAGGCCCTCGGTCTGGGGGTAGACCGCTTCAAAGGGAGAAGCCTTGATCTGCTCGGCGGTGCGCACCTGCGGGTTGACCATCTGGCGGCGCAGCATCCCGCCGGTAACGATGCCTTGAAAATAGTATTCCTGCCCCAGCTGCAGCTTCTGGGCGGCATACGGATTATTGAACCATGTGATCTCCAGACTGGACACATCGTCCCCGGCAGTGATGCGCTCCATCCGCCGCCCGCCCGGCAGGATACGCCCGCCGGGTTTGGCGAACACCTCAGCCCTGACGACGCACTCCACATCGGTGGGCGCTTCGGCGATGGAATAGGGTTTGGTGAAGTTAATATATCTGCGCGGGTAGTGGCACAGCAGGTCGGCCAGCGTCACGATGCCCAGCTTCTCGAACCGCTCAGCGGTCTTGGGGCCAACGCCCTTCAGGTAGCGCACCGGCGTATCCGGGGTGAGGGTGGTATGGTTTTCGGCGGGCATGGCGTGTCAGCTCCTTTCCTGGATGCAATATAGCCATTGTAACACGGAGCGGCAGCGGATGCAAATGGCCCAAAAAGGAAAAACCGGCAGGACCTTTGCCTTTGGGCAGGAACTGTGGTACACTCGGAAGAAAAAGAGGGGAGAATATTTATGGAGATCCGTAAGGGGACCTTAAAGGACTTGGAGGCCATTGCAGCGGTGGAGGCGGCCTGCTTCCCGGCGGCAGAGGCGGCTACGGCAGAGGAGTTTGCCGGGCGGCTGCAGCAGTACGGCGATCATTTTTGGCTGCTGTGGGAGGGGGAAAGGCTGCTGGCCTTTGTGGACGGCTTTTGCACCGACTGGCCGGACCTGACCGATGAGATGTACGCCGACGCCTCCCTCCACCGGGAGAATGGTGCCTGGCAGATGATCTTTGGGGTAAACACCATCCCGGCCTGCCGCAGACAGGGGTACGCCGGGCAGCTGCTGCAGCAGGCCATTGCCGACGCCCGGGCCCAAGGCCGGAAGGGACTGGTACTGACCTGCAAGGAGGCCCTGGTGCACTACTATGCAAAGTTCGGCTTTGTGAACGAGGGCGTTTCCGGCTCCACCCACGGGGGCGTGGTGTGGTACCAGATGCGGCTGAAGTTCTGAGGGGGACGATCTGGAATGGCCTACGCCTTGCTCCGGCCGTATTCAGCGGAAGAATAATTTTTAAGAGAGCAATGCCGGAGCGTCCGCGGAAGCTCCGGCATTGCATTTTCACTGGAGGGGGCGTAAAGGTAGACGGCATTTGCAGTGCCGCTTTCTGCGAAAGTGCGGCACTGCGGCAGACTTTTCGGCTTAACTGCAAAGTGACCGGTTTCGCCAGAGGCTCTCCCTTTGAGGAAAGACTTCCCCCGCTCCGGGGGAAGATGTCACCGCAGGTGACAAAAGGGAGAGTCTGTCACCGTAGGTGACGGAGAGGGCGAGGAGGCTGATAGGGAACAACGCAAAACAAAAAAATCCCGGAAGCTTCAGCTTCCGGGAATCTTTTGGAGGTGACGACCAGATTTGAACTGGTGGATGAGGGTTTTGCAGACCCTTGCCTTACCACTTGGCCACGTCACCATATAAGGGAGTGATGAATACCACTCCAATGGAGCGGCCGACGAGGCTCGAACTCGCTACCTCCACCTTGGCAAGGTGGCGC
>ENA-OUQM01000777-OUQM01000777.1-human-gut-metagenome-genome-assembly--contig:-NODE-777-length-19980-cov-19.515282_pt1 | contig 19980 bp, 16 predicted proteins | sample MGYA00237949_ERZ548830 | MGnify/ENA primary metagenome ERZ548830 (study PRJEB26490, sample SAMN05194706) | human gut metagenome | biome: terrestrial biome; feature: human-associated habitat; material...
AGATAGCCTCATTGAGCAGTGTCAAATTTACATGATCCCAGTTGACCTGTACGGACATAACCCAGATCTGTCTGCCCGCCTCATCTGTCGCATCCTCTTTACAAAGCCGTACATTTTTCACTGTACCGTCTGCTGCAAGGATCTGTGCTTCCCCTGTTCCGTGAAGCTGCAAAAAACGGTCTCGCTCCAGTATATCTTCCTCGTCATAAAAGAAGTTTCTCAATGAGCCTTTTGTCTGTTCCATGAAAGTATCGAATGTATATCCTGTACTATGTAACAACAGATTATTCACAGACAAAATAGACAGGTTTTGGTCATAAGATCCTGTCATTATACTTACCCCGCCATTATTTTCCAGTGTTTTCTGTACAGCCTGTGACATGGTCTGTGTCTGTCCCGTTACAGTCTCACCTAAAGAATATATTTTGTCTTCATACTTTTCCATTTTATAAAAATCCTCTCTCTGTTTTATGCTTCATTATCCTGCTTTTATCTGTATACAGAGAACCTGTCCCTGCCAGTTTTACATTTACGTTATAATATCCTACAAAACGTGAAAAACAGGTATACGGATTTGAGAAGTTGCAGCCACTACACACAATATTCACACAAAATTCTCTTTATGTTTTCAATTTTTATAGGCTTTGCCAAGTGAGCATTCATTCCTGCTGCCAGACACTTTTCTTTATCTTCTCTGAATGCATTTGCTGTCATGGCAATAATCGGGATCGTCTCAGCATCTGGATGTTTCAGTGACCGGATTGTTTTTGTCGCAGTAAGCCCATCCATTACAGGCATCATGATATCCATCAGAATTGCGTCAAAATAACCTTCCGGTTTCTCCTGGAACATTCTGACCGCCTGCAATCCATCTCTTGCAACTGTCATATTTGCACCTTCATCAGACAACAGCGTTTCTGCAATTTCTGCATTCAGTTCATTGTCCTCTACCAGCAATAAGTTTAATCCGCTGATATCTATCTGTGCCGCTGTTTTCTTTACTGTATCTGGTGCGGGAGCAAGTTTAAACGGAATCCTGATGATAAAGGTTGAGCCAACTCCCTCTTTGCTTTTAACTTCGATAGTTCCACCCATCTTTTCAATCAGACCTTTTACAATCGCCATTCCCAGTCCAATTCCCTGCTGTGTACTTCTTGCATCCTCTCTTTCCTGCGAAAACGGCTCAAATATATGCTCCTGGTATTCCCTGCTCATACCAATGCCAGTATCAGTAATGGTCCACTCATATGTCGTAATTCCGTCAACAGCTTCTGTAGAATCTGACACAGTTATTATCTTGCCGCCAATTCGGTTATACTTAATGCAGTTTCCATAAATATTAAGAAATATCTGTCTTAAATGTACCGGACTTCCATAAATAAAAGGATATCGAAGCCCTTCCTTTTTTGCACGAAACTGCATCTGGATTCCTCTGTCTTTTGCCCGCTGTTCTATGATAGTCAGAACATCCTGACTTAATTCCTCAAAGTTGATGATTTCCTGCGTCAGAGGTACATTTCCATCTTCAATTTTGCTCATCTGAAGGATATCGTTAATAAGAGACAATAGGTAGTCTGCAGCTACCTGCATTTTTCTGAAATTTTCCAGAATTAATTCCCTGTCATCAAAATGTTTCTCAGCAATCTTCAGCAATCCGATAATTCCATTCAGCGGGGTTCTCATATCGTGAGACATCCTTGAGAGAAAATCAGACTTGCTTTTATTTGCTTTCTTTTCACTTTCCAAGGCAATTGATTTGTGCATGAAGTCATTTTTATCCAGCATGAGATTCCAATGTTCAATGGTTCCGTCTTCCTTTATCACTTTCTGTCCACGATCTTCGATGTATTTGTATGTACCGTCCTTACAGCGTATCCGGTAAATAGTAGCATAATGATCAGAATGAGTATATTGATTTAATGCATCTGCAAGTCCGACCTTCACGTCATCCGGATGAGCAAGACCGATAATATTACCGCCAGAAGCATCCAACAGTTCCTTTGGTGTTGCGTAACCGAGCATATTTGCAAATTGTTCTGAAACATATTTGAAAGAGTATTCCGAGTCATCATTGCTGATTTTGACGCCGCCGGGGATGGATACGGTAAATAACTCCAGCTGACTTTGCAGTTTTTTTGTCAATTCCTTGATCATAGCTGTATGCTTTTTCTCTTCTTCCAGAAGCTTCGCATACTCTCTGTTTGATTTTTCCAGTGCCCGTTCTTTTTCCTCTAAGCGGTAATGTTCTGTACGGTCAAGAACATAATTGACTGCAATGACATCTCCAGTTTCCTCTTCACGGTACAGGGCCATGTGATCTTCTGCAAGCATGGGCTCAAAAGTAGCAGTCCTGGTCCAGTATCGGAACGATATATGCCGTTCACCATTTTCAAACCGATTTAATAATCGTTCTCTGTCAAACTCGTGCAGAAAATCTTGAAGACCTTCCTCAGGTATGGTCAATGCCCATGCATCCACCAGACTCTGTAAGCTTGAATTTTCCGGCAAACCTAATTGTTCATTCAGATTATATTTTTTTCCATTAACTACCTGATACATGGAACCACGTACGATACTCTTTGTGAGATTGATCACGCAGTATCCATCAGCAATAGCAAATACCGACTCTTCCAAAAAACGATTATTAATAATGTCCTGACTCATTCAACTTTTCCTCGTTAATCTTCTAGTAAAAATTATATCCTTATTTTTTGTGTATCCATCAATAAAAAAGAGTGGGGTAACGATTCAAATACTTAGTCACCAATTTCTCCACCAATTTCCATCGTGTCCTTTGTTCCCACATGATGTCCTGCTTTTTTCGCATATTGCATTTCTCCCTTCTGAAGTTCTCTTTTCCGTTACATGACTATACCAGAAATCAGGGAAATAGCGATTCATCAGATGTACCGAAAATGCGAGAAGGAGATTGGGGATAGTAGACAATATAGGGAAAATTAGGAGAAAAGAAAAGTCATGACTTGGGAACCATGACCTTTCAAAAGAACATATTTAATTTCCGCTTGCAACTCCGGCAAGTTTTACGGTTACATCATAGGTGGATGGGTCATCTTCAACCGATTTTCCATTCACACAATCAGCATCTGTTCCTTCCATCCAGATATACACATGAACGGCAATTCCATCATATCCTACATTTGTTGCAATTGCTTCTGAATTGGTTGGAATCGTAAAGTTCTCGCCATCCTTGGTCGCAGCCCAGTTTTTTGCACCGGTTATCCTTTGATCGGTATAATGTCCAGTGTAAACATAAGGATATGTAACTGTATCAAGTTTCGGCTTTCCGTTTACTTTCTGAATACTTGTCCATCCAGCTTTTGCTGTGCTGTCATTGCCCTCTCCTGTTTCATTATCTTTTGCGTATACGATACGGAGCGTTTCTTCTCCAACAGGAGTTTTTCCGTCTGCCGCGACTGCCTGCGTAGTGATCGCAACACGCATGGAATCTGTAACCGTCTTGGAACCATCCCCACCCTTTGCTGTAATTGTGACAGGAGCACCATCGCTGGCATCCAGATATACATCTGCAGTACCAGTTTCTGTAATCGTATAAACGATATAATCACTTTTTATAAACGCAAAATAATCCTTATCATAATTGCCCGGTATGGCATTTGCTCCTGTTGCAAAAGCTGGCTCAGAATAATCGGTGACAAGACCTTGATTATTGAAGCTCTGACACACATACCAATTTTTCAGATCATCCGTAGAGGCCGGACTTAAAGTTGCTCCTTTGGAAGTTGCTTCCAGAGATTTCTGTTCTCCACCATGCTGTGCACCTTTTGACAATTCACCAATCTGAAGAATAAATCCATTGGTTGTAGCACTGATGGTAGATGTCGTTCCCTCTACTTTGTTGTTTGTCACAAACCAGGCATAAGTCGCTGATGATAATGCAACCGCGGTAACTACTACAGACAGACCTGCTGCTGCCAATTCCCTTTTTAATTGTTGTATATTCTTCATATTCTCACTCCTGACAGATAAAACATTTCAAAAAACAGAAGCCAGAAGATTCTGTTTTTTGAAATGTCCCCCACGCCACAACCGTGGGGACATATCTCACATTTAACATAGGTTATCTCTTATGCACCTGTTGCTTCGTTATTTGCATTTACATTATTTCCATCTGTATTAACCGGAGTAGCTGTAAATGTGATTGTTACGCCACAACCTGTTAAATCAGCAAGCTGTGTTGTTTTTACATCATCATCTGCTCCATCATAGAATACATAAACATCGACTTTTCCTGAAGCTGCTGCTGCAATTGCATCATCAAGATATCCCTCTGTATCATAACCTGTAATATTGGTCTGTGTACCCATATTATTGTACTGTTTTACCCATCCAGTTGTGGCATCATCACCTTTTTTCCATACAACCCAGCCATCTTCACCAACTACGAGAACACGCATTGCATTTTCAAGTTTAGAATTAGCAGTTGCATTAACTTTTACTGATGAAACAGTAAGGTTTTTAAAGGAACCGGCTTTGTCATCACTTGTACCAACATAGAATGTCTGTTTGATTGCATAGCTTCCATCTAAAGCTGCTTGAGCATCGCCAACTGTGAAACGTGAATTTGCCAATTCATCAGCCTTTGCTTTATCTGACGCATAAGCCGATTCAAATTTAGCTGATTTACCATCATCACCAACACCAACAACCTGTGATGGATAAAGCTTTGTCTCTGCTCCTGTTAATTCTTTTGTTGTTCCTGAACTAGCTGTTACAACTACACTGTCAATTTTCAGGAATGGTGCATTTGACTGTGCACTGATATTTGTGGTTGTACCTTTAACGGTATTATTACTTACAAACCAAGCATACGTACTTGATCCCAGCGCTACAGCGGCAACGCATACCATGGCAACTGCTGCTGCCATCTGCTTTTTCAGCGCTTTCATGTTTTTGTTATCTTTCATGGCAATCTCTCCTTCGTGACACAGGAATCCTCTTTTGGCTTTTTTGTGAAGCTTCTATGCCACCGTATGAAGTAGATCAAACTCTCACCGAACCCGGTCGAAGGAGTTTTTCATCATCACCGTTTCCGATGAGGATCTCATCTAATTGCACAGTTTTTCACAAATCTATCCTTTTCATGGGGAATCCTGTAGTTTATTGCATTTCATTTATATAAACGGCGGTTGTGGCGCTGTTCATACCATTGGTTATTTATTTCGCCTGTTTTCCCAGGTGATATCCTGATCGGTATAATAGGCATCATTCGGAACGTCGTTTCCTGCGGCGCTGATTGGTTTGTTGCCGGTCAGGGTGTCCTTGATATCTGTGATAAATTTCCAGAGAAGGCTGGACTGGTCATCGGAATCGGCATCAATGTGCATGCTGAATTCCACGCTTCCGCCGATAATTTTATCGACACATTCCGGGTCATCTCCCTCCATCCAGATTACGATTGTGTAGCGGTCTACATTTCCTACCAGGAAATCTTTTTCTTCATATCTGCAGACCAGGTTTTTTTCTGTAAAGTTCGTACAGCCTGCTTCCGGATCTCCGTTTTTGGATGGTTCTGCGTAAACGACGCGATCGCCGTTCCGCCATACTGCCACGCGGACGGCATCTTCCGCACCTTTTGCACAGGAATCCAGCGTTATGCTTGCCACGTAACCAAGATCTTCTTTTCCGGCGTTCCGCACATAGTAGGTGTAGGCCATATAGTTTTTTCCGTTGTGTGTTCCTTCTTCTTCGTCAAGGTTATCCGGCAGATCGTCTATGGAAATATTCGTCGCATCTTCTACGCTTGCTGCTGTCAGTTTTGCCGTTGCCTGGTCAAAGCTCCCATTGTCGGCTATGCTGATTCCCTTTCGGTACAGTTCCAGACGATCCAGATTAATGGTAAAGTTTCCCATCTTTTCCTGCATGAATGCCGTGATAAAAAGAATGCAGACGACAAGCAGCATTCCGAGCAGTGCCAGCTGCAGACGATCCAGCCGAAGAAGCGCAGCTCCAATCTGGCGCCGGCGGCGATGTGGACGGTACATACTGACGATTTTTTCCGGATCAATATCATCTCCGTATTTTGCCATCAGCTCCTGCAGCTCCTCAATTCGGATCAGTTGATTGTTTTTTTCCTTTTTTCCGAACCGTTTTGGGGATTTTTTTCCTTTCCGGAAATCCTGTGATGTACTCTGATCTTTCGCGCGCTTTCTCTTTCTTCCGAATTTTTTCCGGTTCTGCTCTTTTGTTTCTTTTTCTTCGCTTTCAGACTCACCCGGCTCCGGATCATATTCCCATTCCTCCTGGGTTCCGGCTTCTCTTTCGCCCTCGTCAAACTGCTCTTTCAGCCATTTCTCCAGATATTCTTCTGCTTTTTTGTCCGTTTCTGTATTTTTTTCTTTCATTATAATATCTTTTTTCTGATTTGTCATCACTTACAGTTTGTCTTTTTGTTACCGTTTTACAGTCTGTAACGTTTCTTTACATATGCAACGTATTCCTGCATCTTTCTCCCCTCCTCGACGGAACCGAAATGGAGCTGGACACCGGTTGCAAAGCGGAAGGCCCCGCCTTTTGGCAGCTCACGCATCCAGCAGATTACACCGGCAACCTCGAGTTCTTCTTCTCCTTCGCCTGCGTTTCCAAGACGCGGAAGTGTAAAGATACAGCTCTCTCCCACATCGAACCAGTGGTTCATGTATACAGCCATACCATTGTTGGAAATATCTATCGTTTCACCGCTTTCTTTTTCAATTTTGCCTTCCGTATTTAATGCCCAGGTATCCTGCATATAGGATACTGGCATCTGTACTTTCAGACGAATATCACGTCTCTGGATAAACTGACGCTGCTCGGCCACGCGGCGCACTTTCCAGTAACGCCGGATTCCTTCTTTTACCACATCATCCACGTAACCGGCAACCAGATTCTGGTCGTTTCCCTCTCCGTATCGGAAGAGAAGCTTCTGTGTTTCCCCCGGAATCAGCATTTTGCCGTCTACGATGGGAATGGAAACGAGAAATGCGGACTCATCCAATGCCTTGTTAAATGTGCAGATCATATTGAACTGCGGCTGCTGCCCCGGCGGTACATCATAGGCCACTTGTATTTTTGTCCCATGTTTGATCTGTAAACTCCCTGCCATTCTAATAACCTCCAGAAATTTCTACTTTATCTGTTATTTCTTTTTTGTAACTGTTCAGAGCCAAGCAAAATTTCAAAAAACAGGTATAAAATGCTTGCATTTTTAAAACTGTTTTTGAAATTTTATTTGGCGGATACGCCACACCGACGAAATGCGTAGCATTTTGGAGGCTGGCTCTGAACAGTTACTCTTTTTCCTTCCTGATTTCCTGCAAGGCCTCCTCAATTGCCTTTTTTTCTTCATCCTCCGCAATCTGCTTTGCAAGCTTTACCGTTTTTATGGTATTTCCAACCAGCATCGCTGCCAGCGGAATCAGAATTACCGGAATAAACAGGAGTGGATTGACAATCAGCCTCGCAAGCTTTCCAAGGAACAGGGACGAACCTGTCACTTTTCCGATCAGTTCCGTTTCGCTTGTGCCATAGGTGTCTTCGACATTATTCGCATCTCCTTTTGTTTTGTAGCTCCAGTGCGTCCCATCCGTCTGCACTCCGGTAACGCGGTGCGTATTGACTGCTCCATCCAATGCCGGGTCGGAAGAATAGAAGGAAATCACATCTCCCGTCTGTATCCGGGATGGATCCGTCTTTTTCACCAGAATCAGCGTATCCACCGGATACGTCGGCTCCATGCTTCCTGTTGTGATACGGAATAGGGTATATCCCGCAATACTCGGCGCTTCTCCCGGCCTGGTCAGAAGAACGATACACAGCACAACGACGGCTGCTGCAATGGTGATCACAGAAACCAGATTGACCAGATGCAGGATTATTTTCTGAATCATTTGTTCTCTCTGTCCTCTTCTTTATCTTTTTTCCGTTCTTTCCGCTCTTTCAGCACCTGCAGCAGGTAATGGGAAAGTGTGCCGGCTTCCGCCTTTGCAAGCGCCCTGTCTTTTTCTTTCTGCATGGCCATCAGCTGATTTTGGGCTTCTTCCGCCGCTTTTTCCGCTTCCTGACGAATCAGCTTTACTTCTTCCTGTGCTTTTGTAATAGCTTCTGTGGCTGCTTTTTGCTGTTTCTCTTTTTCTTCCCTGGCTTTCTTTGCCTCACGCTGTGCGTCCTCGGACCGTTTTTTCCATTTCCGGCATTCTTTTTCTGCTTCCTCTTCTGCCGTCTGCTGCTGCATTTTTGCACGCTCAATCTGCTCCATGGCCTTTGCTTTTTCTTCTGCAATCTCTTTTTGGGCTTTTTCTTTTGCCTCGTTAATCGCAGCCGTTTTTTCCTCTTCCGCCTTTTTCTCGGCTTTTGCGATCCGGTCTTCTTTTTCCTTCTGCGCCGCTGCAATGGCTTCTTTCGCCTGTTCTTCTACTTTCCTTCTCGCCTGCATCTTCCTGGCTGCTTCCGCTGCAAGAGCTTCTTTTTCCTGTCTTACCTGCGCCAGCTCCTGCTCCAGAAAGTCCAGCTGCTGTGAAACAGAATTCAGCTGAAATTCCGTCTCCGACAGACTGCTTTCCAGATCCGCGCTGCGCTCTTTCTCTTTTTCCAGATCAGCTTCCGCTTTCAGCTGTGCTTCGGTAACCTCTTCCACAAACACTTTGCGTATTTCCACATCCGGAAGATTGCGGTCTTCTACGATTTCTTCCCTGATTTCTTTTACAAACTTCGGCTTAACCGGCTCCCGCTTCTCTCTTGCCAGCTCTTTCACATTGCGCTCGTCGGATTCCAGAATACTCTTGAACACGGTATAGTTCGTAATGAAATGGATGTACATCTGTAAAAGATATTCTTCATCGAATTGTAACGCAGAATCCTGTTCCTCGATGGTATATCCCACCTCGTCATATCCTTCGATAAACTGCCAGAGCTGATAACATTTCCGGTAGTCCGGATCCTTCATCATCAGATTGGTTCTCTGAATCGGGCTGTATACCCTCGCGCAGCCGCCCATAATATCACAAAAGGAGCTGGTTCGAAGTGTCCGCGACAGCCTCCGCACACGGTCAATTCTTTTGAAAATATCCATGTGGTCCGTATCATTTTCCGCATAGCTTTGCCGGTTTTTGATCGTCATTTCCACTTTATAGGAAATTTCCTCATAAGCATCATCGATCTTGCTCTCCATACTCATGACATTGCAGGTTTCATCCCCCGTTGACCAGAAAATGATATCCGTTCTCTTATCCACAAATGCAAACAGACGCTGGATCAGATGATACACAAACCGGTTTTCATACAAATCAAAGCTTTCCTCGCTTGTGACATTTAAAATCCGGGTCGGCTGGATTTCCCCCGCTTCATTGGATGTGATAAACTGGGTATTCTGACTCAGATGGCGTACACTGTCCGCCGTGATTTTTTTTGCAAGTGCCACTGGCACAACCTCTTCGGTGGTCGCAATAAAACGTCGCGGTTTTTCCACAATATGAAAAATGGCCTCGATTCCTTCTTCCACAACCGTCAGCCACCGCTCATCCACAACCTTGTGGAGAACACGGTTTTTCTGCTGCAGGGTATTGTCGCCCGCCTGTATCATCTCAAAAAGATACTGAAAGTACCGGTCGTTTTCCAGTTCCTCGATCCCGCTGGTATACTTGGAATATAACTCGCTGATCGTTATATCTTCCATAAGAATCCCTCCGTATATAAAAAATAGTGTAACTCTTCCGTTTTCAGACATACTCCAGCTACGGCAACTGAACGAGGGCAAAATATACCGCAAAGTGGGGCCTGCAAATTGCGGAAGTGATTTTTCAGACATACTCTAATACAGGTTCTGGATTCTTCTCAGATAGTTCTTGCTATCCTGCATTTCCGCACTTCCGAAGGTTTTATCAAGATAGTTGATCAGACCCGTGATTTCGTCCCGCACGAAGCTGACGTTCATACTCTCAAATTTTTTCAGTACCTTACGTGCTACAATATAGTCCATGCCACCCACTTCACTTCCACCGCAGGCAACGTAGACCGGAATAAAGTCATTCATCTGCTTCATAATACGGTTTCCAAAGGAAAGCTTAAAGCGGGTAATCAGGTAGTTATCCAGCTTCTGCATTTTTTCCAGCAGCTCCTCGCTGATCGGATGATCCACTTTGGCTTTTTCAAAGAGCGCCTGCAGATGCGCCGCTGTAATCTCGCAGTGCGGATGCGGTTCGCACTCAAATGCGTCGGCACGCTCATTCAGCTCGATCGGCATCGCACGGTCGTATACCTTATCGGTAATGGTAAAGGTAGAGTCGTCGTTGTTCGCCGTTCCGACAAACCAGGTCGTGTCGGATACGCGGATTTTTCCGTCTTCCAGCTTTTTGGGATCCCCCGGCCATTTTGTCGGAACAAGATCGAGTACCCACTCTTCTTTGCTCGGCATCTCAAGCACGGAAAGCATTTCCGCAAAGTAATACTCGATGCGCGCCAGATTCATCTCGTCCAGCACGATCAGGCTTGGATCCTCGCGGTAATTTGCCTCATACAGGGCACGAAGAAATTCCGTTTCGTTGAATCGTTTGGAAAACTCGTTGAAATATCCAAGAATCTCGGTACGGTCGCGATAGGATGGCTGCACAGAAACGATGGTTGCCGGGTTTTCCATATAGCGGCTGAAGGAATACGGAAGACTTGTTTTTCCGGTACCGGAAATACCTTCCAGAATCAGCAGCTTGCTGGCTGCCATTCCGGCAACAAAACGCCGGACAATCTCAGGTGTATAATAAAGCTTCATCTGGCTTGCCGCGAACAGACGGTAGCCCTCTACAAATTCCTCAAGGGTAATGTCATCGTCAAATACAGGTGTCTGCTTCTGCTCATACTTTTCATCCACAAGTGTAAGCTTTGGAAAACGATGCTCGATCTTTTTCTTATCTTCGGAAAGGACTGCCTGAATAACCGGCGTACCCCCCATTCCCGCCCGCATGGGGGCTGCATCTTCTCCCAGAGCTCCGGCTGCCACTGCCGTTGTCGCAGCTTTTGCTGCCGCTGCTGCTGCCATGCCAGCCCTGGCTGCTTCCGGACTGGTTACATTTTCCACCGTCGGAAGCTGATCGTCTGTCAGTGCCGAAGCCCCCATATACGGAATCCGTTCCGTTCCGCCCATGGCATTTACCTTTAATGCGAGAATGCTGTTTTTCTCATCCATCAGCTGCAGAACCTGCTTATTAAGCCGCCCGATTTCACGGTACAGTGCGGCATTGTCCGACCGGTCTGTCTTCAGCTGATGATGCAAAACCGCACGCCGGACCAGAATCAGAAGGATGACAACCGGAATGGCAATCAGAAGAAGCACCAGCAGAACAGAGAGTATTTTTCCTGCCAGATTCAGTGTCGGAAAATACGTTTTAAAGATCAGAAAATACTCCACCCAGCCCGTGATAAACAGTCTGAGAAAGGCCGCTGCGCACTCCGCAAGATTGTAAACAACCTTAGATAATATTTCAAATGCAAATTTCAGGAATTCACTCAAGATTGCGCCTCCTCTGCCTCTTTATTTGGCATCCTGCTCTTTTCCCTCATCCGGCTGATTGTCCGTCCGGCTTTGCTGCTGTTTTCTTGCATTTTCCAATTCCCGCTGTGCCTGTGCACGGATCGCTTCCGCCTCTTCCCGCATTCTCTTTGCCTCATCCAGTGCCGCCTGCGCCGCTTTTGCATCTGTATTTTCTTCTTTTTTCTCTGCCGCAGCCGCCGCTTCCCTGGCTGCTTCAACTGCCACAGCCTTTTTCAGCTGGATGGAAATCATGATCAGATGGTAGACCTGATAAATGAAAAACAGGAGCATTGGAAGCACGATGACCAGAAGGAAGCCGGTGCTGCCGGAAAGGAAATCCATCACTGTTCCGGCTTTTTTCAGATGGCCTGTGTACTTTCCGACAATATCGCCGTTGGAAATCACGTGACTGTCTGCGATTCCGTTGTTATTGTCACCCATTGTCGTATAGCTGCGCAGTCCATTGCTTTCCTCAATCTTTTCGATCCGGTGGGTATTCAGTGCATATTCATTTTCAATAATCGTGTGGAAGCAGATAATGTCTCCTTCTTTTAACATATCCGGATCACATTTCCGGATAAAAATCAAATCACCCGCGTCAAAGGTCGGTGACATGGAATTGGTTTTTACCACAAGCGGCGTATAGCCGAAAAGGCTGGCCACATTCTGGTTATCCCTCGTTGCCATCGTGGTAAAGGCGTACAGCGCTGCTACCAGAATGATGATCCATAACAGGACACTGATTACAATAGTTCCCACTTTTTTTAATGCTTTCATCTCTTCTTCTCCTGGTTTCGTTTTTTATCTATTTACTCAGAAAACGGCTGACCGTCTTCCTCTGTTCCCTCAAATCGGAGACGAATTGCATAATCGGCTCCTTTTAACCCGTCGGTACACGCCGGATCTGTTCCTTCCATCCAGATATGTACTTTTACTTCTTTATTGATCCCCTCTTTCATGGAAAACATGGCGTTGTCGCTGTTCAGCTCCATTTCATTTTTTCCCGGGAGACCAAACGTTGTAGTCGTTCCTTCCGTTACGCTGGCATTTTCCATTCCAGGATCATAAATCCATGTTTTTCCATCCGTTGCAAATGAAATCCGCATCGCCGGTGGAAGTGCGGCGTTTTCCGATGTGACTTCTGTTCCGTCTCCGGCTCCGCTGCTGCTGTCTGCGCTGGTCAGATGGACGACCATATCCTTTGCCGCCATAAAATGCAGGGTGAATTCCAGGTAAACGCCGCTGGTGCTTTCTGCCGCTGTCCCATTTTCAAAAAAAAATGTCGCTTCATCCTGCGTTGTGACCGGCTCCAGCGGTGTTTCCTGCATGGAAAATCCTTTTTCCTGCTTCATTCTTTCGGCAATCTGATCGAATGACAGTGTTTTCACATACTGATCCAGCGCTTCATGTGGGTCAAGATCCATGCGGAGGTCAACTCCGGAAACGATGTCAAGACTCATGGATTTTACTTTTGTTTTATCTGCAATGGAAAACCATGCAACGGTTGCCGCTGTGACAGCGGCAAGGGCAAGAAGCATCAGAAGCGCTGATAGATACAGGCGGCTTCTTACCGAAATGCGGTCTGTATTTCTTTTCATCCTGCTCCCTCCTGTAAAACTCCATAGAAGGCAAGATACAGCTCTGCGACATCAAAGCTCAGGGCATCGGAGCAGTCCGGATCGCATCCCTCCAGATAAAAGTAGATGTCCACCGGATAAATCCGGTTAAATTCCATCGTCAGCAATGCTTTGTCCGGGAGCGTCATGCTGTTTCCCTGAAACCGGATCGTATAGGACTCTACGGAAACGGACGGATCCTGCACCGGTTCTGCCGCTTCCTTTTTCCAGGTCAGAACTTCATTTTTTCCGAGTGTTCTTCCATTTATGACTGTGTTATAGTTCTGCTGGCTTTTTGCATTTTCATCCTCACTGAGCCGCAGGATCACATAGCTTTGGCTGTCATCATCAAATACCATTCCAAGGCGCGCCGCGTGCAGCAGCTGGCCGGAAATGTTTTCTCCCAGAACACCATCTGACTGATCCAGGTAAAGCGCCATGCGGCTTGTACTGTCCCAGCCCTCACCTAACGCACGAAGATAAAGCCGTCCATGATAGTAATACGCTTCGTTGTCCACTTTTTTAAAAATGGTTGCCATTCCGTTTTCGGTAGACGGTACCGTGACAAAATTGACAAGATCTGCGGTGGATACCGGCATCAGCTCCGATACATCCGTCTGGTTCACCTGCGTCACCGCTATTGTTTCCTCACTTCGAAAGCTTCCGCCGCCGCTGCTGCTGATCTGCAGCTCCAGTGTTTCGTTCCCGGTCCGCGCAGTTGCACGACCGGTGGAAACCTTACGGTTGGATGTGAACCACGCATACGTGGCTGTCGAAAAAACCAGCAGCGCAAAAATAATTGTAATTCCAAGATACCATGCCCGAAAGCCGTGCTTCATTTTCTTTTGCGCTCCTTCCCTTTTCGTTTTCTTTCTGTCAGTTATCTGTAATATCTACGCCGACAAAGGCAAACTGAATGTCTGACGTGCGGCTCTGTACCGCATTGATGCACTGGTCATCGCATCCTTCCAGATAAATCCAGTATTCTGCAGCGGCTACTTCACCATCGTTTAATTCAGTGACGGATTCTGTTCCGGCGCAATACGTTCCATTTTCTTCCTTCGCAAAAAAATCGGAAAGCTCCCCGGCGGGATCCGCCGTATAGACAGGCTGACCGCTTTGGGAAACGGAGGACACCACAGAAAGGCTCTCGGAAATCGTCTGTTTTGACTCTGCTCCGCCGGTATTTCCCAGATCGTCCAGCTTCCAGATGTGTGTTTTTGTTCCTGCGTGGGATGTAATTCTCATCGCGAGGCGCATCGCAGCAAGCGCCTGTGCGTCGCTCCCCAGCTTTAATTCTGCCTGATTAAAATATACTCTGCACGATGCATTTTCGCATTTCAGATAGATCGTTCCGTGCAGGGTATCGGTATCCACACGCTGATCCGCATTGGCATACAGGACGGAAATTCCTTCTCTGTTTTGTGCCGTTGCGCAGTAAAAATGGGCAGGATCTGCCGTAGAAACCGGCTTTAATGTTTCCGGAGTTCCCTCCGGTATCAGATTGCAGGTCTCTTCAAAAGGACCATCTGCATTTGCGGAGATCAGAAGCGTTGTGTCTCCGCTGCTGATCGTACCGCCTGTCGGCGTAACATTGGTGGATGCCTCCCCTGTGATGGTAAACCAGGCAAATGTGGTTCCCGTTGCCGCCAGAAGCAGCAGGCAGATTCCTGCGACGGCTCTTGTAAGTGAACGTTTCAGCTGTCTGCTGTCTTTTTCCATGCAACCTTCCTCTCATTTCATCAGGCCTTTTGCAACCGTTCAGAGCTATGCGGAAATAGTTTTCAAACATGCTCCTGAAGCGTTTTACAGTCCTTTTATTCTGAAATTCCCGCAAAGGAAACCGCCAGGTTTTTCAGAGTCTGACTGCCTAAGTTTCCTGTGCAGTCCTCATCACAGCCCTCCAGCCAGATGTAAAGGTCTATCTGTACCGGTGTTCCCTCGGTTCCATCCGCTGTGCCGCTTACGGTGCAAAGCTTCAGGGAACCCTCTTTCTTTTTTACTTCTCCGGTGTTTTTATCATAAATACTATATGCATTTTGATTATACGGCTGGAATGGCACCGTTGTCCCATCCCTTTTTTCACTGTCCAGAACGTATCCTTCCCTGCCGGTCGCCGTATTGTACTCTGCCTGCGGATTCTTTTTGCTGCTGATTTCAAAAATATATTCCTTTTCCTGCGGCTGATTCCGCCCTGGTCTGTGCACAGCAAAGCCCGCCCGGATCGCGGATGAAATCGGATTTTCTTCATCACTGTCTTCAAAACCGATGTCGGTCAGATAAATATCAGTCGCGGCTCCGTTGCTCCGCAAAAACAGGCTGGTCTGGTAGTAATCACTGTAATCGCCTTTTCCGAACAGATTTGCCACCAGATTTGGCTGATTCTCTGTTCCGTTTGTAAAGCCCAGCACTTTCTGGAACCCGCCGCTGATACGGTTGGTTGATACCGGATTCAGCCGGCCGGAAAAACTGTCCAGAACGGCAGCCGAACCGTAAACACCGTCATATGCATTGCTGATCTGAAGATTAAGGCCAGCTCCTGCCGCCATACGCACTTTTGTCGTATGACGCTCTGTATTGTAAACATACCAGGCATAGGTAGATGCTGCAACTGCACACAGGGTAAGGAGTAGTCCGGCCGCTCCGGCTGTCAAATGATACTTAAGCGTTTTTTTACTGCGCTGATATTTGTCTGTCTTCATGGGCCTCTCACCGCTCACCTCCCGTGTCGTCTGATCTCTGAAACGAAGTCGTGCAGTTGTCATGCAAAGATTCATTACCGATTTCGTGTAAAACTTGTTTTTATATTATCATGAAACTTTTCATTTTGCAACGTACATCCATTTCGTCGGAATTGTTTTTGCCCATAAAAAAAAGCATATTGGAAAAATCCAATACGCTTTTTTCTGTCCAGCCCAATTGCTCTAAATTAATCCATAGTATTCCATTGCTTTCGCTATGCCGTCCTGCTCAACGGTATCCGTTACATACTCGGTGTACGGATCCAGAATCTCATCGTGCTTTCCAAGGGCAATGGTATGTGCGCCGCACTGAAACATGGTAAGGTCGTTGCTGCTGTCGCCAAATACATATGCATCCTCTTTCTCAAGATGAAACTGTTTCAGCGCATAGTCCACAGCTGTTCCTTTGCTGCAGCCGTGCGGAACGAGTTCGTATACACCACCGCGACGGTCCATGATATCAAACTCCTGCTCAAACTCACGGTACATACGTTCTATATCAGACTGTGCATCGGTTACGATGCAAAATTTATCGTAGATGATTCCTTTTGTCTCCGCTGTCTCTGCGAGTCCGATTCCGACAGCAGCGAAATGGGCGCGCGTCTGCTCGACTTCCTGAAAACGGGATGCCTCCGTGGGAAAATAAACATTATCTGTTCCCTCCAGGATCATGCCGATCCTGCACTCTTTTAGAATAATCGGGATTTCCTCGCACCGCTTTTCCGGAATTGTCTGATGCATCAGGATTTCGCCGTCCTGACGCAAATACGTACCGCAGCCGCACAGAAATCCGGAAAACGGAAGTTTTTTCAGCTCCTCGGGCAGCTCCGACCAGGTTCGTCCGGTATTAATAAAGGTGAGATTTCCTTTTTCCGCTGTTTTTTTCAATGCATTCAGCGCACTTTGCGGGATTTCTCTTGTAATCTCACTCAATAACGTTCCATCAATATCAAAAAATAATGCTTTCACTCAAATATCCTCCTCGTCATATAAAAAAATGCCGAAGCACTTGATTTTTCAAGGCTTTCGGCATTTTACCAGAATCGAAGCGACGGGATTCGAACCCACGACCTCTGCGTCCCGAACGCAGCGCTCTACCAAACTGAGCCACGCTTCGATTTTTTGTTTTCTGAACTCTCGTCCGTCAACAATAGCTATTATATATGATGTCTATTAGAATGTCAACACCTTTTTCAAAATTTTTTTAATTTTTTTTATTATTGCTTCAAAAGGTACATTTTACGCTTCCTCATAAGGATAACGGACGCAATTCATCTCCCACCTTAGAGGTCGGAATCTTCTTGCTGGAAGAGGATAAAAAAAGAAGATACGCGGAAATTCTTCCGGACATATCTTCTTTTTCACAGCCTTTCGAGATTGGTTGAAAACGGCCTTCGAAAGTGGTTTTTCACACACGCTTTAATTTACCTGATAAACATCCGCGTACTGAACGCCGAAAGCAAGTGCTTCTGAATGACTGCTGCAGAACACATCTACATGGCCATATGCTGTTCCGCGGTCCTCTACAGTATAGATCTGACCGTTGATCATCAGTTTCGTTCCGAATGGTACACCGCCCATGGCAATGGTTCTTCCTGCTGTCGGTGTAGTTCCGCTTGCAGTGCTTCCGCCGGCCCACTGTCCGGTACAGATTGCGCAGGCACAATAGCCTGTCAGCTTAAATCTTCCAAGATACGTTCCGCTGCTTGCGCTTCCGGAATTGCCTGACGATGCCGGGCTCTCGGTTGTCGTGGAAGATGTGCTGTTGTTTGAAGAACTGCTGCTTGTATCTGTATCTGCCTTTGCAGCGGCATTTGCGGCTTCTGCAGCGGCGATTCTTGCGGCTTCTGCTTCTGCTGCCTGTTTTCTGGCTGCCTCGGCTTCTGCTGCCTGCTGTGCTGCTGCGGCGGCTGCGGCTTCCTCTGCGGCTTTCTTCTGCGCTGCAATCTCTTCTTCTTTTGCCTGACGAATCAGATCGTTGATTGCATCTGCTTTGCTGTTGATTTCACTGACCAGTGCACTCTCGCTGGACTTTGCATCGTCCAGTTCTGCGGAATAGCTACGGAGTTCCTGGTAAGCCGCTGCATACAGCTCCTGGATTGCTTCCTGCTGATCACTGCTCTGCTGCTGCAATTCCACGATTGCTGCCTGCTCTTCCTGCACCTGTGCTTCTTTTTCTTTTACCTGGTCTACCGTGTCCTCATACTCCTGCATGAGATCCCGGTCGAAATCAGAAATTTTCTGTATGTACTCTGCCCGGTTGATCAGTTCTGAAATACTCTTGGAAGAAAAGAGCATTGTCATATATCCATTTCCGGAGGAATTTTCATACATGTACTGGATACGGAGCTTCATAGCCTCGTACTGCTCTTCTTCTTTTGCTTTTGCTTCTTCCAGATCTCCCTGAATCTGTACCAGTTCGTTCTGTTTGTCATCGTACTGATTCTGGAGCTCCTGCAGACGGTTCTGCAGATCATCAAGCTGCTGATTCAGTTCAGAAAGATATTCTTCTGATTTTCCCTTTTTGGAATTGAGTTCGTCAATCCTGCTCTGTATGCTGTCAAGCTGAGACTGTGCGGCAGCCTGTTCTGCCTGAGCATTTGAAATTTTCTCCTTTGTACTGGCACCATAGCATGGCAGAACGGTTGCTGCCGTAAGCACTGTGGCCAAAACCAGGCTGAATAATTTCTTTTTCTTCATGTCGTACACCTCATATTGATTACGTTCTATTGCTGATTGTCACTCGAAAATACGGCGGAGAATGGGTCTTTCTTCCGCGTACTTTGCCATTATAACACAAGTATGTCTGAAATGAAAGTCTTTTTTAATTTTTGTTAATAACTTTGTAATATTTGTTGCTGTTCCGATGCTGCTGTTCTGTTCCGCATTGTTTTTTTCTATTTTCGCCATCCGACCGGATACTTGTTTTTCAAAGTTCCGTTGACCAGCTTGCCCCATCCAAGGCCGAATCCCTCCACGCAGACCAGCTTCCAGCCCGATGAAAATGCCGTTTCGCCCGGCTCCGCAGAAATTGTCTCGCCGTGGAGATATTTTTCGAGCCGTGCATCATCTGCCTTCAGATTCAGGCATTCCCGGAACCTGTCCACTGTAAGTGTTACGGCAAACGGCTGTGACGGCTCAAAGCGGTCTTTTTTTAATTCACCGAGATACAGACCGTTCCGCAGAAAATGGAGATTCCGCACGCCGTCCGGCAAAGACGGGGAATGATAGACTTTTCCGGCGCGGACTTCGAGTTCTTCGACCGGAATCGGTACTGTCATCTGTGCGAGAAAGTCGGAAAGAATCTGTTTTTCCGTCTTGGATGGACCCGGTGCTTCCGTACCGCGGTCTTTTTTCCGGTTTTTCTGTTTTTTATTCTTTTTCTCTGTTTTCGCAGCTTCTTTTTGCCACTCTTCTGCCATTTCCGCCGGCATTCCTGCGGCTCCCCTGCCATTTTTCCGGAACAGGGCAAGGAAATGGCCTTCGCCGTTCATCTTATGCGGCCAGATGCGCACCGTCTTTTCGATTGCCGGATCGCCGTTTCCCCAGGCAGGATTTCCTTTGGAAAATCCTTCATAGCTCTCCATCTCAATCAGTTCCATTTCCGGAAAATTTTCCAGGATAAAAGAAACGGTTCCCTCGTCCTCCTGTGGGGCAAAGGTACACGTCGAATACATCATGAGGCCGCCCGGTCGCAGCATTTTGACAGCATTTGCTGTAATCTCGCGCTGCAGCTCTGCAAAGAAATCCGGCCGCTCCGGAGTCCAGGTGCCGATGACTGCCTCGTCTTTCCGAAACATGCCCTCGCCGGAGCACGGTGCGTCCACGAGTATTTTATCAAAAAAGCCCGGAAACACATTTGCAAGGCCTGCCGGTGTCTCATTGGTGACGAGTACATTTTCACTTCCGAACAGTTCCAGGTTGCGCAGCAGTGCTTTGGCACGGGCGTTGCTGATGTCATTTGCCACAAGAAGACCGGTTCCTGCGAGGCGTGCATTCAGCTCGGTTGCCTTGCCGCCCGGTGCGGCACAGAGATCGAGCACACGCTCACCCGGTTCGATCGGAAGGCGGGACGCCGGGGTCA
>ENA-OUQM01000781-OUQM01000781.1-human-gut-metagenome-genome-assembly--contig:-NODE-781-length-19898-cov-5.634783_pt1 | contig 19898 bp, 19 predicted proteins | sample MGYA00237949_ERZ548830 | MGnify/ENA primary metagenome ERZ548830 (study PRJEB26490, sample SAMN05194706) | human gut metagenome | biome: terrestrial biome; feature: human-associated habitat; material...
CTTCCAGACGTTTGACCTTTGCTTCCAGCATCCGAAAATTTTTGCGAGTAAACTCTAACATACCCGGCTCAATCTGTGCGGACTTGATCCAAGCATAGAGAGTACTTCTGGAGATACCAGTGTCAGCGGCAATCGTCGCTACGGATTCTCCACCGACTAAAAAGCGTTCAACTGCTGCGAATTTTTCAGATTCCGAATAGTTTCTGCTTTTCATCCTTATCATTCCCTCCTAATGGTGTAGTTAAAATGTAGATATTTAACTCCATTATAAAGGATTAGATAATGTAGGGTTATTGGGCAGATATTATCCGTCCTACTCTTGCAAATAGCGGCTTTTTTTGCTAATATATAGAAGGAAATACTTATTACACAGATGACTGATAAAATAGTTGATCGTATCGCAAACTATTAAAGCAAAATATCCGAATTGAAGCCACCTGACAAAACAATATAATCCGAACCTTGTACCAATTGGTCATGGGTTCGGATTTATTGTTTTAATGGAAGAAATTGAAGACTGGTAATGGAAAAGCCGGGAGGACTGCCGATTATTGCAATCCTCCCGGCTTCTTTATGTAGATGCACAGTCCGTATTCTCTTTCTTTGCTTTCCATTCGGCAAATACCTTTTTACCGTCTGCACTTTCGTAGTACTTCTGAATTACCGGAAGCAGACTCCGTGCCAGCGATTCAAAGACGTATTCCGGAATTTCGGTTGCATCCACGCTGTTTGGGATATTCGTTTTTTCTGCGTTCACATGGTACCTCCTTTATCGCTTCTGTAGAATATTTAGGCGCATTTGGGGACGATCATAAGAAAAGATATTTTGACTTTCATGCTTCCGTTTTCGTCGGCGAAGGCGAGAACAGTGTAGACGGAATCCTTCTGCGCACAGATGTTGAACGATTCCCGGCAACGCTTTATCACATCCTGCTGCATGAGCTGGCGCATATCTTCTGTACCCGTAATGAGCTTGGCGGAGACAACTTCTACAAACGCTACTGCATGGATAACACTCTGAGCAGTGAAGAAGACGGCGCGATTAACGCCGGATATGCGGTTTGGCGAGAACTGATTGCGGAACTGATTGCTTCTGAAAAGGATGACAACTGTGTTTTCCTCTCGCTTGGAGACAAGGAGGACATCCTGCGCTACTACATGGAAGAGATTGAAGACGGTGATCGGAAATTGGCTGTCAGTATGCTTCTCTGTGAAGCACTGACAAGTCGTGAGGGTGAACCGGCTGCGACGTGGGGTGATACCAAAAAGAAGATTGAAAAATATAAGCCCTTTGATGAGCCGTTGTTTATGGACTTGCTTGAGCTTGTAGTCCGGAAGCTAAAAAAGAACTTCGTGGAAATCGATCGAGACTTCATTCTTGAACTGGGTTCTCTCTACTTGTTCCTCGTCACGCAGTCGGATGTCAAGAAGCTGCAAAAGAGGCTTTCAGAAGAACACTAACCACGATACATAGAGAAAGGACGTGCATGATGAAGTACAAACTGTTCCGTTCCCCCGGTGATCTGGACAAGTCCGTCCTCAAGCATGAGTTGGTTGCCGTGGAGACCGGCAAGAGCATTGATGATGTGGCAGATGCGCTTATCCGTGCCGTTCGGGATGATCTTGCGGAAATGCCGGAGTATGCGCACTGCGAGACTGCCGCCTACGATTGGCGCTTTTCGCCCGGCTCAATATGGCGATTCTCGCCCGGCGCTAACAGCACCACATTCCCAAAGGGATGCTGAACACTTTTTTTGCTCATTTGTAGCAGTTTTTGGTGCTTTTTAATTTGTTTTACTTACTCTTTGGCGCTCTTATCTCCACTGTTTTCGAGTGTTCCAGCGCCGTCTGTGGTAATCTATGTGGTCAAAAACGCTTCCCACCCGGTTTCCGGTGAACTGTCACCGGTGCCGGACGGAAAGCGTTTCTCATTGCTGTTGGCTGCATTGTAACTCTGAGCAGGGTGTTATGCAAGTTGTTTCTGCGCAGAGCGTAGCTCAAAGGTTGAGGCGCTATAGACAAAGAATAGGCAGGTAGATAGGCGGAGGTACTTTTCTTGCTCCCTGGGTATAAATCCCTTAATACAGGCATAATAGTAAGGGATTTACGGCACAGCCTATTGACTATTCCCTTATTCTGTATTATCATTTAAGGGAAAACGAAGAGAGGTGAGGGAATGAGAACCTTCAATTACTCCGCAATCAAGGAGCAGAAGTGGGACTCGGATGTTCTTGGCCTGATTGCGGCCATATACAAGGAAGCCGGCAAGCAGGAACTGTATTTGAAGCAGCGTCCGGAGGAACTCGAAAAGCTCGTGGAGATTGCCAAGATACAGAGTACTGAGGCATCGAATGCTATTGAGGGCATCGTCACCACGAGTACCCGAATCCGGCAGCTCGTCGAAGAGAAAACCACGCCGAGGAACCGTGACGAGCAGGAAATTGCCGGATACCGCGATGTGCTGAGTATCATTCACGAGAGCTTTGATGCGATTCCAATTACGCAGAACTATATCCTGCAGCTTCATAAAATCCTGTACAGTCACATGAACAACCCGCTTGCGGGCCGCACAAAAAGTGTGCAGAATTATATCACTGCCACCTATCCGGACGGTTATGTGAAAACGCTGTTCACGCCGCTTGCCCCTTATGAAACGCCGGAAGCGCTGGACAGAATCTGCGAGGAATACAACCGTGTGATTGGAAATATGGAACTGGAGCCGTTGATTGCAATCCCGGTTTTCATCCATGATTTTCTGTGCATCCACCCCTTCAATGACGGAAACGGAAGAATGAGTCGGCTACTCACGACGCTGCTTTTGTACCGGAGCGGATTTTATGTCGGCAAGTATATCTCACTTGAAGCCAAAATCGCCAAAAACAAGGACCTGTACTATGATGCGCTTGCACAGGCGCAAACCGGCTGGCACGAAGGCAACGAGGATGTAGTGCCCTTCATCAAGTACCTGCTCGGAACGATTCTTGCCGCCTATAAGGACTTTGAGGATCGCATGGTGCTTGTGGAAACCAAACTGCCCGCACTGGAAATGGTGCGCAGAGCAAGCAAGAATAGAATCGGGCGGTTCAATAAGCAGGACATCCGCAAGCTTTGCCCGACGCTCAGCGACAGTTCCATTGAGGGCGCCCTCCGCAAGCTGGTTGCAGCCGGAGAATTGAAAAGAGAAGGTCGTGGGAAGAATACCTGCTATTTCAGGCTGAATTAAATTTCGTTCAATACGAGCGACTTTTTAGAGGACCGCACCTGTTCATACGAGCAGGTGCGCTCCTTTTAATCGCTTTACGGAAGTTGGCGTACAGTTCAAAGTTTGAGCCACTATAGACAAGGAATACCCTCAAAGTCTCCTGCCGAAACGCACACTCGCCTTACCCGAAGAAATACTGCTTCATATCTGAGACACGGCCATCCTTATCACAGAACCATTCGTAATCAGAGTGGCAATTTTGGCAGTGGGCAATTACATCAAATCCGCCGGGTGAATGCCGGTTGTCGGTAATGCTTATGACCTCCAAGGGCCTTCCACAGGCTGGGCAGGACCTACTCTTCTTTGCCTGACAAGTAGCACGCTCTCTCTGCTCTATTTCAAGTGCATCTAAAAGACATTGCCAAAGATTCGGATTCATTTCATGCTCTGCATAGTCTTCAAGGTGTCGCCTGATATCATCGGCAGCCAATACGAGAAACTTATCATCCAGAAGCTGAATGTTACGCTTGATATAATTGGAAACCACCACAGGCATACAAGTATTCCTGCCCATCGCATACCGCATTGCCGACAGCAGGATCATGCGAAAATCGGAATCGCAGATCGGGGTGGGCAAATCCTGAGGGAACAGCAGAAACTCCTTGCCGTTATTCATGCATATACGCAGCGCCGCTGTTCTTCCGTTACCAGATTCAGTAGACTGTTAGCTTGATCCTTCAGCTTATCAATGGTGATCGATTCGTAGACCTGAAATGGGCTTGCTTCATAATTCATCATTTGACCACCAATCAGTTTGTCCTCGCAATGAGGTGTTGGCATTGTAGCTCTGACTGCCTGGAGGTTCAACCGTTTCTTTTTAGGCGCAAAAAGAAATTTAATAGAGTCGGAATTCGTGCGGATTCATTATTTTCTTGCTTTTCCCGGCTGAATATGCTATCATAGTAAACAACGCTGTCATGTGTTGGAATAGACCTTGGCGGTATGGCTGCAATAGACCGAATGCTCTGCCAAGCGGCAGAGCATTTTTGTATATCGGTACGGAGGAGATATTCTATGTCTGTGAGTTATAAAAAACTCTGGAAGTTGCTTATCGATAAAGACATGAAGAAAAAAGACCTGTGTGAAAAGGCAGGTATCAGCCCGGCATCCGTCACCAAGATGGGACGGAATGGACATGTCACCACGGAGATACTTGTGAAGATTTGCGCGGCACTGGATTGTGGCATTGAAGATATTATAGAAATTGTGCCGGATGAAAAGCAACCATCAAATAAAGCGGAGCCGGGGGTGATGAGATGACTATCGTAGAATCTATTAAGTGTGTTTTACAACAAAATAATGATGGTTTGACCTCAAAACAAATATATGATGAGATTATTCGTCAGGGATTGTATTCTTTTGGAGCAGAGAATCCTGTTGGTGTTGTCAATGCTCAACTTCGCCGTCGGTGTATCGGTCTGGATTTTCCGACTGCTTACCCGATAAAATTCTTTGAAATTGCGGGTTATGAAGGGAAAAAGATCAAATTCCGTTTGATTTCGACAGAAAATACAGCCACTATTATTACTGCTCCCAAAACTACAGATATTTCTGAACTGTTACCGGAAGAAAAAATCAAAGCTGCGCTGCAGGAGCATTTACAAAATATACGACAACAAGTATTTGATTCTGTCCTAAACAATTCCCCAGAGTTCTTTGAACATCTTGTGGTTGGCTTGCTTTTAAAGATGGGGTATGGATATGATAAAAATTCGGGTATTGTTACAGGAAAACCGCATGATGGCGGAATTGATGGAATAATTAGTGAAGATAAGCTCGGCTTGGATTTGATATATATCCAGGCTAAACGTTTTGCTAATGGCAATAAGGTTACCCGGCATGATTTACAGGCCTTTATTGGCGCCATGGAACATATTAACAAAGGCGTTTTTATTACAACATCGTCTTTTACGAGATCTGCAATACAATTCATCGAGAAGCAACAGCAAAAAAATATCAAATTAATAGATGGCAATTTACTTGCAGATCTTCTTGTTAAGTATGAGGTTGGCGTGGCAGCGGCACAAACTTTCAAATTATATAAACTCGATACCGAATATTTTAACTTTTAAATCATTCGCCTAATCCGGATATAGAGATAGGAGCTTTATTATGGCGGAAATTGTTGGAACAATTACTAATCTGAGTGATTTTTTGTCGAAAACACAAGTGTGCTTATCCGTAAAGCCTAATGATCCTCAACAGCAAATCATTTGCCTCGAGGCAGATAGGAAGTATTCTATCCCTGCTTTTCAGAGAGAGGTTAGATGGGATGACAACAATCTTAAAATGCTTTTGTACGATTTGTCTCGCAGCAGCAAGTTTTTGGGAAATATAATATTAACGATTAAATCTGACCACACTTGTGAAATTATTGATGGTCAACAACGTACAACTGTACTTATGTTGATTGTTTCCTGTATAAAGAAAAAGTTTGGGACCAAGATATCGACGCCAGATCTGTGCCCTCTTCGCAATGAGGGGTTTACAGGCTTCCAGACACTCTTAGAAAAGGCCTTTGATCAGGAAGCAATTACATCCGATGATTGGAACGCTATTCTTAAAAGCGATGATTATCTTCAACTTCCTCGTATTCAAAAACTATGGAACACGATATCTTCTTCCGAGTTGTTAGCTGACCGGCATAAAGCCCAGGGGCTTCTTGATAACTTGTGCAAATCTGAGTTCAATATAATTGCCAGCTATTCTAACGATGTAAATACCAGCATCCAGTATTTTCTGGATGTAAATCTTAAAGGCATTCGTTTGGATACTGAAGATATTTTCAAAGGTTATCTTTTTAGTCAGGATAGCCGCGAACTCACACGTTCTCTTTGGCAAAAGAATAAGCGTGATGTATTACGCTTAAATGGCGTCACGCAGAGCTCGGAAGAGAAAAGATATCCTCTGATGAAGTTGTATGAACACTTTTTCTATTGTGACTTATATCTTCCTCGCGAGGGAGATTGCGAGTATAGTACACTCAAGTTTGGTGAAAACTTTTGTCTCACATCCGGATTTGAAAGTGGAAGTACGAAATATTACGAAGGTAGCCATTTAATTGAAGCCATACGAGATCGGGACTATTTGCAAAATGTACTCTCCAGACTCAATAAATGCGTTGAAATAATGACGGATATTATTGAAAGCGAGGGACCTTCTACTCCGTTTAAAGACAAATTTATTTGCGCTAAAAAGGTAGATTCTATAGATATTCAAAACTGCCATTCGATGCTAAAGAAGATACTTATGGAAAAAGAGGTGATTCCTAAAATCTTAGCGTTAAAGTATATCCTTACATACTTTGACGGAAAGCCTCACGCAAAAGAAGAGTACAAGTCAGTCTATAGCGTCTTTTGTGCAGCGGTCTTGTTTACCGTTTTCGCAAACAAAAAAGAGAGTGATACTTTCTACAACTTTGTAAGACTGGAAGAATGGAAAAGCAAGATAAACAAATGGCTTTATGACTATATTTCTTCTCATGCACTGACCAGAGGTAAAGTTCTCGCTGCATATAAATATAGTGAAAGTGACGATGACCCAATTCAACAAATCCGTTGTAAGTCTTTGGCGGCGATTAGTAATTTCTTCAAAGTAACGAAGAACGGTGATAATTATAACATGGGTATTTCCAACGCAGCTGAACTTTGTAAGTTTTTCGGAGATAAAACAGTTTATAGTTTAGAACACTTTATTGTAGGAGAATGCGGAACTCTTCATGTCAAAACCGCAAAATACGATTTCCCATATAAATATCCACCAACGATTCAGAAGTACAGAAATTCTCTATTTAATTTTATTTTTATTCCTCAACCGCTTAATAGTTCTCTTTCTAATGAAGGATTGTTTATTAAAGTAGCAGAAATCCATACACATGAAAACGAGATTAAATGCAGCTATAGCAAAGGATACTATGGACTGTTAAACAAATCTCCTCGTATGTACTTTCAACGCTACCCTACCGAAAAGGAGATAGATTCCTTCAGTACTGAAGAGGATGCCAGAGCATACCTAAATGAATATTTTACTAAAACATTTCCGGAAGAGTTTTTACAGTTTTCAACGGCGCTTGTAAAAAAAATCAACTGGGGTTCTTAACACGAAGGCGTTCTCGGATATTTCCGAGAGCGCTTTCTCATTAAATGCGCAGCATGGTAACGACATATCTTGCGGAAACTATTATTGTCCATTTTATTGTACTTGCTTTATAATATCATGATCTTTAAAGAAAGTCACTTTCTCCATAAAACCTGGTGTGTGCAGCATTTTATTACCGGTACTGTGTTGACTGTTGGTGAATTTTAATATATACTTAAGTATATACTTACGTATAAATAGAGGTGCTATATGCTGAAATATCAATTTCCCGCTGTAAAGGGCTGTCAGGCCGGAAAAGATTACTATATATGCATGGTTCCCCTTGGGTTAATGAGTAAGATTTTTGCGACCGATAGCAGCGATGTCCCTGCCGAGTATCGCGCCCAAAGAAAGCTCAACGAAGCTCGTATTCCTGAAATCTGTGGATACATCTTGTCTAATCGAGATTCGTATGTCTTTTCAGCTCTGGCTGCATCTGTGGATGGTGACATGAAGTTTGTCCCTGCTGACAGCAATGAGAATGCAGGCCTTCTGGAAATCGATATGACCGCTTCCTTCCTGATCAACGATGGCCAGCATCGAAAGGCGGCCATTGAGGCAGCGATTGCCGAAGACGAGAGCCTGAAAGAAGAAACGATTTCGATTGTCCTTTATAAAGACCAGGGACTTCAACGGAGCCAGCAGATGTTTACTGACCTCAACAAGCATGCTGTTACCACATCAAAATCCTTAAATACACTATACGAGTCGAAAGATCCTGTGGCACTAATCACGAAGAATGTCGTCAACTCAATCAGCTTCCTACGTAAGTATACTGACAAGGAGAAAGACAACCTTAGCAAATATTCCTCTAACATCTTTACACTTAACACCTTCTATACAGCTAACAAGCGCATCTGTAAGGTGATCCATGATCAGGACAATGCTGAAAAAATCGTTTATACATTTTGGAATCACGTGGTTGTTAATATGCGTGAGTGGAACGAGATGGACAGTGGTGAATTAAGTAAAAAAAGTTTGCGAGAGGATTATATCACAACGCAAGGTCTGATTATCTTGGCACTGGGACGCTTGGGAGAATTCTATTGCGTGAATCCTCAGATTAACATGGCAAAATCGTTGAAGGGATTAAAGAAAATCGACTGGCTTCGAAATAATGAAGCGTGTTGGATGAACCGTGCAATTAAACCTAATGGAAAGATCAACAGAAATGAACAAGGTATCTTTTTGACATACATTCAAATTAAGCGACTTCTTTCTCTGCCAATCAGTGATGAGGAGGCAAAAAAAGAAAGAATCATGATGGGATAATCCTGGAGAACTCAAATGGAACAGAATACATTTAATTCAAATAACATCGATGCCGGAAGCAAAATTGCCAGTTTTCGAGTAAAACAAAGTATGCCATATGAATTCAAAGTGAATTATGCGCGCATAAGAGCATGGGAATTCTACAATGAATGTGGAAAAAGGGACTTGGATTGCTATGTTTCAGTAGGGGGACTTGACAGTATTACACTGTTCTTCTTCTTGAAATCAATAGGAATAGATGTGCCAGCGGTATCAGTCTCTTCGCTCGAAGATGTTAGTATCCAAAAAATCCACAAACAGATTGGAGTTATCTCACTACCACCAGCAGTTAGAGCTGATGGTATGCGATGGAATAAGCAAAAACTAATCCAAGAATTTGGTTTCCCTGTACTCTCCAAGGAAATCGCCCGTAAAATTGAATTGCTTCAAAACCCAACTCCCAATAACAAAACCATAAGGCATGCAATTGTTACAGGCGAAACTGGTGAATATGGTGGATTTCAAAAGCATTCAAAAATGAAACTTGCGCAGAAGTGGCTCGAAAAATTCGGTGGATTAGAAAATGAAGAAGAAGGCGTGAATTATCAAATTGCACCGTTTAAAGTCTCCTCGAAGTGTTGCTATTACCTCAAAGAAAAACCGTGCTCTGATTGGGCTAAAGAGCACAATTATGTACCTTATTTAGGGTTGATGGCATCCGAAGGCGGAAGACGTGAGAAGTCTTTAATGCTGAATGGCTGTAACTACTTTGGAAAAGGTACCATTCGTTCGGCTCCATTTGCAATTTTTAATAGACAGGATTTATTACAGTTGGCACTTGATTTAAAGGTCCCTGTCCCTGAGATTTATGGAAGCATACTGAAGGATGAAGATGGTCGTTTGTATACTTCTGGAGAGCAGCGAACTGGATGCTCGATGTGTGGATTTGGAATTCAGCTCGAAAAACGGCCTCACCGATTCGATCGGCTACGGGAGCGGAACTACAAAGAGTGGGATTTTTGGATGAATAGGTGTTGCCTTGATGAAAACGGAACACCGTATGGCTGGGGAAAAGTTTTAGATTATCTCGGAATTGGCTGGCGAGATATTCCGGATCCTCATAACAGAAAAAAGTAAGGATGGGAATTCACAATGCCATATACAGGTAAGTTTCAAGTATTTGAAGATATTATCAAAGAAATTATGATCGTCTACAAGCACGACAGCCGTCCGTGGCTTATTGGCTACAGCGGTGGCAAAGATTCTACTTTGCTGGTCAGTCTTGTATATGAAGCCATGAAGCGGTTAAAGGATGCTGGCGCTAAGCTTGACAAAACCGTTCATGTCATTACATCCGACACGATGGTTGAAAATCCCATCGTAAAGAATTACATGCACTCATCCTCGGATAACATCAACCGAGCAGCGGGAAAAGATCGTCTCAACATCAAAGCCAGTGTGATCTACCCGGAGCCGGAACAGACATTCTGGAGCCGGGTCATTGGCCTGGGCTATCCCACCCCAGAGCCTCCCGGATTCAGATGGTGTACAGACAGGCTGAAAATCATGCCGATGAATAAGTTTGTCAACGAGCGAATCAAGGAGAGCGGCGAAATCATCATTCTTCTCGGCGTCCGCAAGGGCGAAAGTCTAACTCGAATGAAGACCATTACCGCACGGGAAATCGAAGGCAAACTGCTGAATATGCATAATGACATTCCCAATGCTTATGTCTACAATCCTATCACTGAAATCCCTAACGATTTGGTCTGGGAATTCCTCTTAAAAGGCGATTGCAGAAGTCCTTGGGGAAGTGACATGAAGTATTTGTTCAGCCTTTACCAGGGCGAAAACCTTGGTGAAGAAAAGAGTGTTTTGGGTGAGGTCGACCGCGAGAAAATTCCGGTAACCGGCAACTCCAGATTTGGGTGCTGGTGCTGCACCATGGTGAAAGAGGATAAGTCGTTACAGAACTTCATCAACAAAGGTGCTACGGAACTAATTCCGCTTAGAGAATTCAGAAACGAATTGCTCAGAATGCGGGAGAATAGTCAATATCGGGATTCTAAGCGCCGCAACGGTTCTGTCTATAAGAAGTCAGACGGAAGCTTTGGAATGGGACCGTTTACGCTTGAAGCGCGATGCCTCATTCTCGAAAAACTCCTCGACCTCGAAAACAGGACAGGCATGGAGCTGATTACAGAAGCTGAACTGAAAGCAATTGACAAGATGTGGGACGAGGAAGGCGACCTTACATGTCGAGCACTCGTTGAAACCTACCATAAGGTCAAAGGCAAAAAGCTTCCATGGGATGATTATAAAACTCCGCGATTTGATGATGAGGCGATCCAAGCGATCAGAGATGTTGCAGATAAGTATGATATCCCGGTTGAATTGATTACGAAGCTGATTGTTTCTGTAGATACCAATAAGCACATTACGAAGAACAACAAAATGCAAAAGGCATTTGACAGCATTATTGGACAAGGCTGGTTGCACTATAATTCTGTCGAGGGAGCATTGAACCATGAAGATTAAGCGCATACAAGTAAAAAACATAGGTCCATATGTCAACGAAAATGCCTTCGATTTTGATGTATCAGACATTACTAAAAGAATGGTACTGATCGGCGGCAAAAATGGTGCAGGTAAAACGACACTGTTTAACGCTATCAAAATATGTCTCTACGGCTGCGTTGCATATGGCTTTGAATCAAACAACGCAAAGTACTTTGCCGAGATAGAGAAAATTATCAATGCCAATGAAAAACTGCAAAAAATTGGTGAGGCAGAAGTTGTCATTGACTTGCTGATGGATGACGGAAAGTACGATCACACATACACGTTTGTCAGATCATGGAGGGTAGCAGGCAAGAAAATAGCAGAAACCTTTACTGTGTACAAAGACGGCGAGACACTTTCTGAGACAGAAAAGAGTGATTTTGAGAGCTATCTTTTACAGACACTGCCCCCCAATCTCTTCCGCTTCTACTTCTTTGACGGCGAAAAAATCAGTGATTTCGTGTTCAACAGCAGCAAAAACTCCGACTTTAAGGATGCGTTTTTAAAGCTCTGCAGCCTTGATACGATGGAGATTATTCGGGAAAACTTCCGTAGAATTTCTCGTAGCAAGGCAAAGGGGACCATGACGCTTTCAGCGGAATACGATAGATGCCTTGAAGCAGACAATCTGATTGCACAGAGAGTAGAATGCGCTGAGGATGAATATCGAGAGATTTCCAATGAGATTTTGATTATTGATCAGAGGCTTGCGTCTCTTGAAAAGGCATACGCCAAGGGTGGCGGTATTTCTAAAAAAGAATGGCGCTCTATGCAAGATCAGATTGCAAAAGAGGATGCTCGCCGTGAGGGACACCATAAATGGCTCAAAGAAATGGCCAATAATGTGCTCCCATTTATTATCCTTAGAACTCAACTGGAAGAACTAAAGGCCCAAATTGCACTGGAACACAAGGCACAGGTCGATGCAAATGTAAAAAGCACAATTGATACCCCGGAAATCAAGTCGATCATCTCCGGCGTGTTGAGCCGGGCAAATATAGAATTAGCCGACGATATTTCTGAAAAGGTTATCTACGAGATTGCCAGCTATGCCAGCCACACTTCACAGATAACGCCCATTCTCAATTTGTCTGACTTCGACAGATTTGAACTAACTGCAAAAATCAACAGTCTCCTGGCTTATGACACCAACCGTGTCAAAGAAGCGACTGATGACATTAAGGCTTCTTTAAAATGCGTAAAACGCATCCGAAAGAAAATGGAGCGGAGCAGTATCGAAAACTATGATGGATACTTGCAGATGAAAAGCGATTTGAATGAGCAGAAGTCCAAATGCACGCAACAGCTTCTGGTAGTAGATAAAGAATTGCAAGAACTACGCGCCCAGAAAGCGATATCTGCATCTAAGCTTGCCAAGGCTAAAAGTGATTATGAGGCACTCTTGAAAAAACAGTCCATTAACGATATTTCAGCGCGTGCACTACTGGCATTTGATGAACTCCAAAAGACGCTTTACGATAAGAGTATTCGTTTAGTCGAGACGGGATTTAGCCAATTCTTCGCAAGTCTGATCAATAAATCTGATTTGATTGATGGAATCCATATCGATGATAGCCTAAATGTTCTTCCCTATAAAAACAAACACTTTAAAGCTGATGAAATACATAAAATCATTGGTAAGAACGGTGTTGAGTATCTTATTGCTCAGATCGGTCTGTATGCTTACGAAGTCCTGCAACAAAAGCTTATTGTCGATGAAGCCGAATTTGAACTGCCGGTTGAGGTAAAGCAACAGCTTTCTGCGGGAGAAAAGCAAATCTTTATTATGGCACTATATCAAGCGCTTTCGCAACTCAACAAAATCAATGTGCCTTACATTGTAGATACGCCGTTCGCGCGAATCGATAAGGAACATCGAGGAAAGATCCTGAGTCAGTTCTTCAAAAAACTCAATGGTCAGATTATCATCTTGTCTACCGATGAGGAGATTGTTGGTGAGTATCGCGAGAGCATATCGGACATCATTTCCAATACATTTGTCTTGAACCACACAGCAAACGGAAATACTGAAATCCTGGCAAACACTTATTTCGGAGGCAAGCACAATGACTAATAAGCTTCATACGTCACAAAAGACCCAGGAGATATTCAACTCGTTAGGTCAGTCATTGAGATTGCAGCCATTTATCCTATCTAAACTGGCAATCGCACTGTCGGTCAGAAAGGGACAACTTCAAGCCAATGACTTCAAGACTGATAATAATGGCTTGGAACTGAGCCGGCAGGTCATTTTCGGTGATCACGATTTGCTGTTTAAATCTCTCATTATTAACAACGAGGGCAAAGTGATTCGCGAGGATGACTATTTCCCCGGTTTGGTAAAGGCTCATTTGGATCGAGGAGCAAAGCTTCTCGAAGACGAAAAACGGTACAGCAAAGATTTCTATAATCATCTGTGCCATCTGGATGACAACATCTAAAGGAGGTTTATATGGATTATCCAAAGGTCAAAGTCTGTTTAGATACCTCAGAAGATAACCTGATAGATGAATTGTATACGCCGTGTTTAAAGTGGGCTGAACGCTTTGACCGAGGCGTCGGCTACTTCACAACAGGGTGGCTCACATACAACGTCGCAGGATTATCCGACTTCGCCTCTCGCAGAGGAAAAATGCGCTTAATTACAAGTCCCATTCTTTCCACAGAGGACACGGACGCAATTATTGGAGCTGAGAACCAAGATGGTAGCGCATTCCTGCGCCTCGAAGCAGCTCTCCTCGAAAATGTTGAGATACTCAAACAAGAAATGGAAGCAGATATTATAAATACATTTTCCTGGATGCTGTATGATGGAATTATTGATATGCGTTTTGCAATTCCTTGTGAAAAGTTGGAGGAAGGAGACTTTCATGATAAATTTGGCATTTTTTATAAGGGCAACGATGCGCTATCCTTCTCTGGCTCTATCAACGACAGCAAGCATGGATTCCAGAATTATGAAAGCATAAAAGTCTTCAAAACGTGGGCTGGTACACAGGAGTATGTCGATGCGGATACCGCTCGTTTCGAGAAAATCTGGAATCGAAAAGACCGCAATCTCAAAATGTTTACCATTCCACAAGCAGTTAAAAACAAAATATTTGAATTGCGTTCCCCGGATAGGCCGTATTCTTTGCCGGCAGGTTCGAGTAAATGGGTTCATCAGGACATAGCAGTAAAGACCTTTCTGGAAAAAGAGCATGGCATTCTGGCAATGGCTACCGGAACCGGAAAGACTGTTACTGCAATGAAAATCATCAACAAGCTGTTTGATAGCGGGGAAATTCGCCGCGTTGTTATTACTATGTACGGCAACGATTTGCTGGATCAGTGGGCAATTCAAATTCGAGAAAACTACAAGAACAAGCAAATCAACTATCATTATGCATCCCAGAAGATGATGAAAGATTTCGTCATGCACCCAGATGATTCCATCTTAATTCTTTCTCGTGACGCCAGAAATCTCTCCAAATTGCTGGACTTGTTTGATCGTCTACCTGGCGATTATCGCAATGATACGCTGTTTGTTTTTGACGAAGTACATGGAGCTGGTTCTAATACTTTTGTCGAAAATCTTTCGGGCAGGCTCTCTCCGTATCGATATCGCCTCGGGTTGAGCGCTACGCCAGAGCGTGAGTACGATGAGGCTGGAAATGATTTCTTGCTGAATGAAATTGGAGAAGTAATTTTTGAGTTTACGCTGCAGGATGCCATTCAAAAAGGAATCCTGTGCGAATTCAATTATATTCCTCTGCCCTATGTTCTCTCTGACGAAGAAAAGCTCAAAAAGCGCAAGATTATCGCAGCGTTCAATGCAAAAAAGGAGAGCGGAGAACCTGTTGATGAAAAGGATATGTTTACTCAATTGGCGCTTGTCAATAAAACAGCGGTCAACAAGCTGGAGGAGTTTGAAAGTCTGATTTCTCAGCGACCGGAGCTGTTGCAGAAGTGTATCATTTTTGTTCAGACCATGGAATATGGCGCAAAGCTCCAGGAGATTCTTGTCAGGTACAGCGACAAATATCATACCTACTATGCCGATGATGAAAAAATTAATTTGGAGAACTTTGCGGCAGGAAAAATTGACTGCCTGCTGACCTGTAAAAAAGTTTCCGAGGGAATTGATATCAGCAGCGTCACGAACATTATCCTGTTTTCTTCTGACCGTTCCAGGCTCGTGACAACGCAGAGAATCGGGCGCGCATTACGCCTGGATAAAAACAACCCAGAAAAGAAAGCAACTGTTGTGGACTTCGTGATTGAGGATTCCGAGGAAAATGACAATAACGCCGATGCCGATCGTGCAGAGTGGCTTACAGATCTTTCACAGACAAGGAGATGCGAACATGAGAAATAAAATCATCGAAAATGCGATTGATTCCGTTGTCAACGCATCAAACACCTCGTCCGACTTCAAACTGGCATTCAGACAATATGTCAAAAACAAGTTTGATGATAACGCCAAAGAGAGCGATTTAAAACGGATACTTACACTGATTGAGGATGATGAGGAGGATATTCAGGTATGAAGATGGCAATCCTCGAGCTCGAATATAAAAATATCCGAAAAATCACTGCCTTGAAGCTCCCCTTTACCAAAGCCGATGGCTCCGTAATCAGCAACAATTTTATTATGATGGCCAACGGTGCCGGTAAGACAACCACAATGGAACTCATCAAAGGATTATTTGATGGAACAGCCGCTGGATGGACTGCGTCCAAAGTGCGTTCTTTCGCGCCTACATTAACGGAAGCAGATAGAGGTGAATTCAGCATCACTGTCAAATTTGATGATAGACAGTATAAGTACTTCCTTTCTATGAATTACAAAGATGGAACGGTGCAGGTGGAAACCTCTGCTCCTCCCAAGGGTCGAGAAGCTGGACTTCGTTTACCTGAGTCTATTCGCGGTATTTTTACGCCTGAATTTGTTAGACGCTTTGTGTTTGACGGTGAGCAGGCGGCGAAGTCTATGGACAGCTCATCCAATGAAGCTGATGAAACGATTCGCTACCTATATCGCCTCGATGAATTGGATGAGATTTTGGCCGCAAACCAGAGAATCCTTACCGAAATCCAAAACGCCGAAGGAAAGCGTGGAACATCCAGCTCACTTAGCAATTTGCGTACCCGGCAAAGTGACATTGACGCAATTCGGGCCAAGCTGAGAGTACGGTGTGAGAAGCTTCGCAAAGAGATTGCTGCGTTTGAAGCTGAAAAAGTAGAGAAGGAGAAACAGCGCCAGGAACTCGACAAGAGCTATGAAAAGCTGAATCAAGAGAAAAATGATATTCTCAAGGAACAGCAGAAGAATCGCAGCGAAATCGACGGTGAGATCACTTCTATTCTGGTGATAATTAAGTCTCCCTATCTACTGAGCGAAAGCCTCTGTGCGAGAATGTTCGAGTTAGGCAATAGCATGAAAAAACTCAAGTTGCCTAAAACCATTGCCAAAGACTTCTTCACCGAATTGGCTTCTGCAGACCGGTGTGTCTGCGATAGATGCATTGGCGAACGGGAGAGAACGGCTATCCTGAAGCGGGCTGACCAGTATCTGGGAAGTGACCAACAGTCGGTTCTTAACACGGTTAAGAGTAGTCTGATGGACAGTGTGTATGACGAACGCTTAAAAAAGGCCTTCGAAGAACTCGAGGAACTGAGAGCTCAAGCTAATCGCCTCGATACGAGATTTAAAACTAATGAGGAAAAACTCATTAAGGCCGGAGGCGAAAAGGCTCGTGAACTGCAGGAGCGAATTGAGGAACTGATCAGACTTATCAGCATTGCTCGTGATGAACTTGAGCGCATTGAATCCAAGGATGAAAACGACGCTTCTCTGACAGAAGAAAACAACCTTCACAAGGCGGATCAAAAATTTAAGTACTATGAGCAGGAAATAGCGAAGGCAACAAGAACAAATACTGCATTGCGCAAAAAAGAGTTGGTTGATTCCTTGGTGAATGAGATCAAACTACAGGCTACCACAGCGCTGAAGCAAGAAATCGTCAGAAAGACCAACGAGAAACTTCGCCGTGTTATCGTTGACGATTATGTAGAAATCGAAAGCATCGATAGGTACATAAAACTAAAGGGTAGGGACGGTGCCAGCGAAGGTCAAACTCTTAGCATTGCCTACTGTTTCCTGGGCACTCTTTTCGAAGATTCTGAGTTGGAATTTCCGTTCATTATCGACTCGCCTACCGGCAAGATGGATTTCGAAAAACGGCAGGCTGTTGCAGATATCATTCCTTTGGTATTCAATCAGATGATTGCCTTTGTTCAGTCAGCAGAAGTGGAGCGTTTTGCGGACAGATTCTATGCAAATCCCGATTCGCAGTATCTTACGGTTGTGGCATCTCCCCAGGATCAGGCCGTAGTTGTTTATGAAGGAATTGACTTCTTCGATTCGTATCAAAGAGAGCACAAAGGAGATGAAAAATAATGCATTTTAAGATAGCGAAAAGTGCCCAAAGCTACTTTAACAACATTATGAATCTCGAAGGCTCCCACGCTGCGGAGGATAAGAATAAGTTTATCCAATTCGATGTGTACTACTGCTGTGCATTGATTGGCATGGCAGCAGGCCAAATCGACGAGGATACTTCTGAGTTGAAGGATCTTGTTGAAAGGTACCCAGTTCAATATCGTGACTGTAAAGCACAAATTGCTGGGTTACTGGTGGCATCTGAGGCCAGAAGACTCGGCATCGATACGCAGAGCCCTAAGTTGGAGCAGATTATGCTACAGTATATTAGCAACAATGATACTCTGCTGTCTGAGGATGGAATTAAAACCCTTAACGCCTATGCGTTGAAAGGATACCGCCTGATTACTGATTATCCGTTGTTTGACAAACCTACTTCCAGAGAAGAATTTCTGGATGCATTCAATGTAGCCATGCAGTTTTACGAAAAGAAAGATAGCTAATCTGTGTAGGTGCTTAGTTAAACTGCGAGAGCGCACCACGAATACCCCACAGCCAAAATAGCGGCTGAAACGTAATGTTCCAGCCGCTATTTTTCTTAAAAGTTTCAGTAGCTGTTTCCGTCGAACTGTGGTATATATTTGTGCTGCAAGGAGGCGAGCGCATGAAATACAAGCTGCTAAAAGACCTATACGACTGTTTCTACACCCCACCTGAACTTCCAGCTCAGAAACAGGAAATCGAGGAATGCCATCAAGCACTTAGCGGTGCGTTGGGAAAGCCGGAGCGTCGGCTGGTGCTCCAGATCATCGACGCAAAAGACCGTATTGCGGAGGAGACCTCCATCGACAGCTTTATCGCTGGATTTGAACTGGCGTGGAAACTCTCCGTAGAATTGAATCACTACGAAAACGAGCGCTCAGTCTCCTGCCAAACGGCAATGGGATCAGGCGCTCGTTTCGCATCTAAGGAGGAAGAGAAATGAAGAAACTCATCATAGTGACAATGATTGCCGCATGTGTCGCCCTGTGCGCCGCTGTGTGGCCACATGGCAACGCGGTCGAGGAAACACCCGTCCCAGCCGCAGAAACCGCTGTGAGCGCCAAGGAAGCGACCGTTGCGGAAATTGAGGAACCAGCAACACTGGCAGAGAAGGAAAAAAGAACGATTCCGCAACAAGAAGCGCCCCAAGAAGAGCAACCTGAACCGAAGACAGGGCCTATTGAAACACCCGTAGCTTCCGAACTCCAGCTTTCCACGGGGCAGGCACCCGCTAAGAATTCCGCACCAGAGCCAACTCCGCCACAGCCTTCTAAAGAACTGCACCCCGGCGACAAAGTCTATGTGGCGGGCTTCGGATGGGTAGAGTACGAGGGACCTAATCACAGCAAAGATGGCACGGACATTTACGAAAACGGCAACAAAATTGGAATCATGAGGTGAAATATGCGGAAGATACTTTCAAAATCCAGACAGAAAAACAACGGGACAGGCCCGTAGAGGCTTGCCCCGCTGTCTGTATCGTAATAGTCAACAGTTTTGGGGAGGGCAAATGCAAACAAACAGGTTGGTCAGGGGGAGTGAGATGTTTTTTCTTGACTGATTATCGGCACACCGATATAATAAGAGCGGTGATGTATATGACGATCCAACAGATACTACGGGAAAAGAATCTCTCCCGCTACCAACTCTCTAAGAAAAGCGGTGTGCCTTGGGCAACGCTGGCGGACATCTGCTCCGGCAAGACAACGCTCTCCCGATGCAGTGCCGGTACACTCATGAAGCTGTCCTCCACACTGGGCATCCCGATGGAGCAGCTCATTACACTGACCGTGGAGAAACCGCAAATGCATGACGGCAAACCAACTGACCGAACCTATCTGGAAAAGGCTCTGCCCGCCAGTCTGAATAAAGCGCTTCGTGAGTACATTCAGGGCGAAAAAGACAAGGTGTCTTATATGGACTGCCTGTGGGGAGAATTGTATAGTGCAATCAACTCCAATCAATGGAGCAATGCCATCACGCAGGAGCAGGCAGACTATCTCCGTGCAAAATATTTATAAGGGGGTGAGAACCTATGACTGATTTTACCAACTGCCCAGTCAACCGCTTCCGCGCCTATGGCGGAGCCAACGGTAATAAAATTAATATCACCTATCAAGGACACAGTTATATGCTCAAGTTCCCGCCAAAGCCCAGCAGGAATTGGGATATGAGTTACAGCAACGGCTGCATCAGCGAATATGTCGCCTGTCATATCTT
>ENA-OUQM01000787-OUQM01000787.1-human-gut-metagenome-genome-assembly--contig:-NODE-787-length-19853-cov-8.080109_pt1 | contig 19853 bp, 13 predicted proteins | sample MGYA00237949_ERZ548830 | MGnify/ENA primary metagenome ERZ548830 (study PRJEB26490, sample SAMN05194706) | human gut metagenome | biome: terrestrial biome; feature: human-associated habitat; material...
GGGGTGCGCACATCGTCTGCCACTGCAAGGACGGCGCGCTGGCGGACGTGGTGGAGATACTCGACAAGCGATATTGACTTCAAAAAGATGGCAGAGCCATCTTTTTGAGGGGGATGCAGCCCGCGGCAGCGCACGCGCCAAAGGCGCGCACGTTTGCGGGCTGAGAGGTGTTTTTTCTGGCGCACATGGAAATCGGCGAAGCGCCGCCAGTGGCGGATGAAGCGAGCCGGTTTCGAGGAAGTGGCACGATCGGCGCGCCTGAACGGGCGCGGGAATCGTAATGCCGCGACGGTGACGTCGGAATTTACGATCAAGATCATTTCGCGTGCGCGGACGCTTGGGCAGCCGTTAGCAGCTTTGCTGCTTTACGGATGCCGCATACCCCTTGCGGGTAAAAGTCTGCGACGCTTTTTTATCCTCTGCTGTCTTTTTTCGTACAACTTTTGGTTCGCTCGCGCATATAATAGCCGAGTGAGAGAAAAGTTGAAAGGAATGATACGATGAAGGAGAAAGACAACATCCGTCATGGCGACGTGGACGACATGATCTTCGGCAGCGAAGAGCACGTCAGCGAACGATAATACACCAAAAGGCTCCGCTTCTGCGGAGCCTTTTCTCGTCTTTTTTACAGCGCTTTTTCGATCGTGCCGCCGCCGAGGACTTCCTCACCGTCGTAGAAAACAACAGCCTGTCCCGCCGTAACGGCGCGCTGGGGTGTGAGCAACTCGACCTGCGCTCCGCCGCCGGAGAGCGGCGTGACGATGGCGTCACACTCTTTTTGCGAGTAGCGCGTTTTGGCGGTACAGCGGACTTTTTCTTCAGGCGTCTCCCCCGCGATCCAGTTCACGCGCGAGGCGAGCAGCGCTCCGGAAAACAATTCCTCATTATCGCCGAGCAGCACGGTATTATTTTCGGCATTTTTGGATATCACATAGAGCGGGCGGTCTGCGCTCACGCCGAGTCCCTTGCGCTGGCCCGCCGTGTAGCACACAAGGCCGCGATGGCGGCCGAGGACCCGTCCCGTCTCATCGACAAAATCGCCGGGCTGCGGCATGACGCCGCCATAGTCGCGCAGAAAGCGCACGTAATCCCCGTCGGGGATGAAACAGATATCCTGCGAATCGGCCTGATGGGCGTTGGCAAGGCCCGCCTCCTCCGCCTGTTCGCGGATCTCTGGCTTTTCAAAGCTGCCGACGGGCAGCAGAAGATGCGAGAGCTGCTGCTGCGTGAGCTGATAAAGCACGTAGCTCTGATCCTTCGCGCGGCTCTCGCCGCGCAGCAGGCGGTAGTGTCCACTTGCCTCGTCATAGGCGACGCGGGCATAGTGCCCGGTCGCGATGTAGTCAAAGCCCATTGCGAGCGCGCGGTCTAAAAACGCGCCGAACTTGAGGCAGCGGTTGCAGTCGATGCAGGGATTCGGCGTGCGGCCCGCGCAGTATTCGCTGACGAAGCGGTCCATGACCTCGCGCGAAAAGCGCTCGTGCTCGTCAAAGACATAAAAGGGCATATGAAGCCCCTCAGCGATCTTCCGCGCGCCGTCCACATCATTTTCACAGAGCGACAGCGTCGCACCCGCGCATTCATAGCCCTGCTTCTGCAAAAGCAGGGCGGCGGCGGACGAATCCACGCCGCCGCTCATGGCGATCAAAACCTTTTTCTTCATGATGCTCTCAATCCAGATACCGCTGTAAAAACGCCTCAGGCTTCAGCGCGTCCGAAAGCTCGACGAGCGTTGCGTTGAAGCCGCCGGCATAGTCGCTGCCGCCGTCATTCAGGCGCACGCGGCCGCTGCGCACCGCCGGGAGCGAAACAGTGAAGAGCGAACCCTTCCCCTCCTCCGACTGCGCGACGATCATGCCGCCGTGGCCCTGCGCGATGCGCTGGCAGATGGGAAGGCCGAGGCCGAGGCCCCGCGGGGGCATGGGGTCCTGCTCCCCGTCGAGAAAGCGGTCGAAAAGATGCGCGAGCGTATCACTGTTCATGCCGCGCCCCGTGTCGGCAACGGTGAGCTTGATGAAACGCCCCTCCGCCTTCACGCGCACGCGGACGCTGCCGCCCTTGGGCGTGAATTTGAGCGCGTTGGACAGCAGATTCAGCAGCAGCTTTCGCAGCGCAGCAGCGTCCATGCCGATGATGCGGCTGTCGCGGTCGGCAGTAAAGTCGAGGTGGACGCCGCAAAGTGAAAAAAGGAATTCGACCTCCTCGCACACGCGGCGGCAAAGGCCGACGATGTCATCGTCGTAAAGTGTGAACCGCTGCCGGTCAAAGAGCTTGCCCGCGTCGGTCAGGTTGCTGATGATGCGATACATCTGATAATAGCTCTGGTAAAAAACAGCGGCACTGCGGTCGGTCTTCGCGTCCTCCTCCCGCATTTCGGGCGGAACAAGACGGTCGACCGCTGTGTAGAGTGTCGCCATCGAGGTGCGCAGCTGCAGGGCGATGTTGGGCAGCACATCGGCCAGAGTCTTGAGTTCTTCATTGGTATAGTCCCGCATGGTATCTCCTTATATCAAACTCTCCTGCCGTTAGCATTCGCCGCACGGAGGCGGAGCTTGCGCGGAAAGAAATGGCACTTCATGTGCCCTGCATTGCTGATGCAACTGTTGTACACTGAGGGTAGCAAAATTTTGCCGAAAAAGCAAGGAATTTGTGAAGAATAGAAAAAAATGAGCAAAATCGAAAAAAAGGTCTTGCAAATTCGCGATCGCGTTGTATAATAGCAAACGTACCGAACATTTGATATATTCCAGAAGCCTGAAAGGAAGTAGGTTTTATGAGCATCAAGGTAGGCATCAACGGCTTTGGCCGTATCGGGCGCATGGTTTTTCGCGCAAGCCTTGACCACCCGGAGATCGAGATCGTGGGCATCAACGATCTCTGCCCCCCCGATTATCTTGCCTATATGTTAAAATATGATACCATGCACGGCCGCTTTGTCGCCGACGTGAAGAGCACGGACCACAGTATCGTGGTGAACGGCCGCGAAGTCCCTGTCTTCGCCGAGCGCAACCCCGCGGACCTTCCCTGGGGCAAGATCGGCGCTGAGTATATCGTCGAGTCCACGGGTCTGTTCCTGACGAAGGAAAAGTCGCAGGCGCACATTGCCGCCGGCGCGAAGAAGGTCGTCATGTCCGCCCCGTCGAAGGACGATACGCCCATGTTCGTCTGCGGCGTCAACCTGGACAGCTACACGCCGGATATGACCTTTGTTTCCAACGCCTCCTGCACGACGAACTGCCTCGCCCCCATCGCCAAGGTACTGAACGACCGCTTCGGCATCAAGGACGGCCTGATGACCACCGTGCACTCCGTTACCGCCACGCAGAAGACCGTGGACGGCCCGTCCTTGAAGGACTGGCGCGGCGGCCGCGCGGCCACGGGCAACATCATCCCCTCCTCCACCGGCGCCGCCAAGGCCGTCGGCAAGGTCATCCCCTCCCTCAACGGCAAGCTCACGGGTATGTCGATGCGCGTTCCCACGCTGGATGTTTCCGTGGTCGACCTGACGGTCAACCTTGAAAAGCCCGCCTCCTACGACGAGATCTGCGAGGCGATGAAGGAAGCGAGCGAGGGCGAGCTCAAGGGCATCCTCGGCTACACCGATGAAGCGGTCGTCTCGTCCGACTTTCTCGGCGATCCCCGCACCTCCATTTTTGACGCCAAGGCCGGCATCGCGCTGACGGATACCTTCGTCAAGGTCGTGAGCTGGTACGATAACGAGATCGGCTATTCGAACAAGGTGCTCGACCTCATCGAGCATATGTATCACGTCGATCACCCCGTGCGCTGATATTGCTTTATTCTCTGTCCCTGTTTCTTCATGGCAGGGCGGTGCTCCTCTCTGAGCAGGAGGGACTCGTCAAGGACGAGTCCCTCTTGTTTTTTCCGCGCATTTGGTGGTATACTGCCATCATTGCGACCTTTCCGATCCGATAAATTTGAGGTGAACTATGTTTCAGGGCTTTACACCGGAGGCCATCGAGTTCCTCTGGGGCATCAAATTCAACAACAACCGCGAGTGGTTCCTGCCGCGCAAGGAGCAGTTTCTCGCGCTCGTTGACCGCCCGATGCGCGAGCTGGGAAACGAGCTTTTCGACGCGATCCGCGCGGAGTATCCCAACGAGTCTCTCCGGCTGCACGTCTGCCGCATCTACCGCGACGCGCGCAGGCTCTTCGGCCGCGGGCCGTACAAGGACCATCTGTGGCTCACGATCGAGCGCCCGCATGAGCGCTTCGAGGGTGTGCCCGCGCTCTATTTTGAGCTCGCGCCAAACTACTTCAGCTATGGCTGCGGCTATTGGGACGCCTCCCCCGCCACGATGGCCAAGCTCCGCCGCCGCATCGAGACGAACCCGAAACCGCTCGAAAAAATCGTGCGCAAGCTCAATAAATCCCGTTTCAAGCTCACAAGCGAGGCGTTCAAGCGCCCGAAGGGCGATGTCGGCAAGCTCTTAAATCCGTGGTACAACGCCAAAAACATCGCCGTCGGCTATGACGACGACCCCGAGGGCGTGCTCTTCACGCCCGAGCTCAAGGACGAGGTGCTCGCGGGCTTCCGCGAGCTGATGCCGCTCTACCTCTATCTCGATTCGCTCTCGGGCGACCCTGAACCGAATAAAGAATAAAAAAGTGACGGCCCTTCCGCTACTCCTGATAGGGGTACCTTGAAGCGTGTCCTCGGATTAGGCAGGCAGTGCAATTGTACTGTCTGCCTTTTCTGTTGTCTCTCCGCATAGAAGCATATCGTCTGTCTCGTTGAGGTTGAAGTCCCGAAAACAGATGTGGATCTTCTGCGGTGCGTGCTTGGAGTATTTGACCTCTTTCTCATACACGATGATTTTCGCCACAAAGGTGCGGAGCAGTTCCGGGGTCAGTTCCGTCATGTCGGTGAACTTTCTGGCCTTGGCGATGAAGTTCTTGGCGTTGGCCATGCTACTGCGTAGTTTCTCCAGGCGCTCCTCCGTGGCAGGGATGGCTTCGGCCAGCTGCGCTTTCTCCTTGGAGTATGCCTCAGACAGCAAACGGAACTGCTCATTGCTCACCCGTCCCAAGGCGCTGTCCTCATACATCCGCTTGAACACTACATCCAGTTCGCCATCCCGTTTCCGCATCGTGGACAATTCCCGTTCCAACCCCCGGATCTCCTTTGCCACCTCAGTAGATTGCTTTTGCTGAATATATGCGGCGAACCGCTCCGGGTCGCTCCTGGCAAACTCTGTAGCTCTGCGGATTGTTTCCAGCACGATTTCCTTCAGTGCCACTTCCCGGATATAGTGAGCGCTACACACTTCTGCCCCGTCCTTCTTGTAGGTGCGGCAGGTGAAATGATTCTGTTCCGGCTTCATGGTGTGCGCCCGGTGCAATACCATGGGCTTACCGCAGTCCGCACAATACACCAATCCAGAGAACATATTCTGCTCATCCATATTCGTGCGGCGGCGCTTATGAGATTGCACCTCCTGTACGATATCCCAGGTTTCCTGATCCACCAGCTCTTCATGAGTATTCTCAAAGATAAGCCACTCTGATTTGGGGCGTTCACATCGTTTTTTGTCCTTGTAGGACTTGGTGCTGTAGCGAAGGTTGACCGTGTGCCCAAGGTAGACCATGTTCTGAAGCATATCCGCCACCATGTCGCCAGTCCAGTTGTAGGGCCGCTCTGCATTCAGCCCGGAATGGGATGTGCCGAATTTCGTATAGGCGTACATGGATGGACTGTAGATGCATTCTTTCTTGAGCTGCTTTGCAATCTGGGCTGGTCCCATTCCGCCGGCGCACATGGCGAAGATGCGTTTGACGACAGCCGCCGCCTCCTCATCCACCAACAGAGGAGAGTCCTTGGTTGCACCCTTGCGGTAGCCGTAAGGAGCTCGTGTCCCCACCCGGATTCCCCGCTGTGCCTTGGCGTTCACTACATTCCGCACCTTGCGGCTGCAGTCCCGCACGTGCCACTCATTGAACAAATTCTTGAAAGGCATCAGCTCGTTGCTGTTTTCATACTTGGTGTCAACATTGTCGTTGACAGCGATGTAGCGCACATCATTGGAAGGGAATATCTCCTCGATATAAAGACCGGTGTGCAGTTGGTTTCTTCCAAGGCGGGAAAGATCCTTTGTGATGATGACGGCGATGTCGCCGTTGCTCATGTCATCCATCATCTGTTCAAAGGCTGGGCGATTGAAATTCGCGCCGGAATAGCCATCGTCCACATAAAATCTGGTGTTCTGGAACCCATTCTCATCGGCGTACTTTTGCAGGATAAGTTTTTGGTTCTGGATACTGTTGGAGTCGCCCTCCAGATTATCATCTCGGGACAGACGGCAATAGAGCGCCGTGATCTTTTGGTTTGGCTGTAACATATTGACCTCCTTCATAAAACGCCAAACCGATTGAGAGATTGCAACCATACAATACCCTCAATCGGTTTGTTTGTCTATGCGAACCTGTTTTTCAGGCGGAAATATTTTTTGCGTCCTGCTCCAGGTCGATGACCTGTTTCATAAGATCGACCGTAGATTGCGTTCCTCCGAAACTGAATTCCGCGAACACAATGTACTCTCTGCCGCATACATGCTGTCGGCGGCTTTTTATAATCTTGCCGTCCCTTTCTTCCACTGCGGTATCCCGCACTGCCTTGGCAGAGGGAATATCCTCATCTCCATGCTTTTCTTCACTGTAGGAGCGGGGACGCTCATTGTATTTGAATTTATACGCCATATCGTTCCTTTCCCCTGACGCTACAGTCAGGCAACAAAAATAGCAGACCGTTACATGGTCTGCTGCTGTGTTTGTTCTGCCTGCTGATCTTCGGTCCACTGCTGTTCTGTAGATGATTGCTCATCCTGTGTGAGCACCATGGCTACGCCGGCCACCAGTCCGATGACAGCGCCGATATTTTTGGCTTCCTGTTCTGCCTGGATACGGCGGTAACGTTCCTCGACATCTTCGTTACCATCATCCAGTAACGCTCCAGTTACCGCCAGACCATACAGTCCAGCGTGGAGCGGCTTCATAGAAACAGGTTGCGGATGTTGCTGACCACTGTCGCTGTGCCATACCCCATCCCCAGCAGTGCCGCCACGATGAGCAGTACCAGTACGATCCATTTGGCCACTACGATCAGGTCGAAGTCCGGAAGCCAGTCCAGCCATTTGCAGGAATGCTTTTCTTTCTTCTTCCCAGCCTGTTCCAGCAGAGTGGTCATCTCCGTCAACGATTTCTGGATCTTCGCCATGCTGTTCTGCACCGCTGTCAGGTCTGTGTGTGATCTCAGGTTCGGAAGATACTCCCGCATTCCACGCACTTCCCACCCGATGGATTCTGTCTTCTGTGTCAGCATCGTCAGAGCCTCCGGCAACGGACACTGGATGACAATGGGCGTGATCGGTGAACTCGACTCCTGCGCTGTCGGCTGCGGTGAAGGCTCGGGCCGGTTCAGGGCCATGAGCTCGTCCATAGATAATTTCTTCTCTGATCCTGAATTCATATTCCATGTTCTCCTTTAGATATTTGTCACCGAACAGCAAACGGTCCCGACACTGCCAGCCACTCGGCGTGGTATAGGTGATATTCTTTCGGGACTTTTCCCAGCGAACCTTGTAGCCCTCGCTCTCCATCAGCGCAATGAACTCCTCGCGGTTGGAAGCGTGGCGCATACAGTCATTGATGATATTCATGAGCTGCAGCTTCTTGCTCTGACCGCGGGCCGCCGTGTGATACTCTCCGATGGTCATAGTCTTTGTTTTCTGCTTTTGTTCCCTGGGTTGAAATACAGGAAGTGAAAACTCCTTGCAGACCATGTCGTTGCGTTGCCGCAGTTCCTGGAGCTGCTCCTTTGCGATATGCAGTTTCCGTCCGGTATCGAAATTGACCGAGTTGATGAGGAAGTGGGAATGGATGTGCTCACGGTCTGTGTGGGTGCAGACCAGAACTTCGTATCCCTCATAGTACTCGGCCAGCTTCAGCGCGGCCGCGTGAGCGGTGACCGGGTCGACTGCTTCGCCTTTCGGGAAGCTCTGTACCATGTGATAGAACAGTACACCGTCCGTCTTGTGGTAGAGCCGCTTGGTGGTCATGAAATCCGCGTAGACAGATTCCGGCTGACAGTTGATACCTGTGACCAACTGCTGCCCCTCGAACTCGGTCTTTTTATCCTGCATGGTATACCGCATCGCGGCGCTCATGCATCCGGTGGTCTGGCCCCGCTTGTAGTTTGTGAAGCTGATGATAGCCATAGCTTACCAGCGCTTTCGTTCAAGGATCATCCGAACGGCACCACAGAGTTCAGAGAACGCCAGACATACGCTTTCCAGATCGATCACGGTCACTCGTCCCATGTGCGCCAGGGTGACGAGCTGGTTCAGATTTCTGCCGATGGACTTCAGCTCCTTCAGCACTTCTTTCAGGCCGTCGATGACCACCACCTGCTTTCCCAGGCAGCAGGCAGTGACGTAGTCGCTCATGGACATCCCGGACTGCTTCGCCAACTCCTTGATGGCCTCCCGGTCTGTGGACGCCATGCGGGTGCTGAATTTAACATCTTTTTTCATGTCGTTTCCTCCAAATCGTAGATAAAGTGGGCCCGGGCTTCTGCCCGGAATTCATGCGGAAGTCGGGCAGCGGCGTTGCCGCAGACCAGACAAACGCGATGCTGGCCACCTCCAAGGAGGTGATTTCCCTGCACCGAACACCCGCGCTCCGCTTTCGGCCACAAATGGCCACAAACGGCGTTTCTTTTTCCCTGCGGGTGTTTACTCGCCATGCCCGGCAATCTCCCGCAAATCGCCGCACAGCGCCCCAACAGGGTCAACAGGGGCGACCGCAGGTACACCCTGGGCATTGTCACTTTCGGCACGGCGCAGCTCGATGAGCCGCTTCCCGTTGCTGCGGCGCACCATACCGAAAATTCCGATTTTGCTTAGCGCGTCAAGGCTTTGCAGGATCAGGCGGGACACTTTCTTAGGCGAGATACGCTCCATACCGACAGGGTCGATTTTTTCAGACAGCTCTGTGGGAGTGCCGATAAATTTCGTACGGTCGCGCATCAGTTCAGAGACCAGATAGGTGATCCGGTCGCCCAGTAGCTCCGGCTGCGTTCTGCTGTCTGCTACCATCTCCCACACGTTTTCAACGTTGCGTTCCAGAGACAACTCCCGGTATTCAATGTCACGACCGATGCAGGAGAGCCTCGCCTTACCGCTGCCGCGCCGATCTTCCACCAGAGTAAAACTGGAATCCACCGCCCCGCTGATGGCTGTCGTACCGGAGATACGGTTGAACACATCATCGGCAGTTTCCTTTCGCAGATGATGGATCAGCAGGATGGCGATGCCGTGCTTGTCCGCCAGCCGCTTCAGCACGGACAGGTCCCGGTAGTCATTGGCGTAGGTGGCATCGTGGACGGGGCGGACCATCTGCAGCGTATCGACGAGGACCAGAACAGTATCCGGGTGAGCTACGAGGAAGCCCTCCACCTGCTCCTCCAGCCCCTGGCCGATGGGAGCGCACTCTGTACAGAAATGGACGCTGTCCGGCGCGTCCTCTGTGATCTCGAAGAGGCGGTTCTGGATGCGAAGGACGGAGTCCTCCAGGCAGAGATAGAGGGTGGTGCCCTGCTTCACGCTCATTCCCCAGACCGGTTCTCCCTTGGCCACCGTCACCGCCAGCCACAGGGCCAGCCAGGACTTGCCCACCTTGGGTGAACCCGCCAGGATATGCAGACCCTGAGAGATCAGCGTGTCCACCACAAAATTGGGCGGCTCCAGCGGACGGTCCATCAGCGTCCTACCGTCCACCGTGACCAGAGGACGGTCCATTTTGTTGCTCATAGTCAGTACCTCCAATTCAAAATATCTGAATACAAAAATCTCCCACCTCGAAAGAAGTGGGAGTAGTATTCTTTTAGAGGAGCAGTGCCCACAGGACTTTTGAGCATCCCCTTGCCCCTCTGCTTGTATTGTGGTGGAAAAGATGGTATCCTGATAAAAAGCATGGACAGATTAAAAATCAAGTAGGACAAATTATTGCAGAGGAGGGGGCCAGCGGAAATGGAGGGGAGCATCATATTCTATACCTACGGCAGCACCTTGGAGCTGAACGGGCAGCAGTTTGAGGCAGGCAGGCTGACCGAAGATCTGCTGAATCTATCACCGGATGACTACCACCCTCTGCACGAACGGATGGTGCGCATCCGTACCCTTATGGACATCTACGAGTATGTCCGCAAGAGTGAACTTTGGTGGAAACTGAATGATGAGATGGAGCAGCTCTGTCAGGAACTTCGCCGATATACTGTGTTCCGCTTGCTACCGGACGATTGCTATGACGCTTTCTTTTCGGTGATACGGGAGATCACAGGACAGTTCAGCTTGTTTCCTCCCGAGGAGCACAGCCTTTCAGAGGATGATCAGACAAAACTTCTCAGCGCCTCAGCGGAAGAATTCTTCCAGAGCGATGATGGGGACAGCGATCCTGAAATCTCCTTGGGACTGCTGGATCTGTTTCGTCGCAGAGAGGGCAGCGAGGAAAAGGGCGAGTTGTTTTATTACGAGATGTTTCGCCTCCTGGGAGCGTGCGAAGATACCTGGAGTGCCTACAAGAAATACATCGACCGCTACATGATGTATCTTCACGACATCCGTGCCTTTGTTCCTACCATCCGGAATTTCATCAAGTTTATCCTCTCCACACTCACGACCAATGGGCCGGAAAGTTATGCGGCAGCGCTCTATGGTTTCTATAACGATGATCGCACCGCAGAGAAGCTGATCGTCAACCCCATCACTTACCACGGGGACTGCTACAGGAGACACGATGAATATATGCTCTCCTATGTCCCGCGGGAGCTGCCGGACGGCTCCATGGCCATCTGTCAGGAGCATGTGACGGACAGCTTACAGGCGCTGATGAAGGCAGACTATATGCTGGCCCTGAATAGCGGACACAACATCCGCCGCTGCATCATCTGCGGGAAATACTTCATGCTGAAGAGCGGCGTCCACGCTTTGTACTGCGAAGGGGCCTGTCCCCACGCTCCTGGCTACACCTGTCGGCAATTTGGCACGGTGGAAGTTCAAAAGGAACTGGCAAAGAACAACCCCAAGGTGAAGGCCAAGCTGACTGCCTTTTCCAGGATCACGAAGGATATGCAGCGGGGAGCTATCTCTCAGGAAGATGCCAGAAGAGCCAAGGATCATGTGCGAGACCGGCTCTACGATGCGCTGCGCAGCCCGGATATCTCTGTTGAGGAGTTTTCTGAACAAATATCTACTGCGCAAGTGTATGAATATTGCCGCATCACCAGAGTGAGCAAGCCCCGAGGGCGTCCACCGAAAGCAAAGGCGGGTGGGACCCATGACCAATGAGGAATTGGTCCGCCGATATTACGGCGGTGATGAGCGCGCGCTGGAGGAGTTGTACCGCAGGAATCTCGGGCTGATCCGGCGCATCGCCCGGGAGACTGCCAGAGAGTTCAACTGTCTGCATATGGACAGGGAAAGACCGGGAGAGTTGTCCGGCTATACGAAAACGATTCTGGAGGATCTTTGCGGCGAGGGTGCGTTGGAATTTCTGACACGGGTCCAGAGCAGAGAATACGATGAGAGCCGTGCTGTGCTTGCCACCTACCTGTACCCACATCTGAAAGGCCGGATGACCCGTTGGCTGGAGCAACATATCGGAAATCTTTCTCTGAGCAAGCACGAGATGGATGCTGTCCGGCAGGCACAAAGGCTATATCATTCAGGTCAGTTCAGCATCGAAGAGATCGCGGAGAAAATGGATGTCCTTCTGGAACAGGCTGTCAAGCACATCCGTTACAACACCCATTTTGTTGGTGTCAATGATCTTATCCCTGGGAGCTATGACGGTGATCCCTTTGAGCGGCTGATGCCTGGGAATCTCTCTGTTTCTGCGGAGCAGGTCGTGTATCGAAAAGTCTGCATTGAGCTGCTGCAGGAACTATTTGATGCTCTCCCGAAGAAGGACAGGGACATCCTCGGAAAATTCTACGGCGTATTCGGATTTGAAAAAACTTCGCTGAAGGAAATCGGCATGTACCACATGATGAAGGAGTCCGCCGTGGAAAAGGCAAAGGAGCGTGCTGTCACAAAGCTGAAAAAAGCCTATCCGGGTAGCAGGCTGCAGATCTGGAGGAATGTTCATCGTATGATACGCAGACCGATCCTGCCAGCGAAGGATGACAGAGCACTGCGGCGCAGCTTCACGACTTCGACCCTACGAAATCAGGAGTCTGGAAGATCGTAGTTTCGATACAGTCTGGTGAGAATTTTGCGCAGACAGGAGACCGCAACAGTCCCCTTTAGGACATGTTTAGGAAAAATCAAGAGTCATACTCGCTTTTTTATACGTTCCGTGCTATAATGCAGAAAAACACGAAAGGCCGGCAACTATGGCTACACATATTTTAGTCGTCGATGACGAGACTGCGATCGCAGATCTGGTGGAGGTCTATCTGAAAAACGAAGGCTTCACCATCCACAAATTCTATAATGCCTCCGACGCCCTGGCTTGTGTGCGGACGACACGCTTGAATCTGGCGGTGCTGGATGTGATGCTGCCGGACATGGACGGCTTTACCCTCTGCCAGCGCATCCGGGAGGACCACCTGTTCCCCATCATCATGCTCACCGCAAAGGTGGAGGATATGGACAAGATCATGGGGCTGACCTTGGGAGCGGACGACTACATCACCAAGCCCTTCAATCCTCTGGAACTGGTGGCCCGGGTCAAGACTCAGCTGCGCCGCTACACCCGGTACAACCCCAGGGAGGGGACAGTCCAGGAGGTCACCGAATACGACTTTCGAGGCCTTCAGATCTCCAAGGCCACTCACAAGTGCGTCCTGTTCGGCGAGGAACTGGCCCTGACGCCCTTGGAATTCTCCATTCTCTGGTATCTATGTGAGCACCGGGGGAATGTGGTGTCCAGCGAGGAACTGTTTGAACATGTTTGGGGCGAGGCGTTTATGGACAGCAACAACACCGTCATGAGTCACATCGCCCGGCTACGGGAAAAGATGCACGAGCCCAGCCGAAAGCCCAAATTCATCAAGACCGTTTGGGGGGTGGGGTACACCATTGAGTAAGAAAGGAAATACCCGCAGCCGCCGGAGGTCTTTGCGCATCTGGGGCGGCTACCTGCTGGTCCTCATGGCTTGGGTGGTCGCAGTGATGGCCTTGGCATTCCTGGGCTCCATCATCTGCGCCAGCATCACCTGGCAGCCCTCGCCGCTCTACGACTTCCTGAATTGGGTCCGAGACTACATCGTTCTGGTCTGCATCGTCACAGTGCTGGCGGGCTGGGTGGTCATCAGCTTCTATTTTATCTCCAAGCCCATCAAGCAGCTGGACGTGGTGGCCAATGCGGCAGAGCAATTATCCCGCCCCAGTGAGGAGCCCATCCAGCTGCCGGATTCCCTGGAGGACATCTCCATCCAGCTGAATCTGGCCCGGGAGCAGGCTCTCCGGGACGCCCGGGCAGCCCGGGAGGCAGAACAGCGGAAAAACGACCTAATCGTCTATCTGGCCCACGACCTGAAAACGCCCCTGACCAGCGTCATCGGCTACCTGACCCTCCTGCGGGATGAGCCTCAGATCTCCCCGGAGATCCGGGCCAGGTACACCGGCATCGCCCTGGAGAAGGCGGAGCGGCTGGAGGACCTCATCAACGAGTTCTTCGACATCACCCGCTTCAACCTCTCTCGCCTGGAGCTGGAGCGGCAGAGCGTGGACCTGACGCGGATGCTGGAGCAGGTCGCCAGCGAATTCCGCCCCATTTTCGCAGAATCGGGGCTGTCATGCAGCCTGGATCTGCCGCCCAAGCTGCACTATTCCTGTGACCCGGATAAGCTGGCAAGGGTCTTTGATAATCTCCTGCGCAACGCGTCTTATTATAGCCTGCCGGACAGCACGGTGGAAATTGCCGGACGGATAGAGGCCGGGAAAATCGTACTCACCTTCTCCAATGCGGGAAAGAACATCCCCCAGGAGAAATTGGACCGGATCTTTGAACAATTCTTCCGTCTGGACAGCTCCCGCGCCACCCGGACAGGTGGTGCGGGCCTTGGCTTAGCCATCGCCAAGGAGATCGTGGAGCTCCACGGCGGGACCATTCGGGCGGACAGCACCGAGGATCGGATCACCTTCACCATCTGTCTTCCGTCAGACCATTCAGAAGCGCCGTAAGAAAATCACAAGAATTTCGCAGAAAACTTGCAAGGCATCCGTTGGTAGATAGACAAGTATGAAACGCCTGGTTCTGGTACCATTTCAGTATCAGAACCAGGCGCTTTATTTTGATTAGGAGGTCTTATCCCATGAAAACCATTCTCGTTCTCTTCGGCGGATGCTCCACGGAGTACGAAGTTTCTCTCCATTCCGCCTATGCGGTGCTGTCCCACATGGACCCCGCCCGCTATACTCCTTTGGCTGTGGGCATCACACGGGAGGGGCAGTGGCTCTGCTATACCGGCGACCTCTCCCGGCTGGAGGACGGTACTTGGCAGCAGGCGGCAGACTGTATCCCCTGCACCCCGCTGGTGGAACGGGAGGCCCACGCTTTACTACTGCTGGACGGCTCCGGCCGCCGTCTCCTCTTTGACGCGGTATTCCCAGTCCTCCACGGCAAGAACGGCGAGGACGGTACGGTACAGGGACTCTTTGAACTGGCCGGGGTCCCGGTCATCGGCTGCGGGACATTGTCCAGCGCCTTGTGCATGGACAAGGACCGGGCCCACCAGCTGGCGGCCCTGGCCGGCATCCGGGTCCCCCGGAGCCACGTCTTTCATTCCAGCGATGATTTCAGCCGGATCGCCCAGGCAGCGGAGGAACTGGGATACCCGGTGTTTGTCAAGCCGGTCCGGGCCGGTTCCTCCTTCGGTATCACCAAAGTCTCCGGGCCGGAAGAGCTGCCCGCCGCCATGGAGGAGGCATTCCGCCACGACAGCGCCGTGATCCTGGAGGAGACGATCCCCGGCTTTGAGGTGGGCTGCGCGGTCATGGGCAACGAGGAACTGACCGTGGGTCTGGTGGACGAGATTGCGCTGTCGGAGGGCTTTTTCAACTATGAGGAGAAGTACACCTTAAAGACCTCCGCCATCCACTGTCCCGCCCGCATCCCGCCGGAGAAGGCGGCAGAGATCCAGGCAGCGGCAAAAACCATTTACCGTGCCCTGGACTGCCGGGTATTCGCCCGGGTGGATCTGTTCCTCACCCCGGATGGGGAGATCGTCTTCAATGAGGTCAACACCATCCCCGGCTTCACCGCCCACAGCCGCTACCCCAGCATGATGCAGGGCATCGGCATTTCCTTTGGGGAGCTGGTGACCCGCCTGATCGAGTTGGGGGTGGCGGGATGAGAACCGTGTCGATTCCCCGGGAGCAGATTTTTCAGGGGCCGCTGGTCCTGGTCAACCGGGCGCATCCCCTGCATGAAAAAGAGCGATCTGCGCTGACCTCGGTGGACCCGCACCACCCCGACATTCTTCTTGAAAGCCGGGCACGGCAGCTACTGTCTGCCTGTATCCAAAAGGCGGGGGGACAGCGGGAGATCGTGCCGGTGTCCGGCTGGCGGAGCCAGCAGGAACAGCAGCGGATCTGGGACGACTCCATGGCGGAGCATGGGGAGACATTTACCCGCCAGTATGTGGCCCTTCCAGGATGCAGTGAGCATCAGACCGGCCTCGCCATCGACCTGGGAAAGGCTGCCGGATACATCGACTTCATCCGGCCTGCCTTTCCCTATGACGGCGTCTGCGGAAGATTTAGGCGTCTGGCGGCCCGGTACGGCTTTATCGAACGCTACCAGCGGGGCAAGGAGGAAGTCACCGGGATCTCGGCTGAGCCGTGGCACTTCCGCTATGTGGGGGCGCCCCACGCCCAGCTGATGGAAACCAACGGGCTGTGTCTGGAGGAGTACCGGGACTTTTTGCGGCAGGGTCCCCGGAGCGTCGCTCTGGAAAACGGCCGCATGGCCCAGGTGTTCTATGTGCCCGCCGCCGGAGCCGTCACAGAGGTGGAAGTGCCGGAGGGCTGCTGCCAGATATCCGGCGACAATGTGGAGGGATTTATCCTGACATGGTGGGGGGATACCCATGAGAACGGCTAAGAAAACCGTCCCGACTTTGGACCTCTTTCGTCTGGCGGCAGTCCTGCTGGTGGTGATGAACCACACCTCGCCCCTGGCGGATGTGTCTGCCATGGCTGATTTCTGGCTTACCCGGGTACTGGCCCGGGTGGCAGTCCCATTCTTTCTGATGACCACTGGGTACTTTCTGAGCCGGAATCACTGGGCTGGTGTGGGGCGGCAGCTGAAAAAGCTCTGCCTGCTCTACGGCGTCTGCATCCTTTTGTATCTGCCAGTGAATCTCTATGCCGGCAGCTTCACCGGTCCGGCGGATGTTTTGCGGAAACTGCTGGTGGACGGCACCTTCTACCACCTGTGGTATTTCCCGGCGACCATTCTGGGCATCGTCATCGCCCGGTGGCTCAGCCGGCTGGGCCTGCGGGTGGCTCTGCCTGTGGCGGCGCTACTCTATCTCATCGGTCTGGGCGGGGACAGTTACTATGGACTGGTTTCCCAGATCCCGCTGCTTCGGACCCTTTACGACGGCATTTTTACACTGTGCGGCTATACCCGCAATGGCCTGTTCTTCGCGCCACTGTTCCTTCTGCTTGGGGCCGCCGGAAGGCGGTGGAACCAAAAGCTGTCTCTGGCGGGCTTCTTCCTCTCTCTGGCAGCCATGAGCGCCGAGGGGCTGTGGCTCCATCGCATGGATGTCCAGCGCCACGACAGCATGTACCTCGCCCTCCCCCTGTGCATAGTATGCCTTTTTTCTCTGCTGCTGGGCGGAAACAAGGGCGAGTCCAGGAAAGTCCGGGAATTTTCCACAGCCATGTATGTGCTCCATCCCCTCTGCATCGTACTGGTCCGGGGAGCGGCAAAGCTACTGGGACTGGGAGAAATGCTCATTGAAAACAGTGTTCTCCATTTTATTGTGGTGCTGGCGCTCAGTGCGCTGCTCTCCGCCCCTTGCCTGCTGAGGCTTCAAAAGAAGCCCAGCCCCACCGCTCGGGCCTGGCGGGAGGTGGATCTGGCGGCCCTTGGGCACAACGCCCAGGTGCTGCGGAACACATTGGCCCCGGGGACAGAGCTGATGGCGGTGGTAAAGGCGGAGGCCTACGGTCACGGCGGGGCAGTGACCGCCCGCACCTTACAGCGAGCGGGCGTCCGGGCCTTTGCCGTGGCCTGCCTGGCCGAGGGGATTGCTCTGCGAAAGGCGGGTATCCGGGGGACGATCTTGATCTTAGGTTATACCTCCCCGGAGGAAGCTCCGCTCTTGACACGATGGCATCTGACCCAGACGGTGGCGGATATTGACCACGGGCGGGCCTTGGCAGCCAGAGGGCGGCGTGTCCATGTCCATCTGGCCCTGGACACGGGGATGCACCGGCTGGGCATCCTGGCGGAAAACCGGAAGGAGATCCTGGAGGCATTCCGGCTTCCAAACCTGGTAGTGGACGGTGTCTTTTCTCATCTATACGTCTCGGACAGCCTGGAAGCCGAAGATGTTGCCTACACCCAGGAGCAGCTGACCTTGTTCTATGATACGGTGGCCTGGCTCCGAACTGCCGGATATGATCCCGGCAAAGTTCATATCCAGTCCAGCTATGGACTTTGGAACCTCCCAGCTCAGCCCTGTGACTATGTCCGGGCTGGAATCGCACTCTATGGAGTTCGAAGCGATGATGCGCCTGTTCAGCGAAGCCTTGACCTGCGGCCGGTTCTGTCTCTCCGGGCCAGAGTGGCCAGTATCCGCACTGTGCAAGCCGGAGAGAGCGCCGGGTACGGGCGGGTCTTTCAGGCAGAGCAAGAAACCAAACTGGCGGTGGTCACCATCGGCTACGCGGACGGTCTGCCCCGGGATCTGCCTCAGCGGGGCGGCCAGGTGCTGATTCAGGGCCGGCGTTGTCCTATGGTGGGGCGGATGTGCATGGACCAGTTGCTGGTGGACGTCAGCGATCTTTCGGAGGTCGCTCCTGACGATACAGTGACTATTATCGGCCGGGATGGCGGTCAGGTGATTCGGGCAGAGGGACTGGCTGCATGCTGTGGGACGATTACCAACGAACTGCTCTCCCGGTTAGGCATGCGGTTACCCATTGTTTCTGGTTAAAGAGCGGTAGGGAATTTTACAAAGATTCCGGTTCGGATTTTAACATGAATATACCTTTAAACAGGAATAGCCACCAACCACGATGAAATGGTTGATGGCTATTCCCGTTTGGTCGACACCAAGAGATTCTCTCAATCGGTTTAATCTGGTGTTTTCAAGATGTCCTTATGAGGAGTCGCCCTTGGCCGTCACTTTTTTATTTACTGCTGTAAGACTTTCTTATTGCCGTGCGTCGCCTTCATGCGCAGCTCCTTGTTGAGGATCGTCTTGCGGATGCGCAGGTTCTTGGGCGTGACCTCGAGCAGCTCGTCGTCGGCGAGGAACTCAAGGCACTGCTCCAGACTCATCTGCTTGGGCGGGACAAGGCGCAGGGCATCGTCCGAGCCGGAAGCGCGCATGTTCGTCAGCTGCTTCTTCTTGCACACGTTGACCGTGATATCCTCCTGCTTGGGGGACTGACCGACGACCATACCCTCGTACACGTCGACGCCCGCGCCGATAAACAGCACGCCGCGCTCCTGCGCGTTGAAGAGGCCGTAGGTGATGGACGTGCCCGTTTCGGAGGCGACGAGAGAGCCGGTGTTGCGGCGGGCAAGCTCGCCCTTGTAGGGTGCGTAGGAATCAAACACGCTCGCCATGATGCCCTCTCCCTTGGTATCGGTCAAAAACTCGTTGCGGTAGCCGAACAGGCCGCGCGCGGGGATCAGGAATTCGAGCTTCATGCGGTTGCCGATGGGCGTCATCTCGGCGAGGTCACCCTTGCGGGAGCCGAGCTTTTCGATGACCGCGCCGACATACTCCTGCGGCACGTCGCACACGAGGCGTTCGATGGGCTCACACTTCTTGCCGTCGATCACCTGATACAGGACGCGCGGGGGCGAGACCTGGAACTCATAGCCTTCGCGGCGCATGGTCTCGATGAGGATGGACAGCGACATTTCGCCGCGGCCCGCGACGTTGAACGCGTCCGTCGAGCCCTCGAGCTCGGTGACGCGGAGCGAAACGTCCTTGAGCGTTTCGCGGAAGAGACGGTCGCGCAGCTGGCGCGAGGTGACGAACTTACCCTCACGTCCGGCGTAGGGAGAGTCGTTGATGGAAAACGTCATCTCCATCGTGGGCGCCGAGATCTTGACGAACGGGAGCGGCTCGACGCACTCGGGCGCGCAGATGGTATCGCCGATGGTGATGTCACCGATGCCGGACAGGCAGATGATGTTGCCCGCGGTGGACTCGGTGACGGGATCCTTGGCAAGGCCCTCAAATTCGTACATGGAGACGGCCTTGGCCTTCTTCGGTGCGGCGTCGGGGTCGTGGTAGTTGCACACGACGATCTCCTGATTCTGCTTGAGCGTGCCGCGCTCGATGCGGCCGATGGCCATGCGGCCGACATACTCGTTGTAGTCGATGGCGGAGACGAGCATCTGGAACGGCGCGTCCACATCGGCCTCCGGCGCGGGGATATATTCAAGAATGGTGTCGAACAGCGGCTTTAAGTCCGTGCCGGGCTCGTCAGGCGAATAGGACGCCGTACCGTTGCGGCCGGAGCAGAACAGCATCGGGGAGTCGAGCTGCTCGGGCGTCGCGTCGAGGTCCATCAGAAGCTCCAGCACCTCGTCCACGACCTCGTGGATGCGCTGGTCGGGGCGGTCGATCTTGTTGA
>ENA-OUQM01000789-OUQM01000789.1-human-gut-metagenome-genome-assembly--contig:-NODE-789-length-19817-cov-7.624987_pt1 | contig 19817 bp, 16 predicted proteins | sample MGYA00237949_ERZ548830 | MGnify/ENA primary metagenome ERZ548830 (study PRJEB26490, sample SAMN05194706) | human gut metagenome | biome: terrestrial biome; feature: human-associated habitat; material...
CTGTGGAGAAGCTGATCGATGCCATCGGCACGGTGACCCTCGACAGCGAGGAGGCCATCAAGGCTGCCCGTGATGCTTACGATGCTCTGACCGATGCACAGAAGGAGCTGGTGGGCAACTACCAGACCCTGCTGGACGCCGAGGCCAAGCTGGCCCAGCTGAAGAAGGATGCTGAAAAGCCCTCTCAGCCGGAGCAGCCTGAGAAGCCCGCTACCGGCGATGCCGGTGTGGCGCTGTGGCTGACGGTCATGTGCATGACCTCTCTGCTGGGCGCTGCTCTGGTGGGCAAGAAGCGCAAGGCGTAACCTAAAGCAAATAAGAAGTCCCCGGCCAGTGGCCGGGGGCTTCTTGCTGCATGGGTAAGTAAAATTGTCAATGCGTCGCTGTTATGCTCTTGCGGCTATCCAGCAGTCGGCGGATGTGCAGGAGTTGGTCCATACGATCACCGGTATCGCTGTAAGCGTTCAGTTCTGTTTCGATCTGTTCAAAAGCACGCTGGGTCTCCTCGTCACTGAGGAGTTGATACTTGCTGCGCATATCCACATAGTCGATGCGGGCAAGGAAATACTCATAGGAGAGGGCGTTGCGGACAGTGAGGTTGTAGTGGGAGCTCTTTAGCCAGCGCTTACGGATGCGGATGGCCTTTTCATAGGTTTGAGAGGATTCTGACAACCGTTCCTGCCGGGCATAGACACGAGCCAAATTGTAACACAGAAAACCGGACCAGATCTGCATGGACATATCCACCCGGTCTACGTATGTCATGGCGATCTGAAAGTCCTCCTCTGCCTGTCGGAGCCATTGCGGCTCACCGGTGATACGATGCAGGCGCAGGCATACAAGCCCACGGTAATCGTAGTATACCAGCGGCAGCAGGGGATTGATGATCTCTTCTGCTGGAAAAGGCTCGAAGTCTGCCAGCAGCTTTTCATAGGCGGAGGCAGATTGTGACCGACTCTTGCAGGCGGTATACTCCACTACGCAGAGGATGAGACTGCGGCAAAAGTCCAGCAGGTCTGTGCCGTGGTGATACTGGATATCCTCTCGATTATAGTTTTCCGACAATGCGGCGGCATCCAATAAAAATTGATCAGCCTCCGGAATATTACCGAATATTGGCAGGAAGCCCAGACGCTCCAACAGATAGATGCACCGCTCATCGAAGTAGGAAAAGCTGCGGCATTCCTCCGTCCAGTGCCGCAAAATATCTCGTAGGAAGCCGGGACCCTCGTAGGCCGCTCCGTGAACCGGAACGGCGAAGAGATTTTCGTAGTCGATGTAGTAGTCCTTCCGTCGGAGGAGGTGATCATATGGGGTGGCTTCGGAACCGCTGAGCTGCAGGAGTTTTTCCATTACGGCGGTCAGCATCTCCTCCGGCTCAGTGGGATCAAAACGGGTGATCTCCATGCTGCTCAGATCAGAAGGGAGGTCAAATTCTGGACTGCGTGGATCAAAGTCGCTGAGAAGAATACACCGCTCCCGCCCCAGCTGTGTCAGGGCCATGCCCAGCTCCAGCACCACATTCTGCCGCAGTCGAAGCCGGCAACCGTCCTCTGTGAGACAGCGGTCATCGGCGGTGAGGAAAGCGACGCAGAAGGCACTGTCCCGAAAGAGCGCCATGACATCTGCCAGCAGTTCACGGGTCAGGATGCGCTCTAAAACGATAGAGGCGGAGAGGGGATAGCGCTGCTGCCGAGATACTTGAGTGATGCGCTGGTGCAGTGCAGCGGCATAAGACTTGCCGGTGCCGCCGTATATAATGGCAACGTTCTGATAGCCTCGAAGCATAAATAGCCACCTGCCTTGTCATTTAAGTTATCTCTATGATACCTGACTGGCGGAAGATTTGCAAGGACCTCTTTTGATTGCCGTACAGAAACTTGTCCGGACGGTGTGGGAGAAAAGCAGAGTTGATCGGTTATCGCCGCTCTGGTGGGCAAGAAGCGCAAGGCGTAACCTAAAGCGAATAAGAAGTCCCCGGCCAATGGCCGGGGACTTCTTGCTGCATAGGTAAGTAAAAGGGTATAAGAAAAGACGGCATCTGCATTTGGACAGATGCCGTCTTTTGGAGCTTGTGGCCGGACTCGAACCGGCGACCTGCTCATTACGAGTGAGCTGCTCTACCAACTGAGCCACACAAGCAAAATAGGAGGGGCCGCACAAACGCACCGCTACGCAGAGTGCAGCCACGCACTGTATTGTGCCACATTTTCGGGGATTTGTCAACTAAAAATTCCGGGGTGAATAATACATAACGTAATCGGCACCAAAGTTTTGCGACAAAAGAAACCCCGGTGCGTACAGAATCCACAAAGCCCGCCCAAAACCCCCAAAAAGCCCCTTTGGAAAATGGTGCGGAAAAGAGGAGAGAATCCATGAAAAACCGGACTTTTTTACACGGCGACAGGATGGGGGAGGATTCGCCTGAGTTTTACATAATTCATTTGTAAATAAACATTTACAAAGAGTTATTCACATTATCCACAGACTTTTCCACACCGGGAAAAACCTTGTCGGAAAAAGGCTTTCCACATTATGCACCGGTTTTTCCACAGGGCGCAAACGCAGTTTTACACCGGAACAGAAAGGTGAATATAATTTACATAATGTAAAAATGTAAAGGCGTTTTTCCTGTGAGTAGACGGGGAGTTACCATAACTTGGAGAGAGCCGAAAAGAAGGGGAGCGGCCATACAGAGGTCGCTCCCTTTCGTGCAATTTTATCCACGATCCAGATCCCGTGTGGCGTAAGCGTTCAGGGAAAGATCCGCCGTATGTCCCGCCAGATACTCATAGTAGCCCTGTGCGCCGATCATAGCCCCGTTATCACCGCACAGCCGCAGAGGCGGCAGGTACAGCCGGCAGCCCGCCTGACGGCAGGCCCGCTCCAGATCGCCCCGGATGATGGAGTTGGCGGCCACGCCTCCGGCGGCCACGATGGTGCGCCGTCCGGTACGGCGGGCGGCCTCCATGGCACGGGGGATCAGCTCGTCGCTGACGGCCTGTGTGAAGTCACGGGCCAGCGCCGCAGCGTCCAAAGGCTCACCCTTCTGCTGGGCATTGTGGGCCAGATTTACCACCGCCGTTTTCAGGCCCGAAAAGCTCATATCCAGCTCTGCGCCCTCCACATGGACACGAGGCAGGGGATACTTGCCGCCGGGGGACTGCTGGGCCAGAGCGTCCATGGGCTTGCCGCCGGGGTAGGGAAGGCCCAGCACACGGGCTGCCTTGTCGAAGCACTCGCCGGCAGCGTCATCCCGTGTGGCTCCCAGGATCGCCATGTCCGTATAGTCCCGGACATCCACGATGAGGGTGTTGCCGCCGGAGATGGCCAGCGCCAGAAAGGGCGGCTCCAGCTCCGGGAAGGCCAGATAGTTGGCGGCGATGTGGCCACGGACGTGGTGGACCGGGATCAGCGGCACGTCCAGCGCATAGGCCACGGACTTGGCGAAGCTGACCCCCACCAGCACGGCGCCGATGAGGCCGGGGGCATAGGTGACGGCCACGGCGTCCACATCGCTCTTGGTGAGCCCGGCATCGGACAGCGCCTGATCCGTCAAACCGGCAATGGCCTCCACATGCTTGCGGGAGGCGATCTCCGGCACTACGCCGCCGTAGAGAGCGTGCATATCCGCCTGAGAGAGGATGGCGTCGGAGAGGACCGTGCGTCCGTCCCGCACCACGGCCACGGCGGTCTCGTCGCAGGAGGATTCAAAGGCCAGAATGTTCATTGCGCCGCCTCCCCGTCAAACCGCCGGGTGAGGATCAGGGCATCCTCCTTGGGGAGGTCATAGTAGTTTTTGCGGCGGCCCGCCTCCTGAAAGCCGAAGCCCTGATACAGAGCGATGGCGGCGGCGTTGGAGGGGCGCACCTCCAGCGTCAGGAAGGCCAGACGGTTAGCCTCAGCGAAGTTGAGAAAGACCTGCAGCAGCTGCCCGGCGATGCCACGGCGGCGCTGCTCCGGGAACACCGCCACGTTGGTGATATAGCCCTCGTCAGCGGCCACCAGCAGTCCCGCATAGCCCAGCACGTTGCCGGTGACGGCGTCCTCCGCCACCAGAAAGGCGGCGCACTGATTTTCCAGCTCCTCCGCCAGCATCTTCCGGGACCAGGGGCGGGAGAAGCAGATGCGCTCCAGCCGCTCCAGCGACTCCAGATGATCGGCGTTCATGGGTACGATCTTGATGTTGTTCATAGGATGACCTCGATATCTGTCAAATTGTTCAGCCCTTGGCGGAGAGCCAGTCGGGGCCGCTGTGGGCATCGGCGGGCAGGGGGACGGACAGCCGGGCGACGCCCTGCATCTCCTCCTGCAGGAGGGCCTCGACACGGGGGGCCTCCTCTGCCGGGCACTCCACGATGAGTTCATCGTGGACCTGCATGATGAGCCGGGCGGCCAGACCCTCGCCGGAGAGCCGCTGCTCTACCCGGATCATGGCCAGTTTCATGATGTCCGCCGCCGTCCCCTGAATGGGCATATTCAGCGCCACCCGCTCCCCGAAGGAGCGGAGGTTGAAGTTGGAGCTCTTCAGCTCCGGCAGCGCCCGACGCCGCCCGAAGAGGGTGACGACGTAGCCCTGCTGCCGGGCCTGCTCCACCACCTCCGTCATATACCGGCGGACGCCGGTATAGGTGGCGAAGTAGCGCTCCATATACTCCTTGGCCTCGGCCACGGTGACACCGATGTCCTGAGACAGGGAGAAGGGGGAGATGCCGTAGACGATGCCGAAGTTCACGGCCTTGGCCCGTGAGCGCATCTGGTGGGTCACCTCCTCCGGCGGTACGTGGAACACCTTGGAGGCGGTGAGGGTATGGAAGTCCTCCCCGGAACGGAAGGCCTGCTGCATCACCTCGTCGCCGGAGATGTGAGCCAGCAGCCGCAGCTCGATCTGGGAGTAGTCGGCATCCACCAGCAGGTTCCCCGGCGCCGCCACGAACATCCGGCGCATCTGGCTGCCCAGCTCCGTGCGGGTGGGGATGTTCTGGAGGTTGGGCTCCGTGGAGGACAGGCGGCCGGTGGCCGTTACCGTCATCTGGAAGCTGGTGCGGATGCGACCGTCGGCGTCGATGACCTTCAGCAGGCCGTCGGCATAGGTGCTTTTCAGTTTGCTGTACTGCCGGTACTCCAGCACGTCCGCCACAATGGGGTGCTGCCAGCGGAGCTTTTCCAGCACGTCGGCGTTGGTGGACCAGCCGGTTTTGGTTTTCTTGCCGTGGGGCAGCTGGAGATCCTCGAAGAGCACCTTGCCCAGCTGCTTGGGGGAGTTGATGTTGAAGGGGGCCCCGGCGGCGTCATAGATCCGCTGCTCCAGCCGCCGGATGGTGCCGGTAAGGCTCTCACCGAAGTCCGACAGTGCCTTGGCGTCCACCAGAAAGCCCCGCTGCTCCATCCGGGCCAGCACCGGGCAGAGAGGCAATTCCACGGTGTGATACAGCTCCTTCATGCCCAGCTCCTCCAGCTTGGGGGGCAGGGTCTCATACAGGGCCTCCACGGCGGAGCAGTAGCTGTGGAGGGCCGCCCACGCTGAAGCGGTATCCGCCAGCGGGGCAAAGGCATCCGGCTCCAGATGCAGGGGCTTGGGCAGTTCTTCATTATAGTAGGTCACGAACAGCCGCTGGAGGTCGTAGCTTCCGGCGGTGGCATCCAGCAGATAGGCGGCCAGCGCCGTATCGAACCCATAGCCCTCTATGGGGAGGTCCTGCTCCAGCAGCGCCCGCATGGTGTCCTTGATGTGGTGGCCCACCTTGCGGATATCGGCGGAGAACAGGGCCGTCAGCAGGGTGTGCCAGTCGCCGGTGTAGCGGCTCTGATCCAGCTCCGCTGCGGCGGAGGTGTGCGTTCCGGTATCCCACTGGACGGAGAGGACGGAGAGGTCCGGCAGGGCGTAGACGGTCACATGGTCCGCCTGACGCCACTGGGCCAGCAGGGCCTGGGCCTGTTGCTCCGTCTCCAGCGGCTCCACGGTGACGGTGTACTCCGGGGCGGCCTCGGTGTCCCGGTGGGGGGTGAGGCCGTACCGGTCGATGAGCTTCTGAAACTCCAGCTTCAGCAGCAGGTCATAGAGCTCCGGAGCAAAGGGACGGCGGAGGTTGTCCTCCGGGGTGAAGTCCAGCGGGGCATCGGTGACAATGGTGGCCAGATACCGGGAGTGCTCAGCGCTCTCCCTGCCCTCCTGCAGCTTTTTGATGACGCCGGGCTTGGCGTCGATCTCCGGCAGCAGGCGGTACAGCTCCGCCAGGGAGTGATACTGCTGCACCAGCGCCATGGCGGTCTTTTCCCCCACGCCGGGGACGCCGGGGATGTTGTCGGAGGCGTCGCCCATGAGGGCCTTCAGGTCGATCATGTGGATGGGGGCGAAGCCATACTGCTCCCGGAAGGTCTCCTCCGTCATGTCCTTGGTGGTGGTCTGGCCCATGCGGGTGGACACCAGCTTCACCTTGGTATGGGGGGTGATGAGCTGGAGACTGTCCTTATCGCCGGTGACGATGACGCAGTCCCAGCCGGCCGCCTCGCAGCGGCGGCTGATGGTGCCGATGAGATCGTCGGCCTCGTAGCCGGTGAGATCGTACTGGGGAATGTTCATGGCGGAGAGCACCTGCTTCAGATACGGCAGCTGCATGGCCAGCTCCTCCGGCATCCCCTTGCGCTGGGCCTTGTAACGTTCATCCGCCTGATGGCGGAAGGTAGGCTCCCGGCGGTCGAAGGTAACGCACAGCGCCTCCGGCTGCTCCTCGTCCAGCAGCCGCTGGAGGGTGGTGAGAAAGCCATAGATGGCGTGGGTATATAGCCCGTCCCGTGTGGACAGGGGGCGGATACCATAATAGGCCCGGTTGACGATGCTGTTGCCGTCGATGACCATCAGTTTCATGGAGGGTCCTCCTTATACTTCTTGGCATATTCCATTTTATTATACGCCAGTTTCTCCCATAAAACAACCTTTGGCGGAGAATGGGACGGAGGTTTTCCGGGATTTTGCACGGGACGGGCGAAAAAGAGGGAGAATTTGTTTTTCCTCTTTCTTTTTCCGGCGAAATACGCTATAATCTATATTTGACTGAAATTTGACCGGAAGGGGTATGTAGATATGTCCGCAGAGCTGTTACAGCTGCTCAACGGCGTTCAGACCATGTCCATCGTGGGAATGTGCAAGAATGCCGGAAAAACCACCATGCTCAACTGGATGCTGCACCACGACCGCCTGCAGGGGACGCTGGGCCTGACCTCCATCGGCCGGGACGGCGAGTCCACCGACGTGGTCACCGGCACGGAGAAGCCCGGCATCTTCGTGCGGGAAGGGACTCTCATCGCCACCGCCAAGGATATGCTGCGGCTGGGGGACACCACGCTGGAGATCATGGAGACCACCGGCATCCCCACACCGCTGGGGGAGGTGGTGATCTTCCGGGCCCGCAGCGACGGAAATGTCCAGCTGGCAGGGCCGTCCATCACCACGCAGCTCAAGGAGGTCTCCCGGCTGTTCTTCGAGATGGGGGCCGACAAGTCCATCATCGACGGCGCTCTGGGCCGCAAGTCTCTGGGCGCACGGGCCGTGGCGGAGGGGGTCATCCTCTGCACCGGGGCCTCATACCACATGAGCATCGACAAGGTCGTGGCCGACACCGCCCACGTGTACCGGTTGATGAATCTGCCCAAGGCGGAGACCATGCCGCCGGAGATGGAGGAGGGGCTGGAGAAGTGCCTGAAGGATCACGGCGAGGCCCTGATCTCCGGGGCGCTGACGGATACCATGGTGATGCCCCTGCTGCGCTCCGGCGTGCTGCGGAATACCCGGCTGGTGGTGAAGGATCCCAGCAAGGTGCTGCTGAGCAGCGATGCGCTGGATAAGCTCCAGACCCGTCAGGTGCGGCTGGAGACGGAGGAGGCCGCCCGGACCCTGTGCGTCACCATCAACCCGGTGTCCGCCTACGGCTGGAAGTTCGACAAGGATGAATTTATGACCCGGATGCGGGAGGCGGTGGATGTCCCCGTCATCAATGTGAAGGAGGAGCTGACATGATCAATATTCGCTTTGAAGAGAGGGAAAAAATCGGCTTGCAGTATGCGCTGGAGACTCTCCACGGGTGCAGCCCCTTCGGTCAGGAGAAGATCCGCAAGCTGCGCTACTACTCCCCCGACGAGCGGGAGGAGCTGGAGACGGAGCTGTATAACGTGGAGCAGGCCGCCAAGGCGGCGGATGCTCTGAAGCCACTGTACGACAGGATCGGGCTGATGCTGTGCCAGATGAAGGACATCCGTGGCTCTCTGCGCCGGTGCCAGGCGCTGGAGGTCCCGGATCATGTGGAGCTGTTTGAAATCAAGGTATATCTCCAGCGGCTGGAGAGTCTGATCCCCCTGTTCCGGCAGGTGTGCGAGACCACCCACTTTAAGGCGCTGGCCTTCCATGATCCGGCGCAGGCGCTGGAGATCCTGGATCCGGACAAGACCCGCAGCCGTGGCTTCTACATCCCCGACAATGCAACACCCAAGCTGAGGGAGATCCGTGCGGCCAAGAAGCAGATCGAGGAGCAGCTGCACCATGCACAGACCGATGCCGAGAAGGAGGAGCTGCGCTCCCGCCGGACCCGTGTCTGTGCCGAGGAGGACAGCGAGGAGACCAAGGTGCGCCGCAGCATGGGACAGGCGCTGGCTCCGCTGGCGGGAGATCTGCTGGAGGACGCCGACACGGCGGGCCGGCTGGACTTCATCATCCAGAAGGCGCTGTTTGCCGTGCGCTACGGCGGCGTGCGGCCGGAGATCACGGAGACGGAGCTGGAGCTGACGGACATGATCAACCCCGAGCTGTGCGACCTGCTGGAGCAGAAGGGACGGTCCTTCGTGCCGGTGTCCATCCGGCTGGAGCAGGGGGCTACCGTTATCACCGGCGCCAACATGGGCGGTAAGTCCGTGGTGATGAAAACCGTGGCCCTGAACGTGCTGCTTTTGCAGGCGGGCTTTCTGGTCTGCGCCAAGAAGGCACGGATGCCGCTGTTTTACAGCGTGAAGATGCTCTTTGACGACTTGCAGTCCATCCAGTCGGGCCTGTCCGGCTTCGGCTCGGAGATCGTGCAGTTCCAGAAGGCGCTGGAGGAGGTGGAGCAGGGCTACTCCCTGTTCCTGCTGGATGAGTTTGCACGGGGCACCAACCCCGATGAGGGCGCCGTTATCGTGCAGGCAGTGACCAAATACCTCAACGAGGTGAATGCCATTTCCCTGCTGACCACCCATTACGACAAGGTGGCAGAGAACGCCCGGCTGCACTATCAGATCATCGGACTGCGGGACGTGGATCCGGAGCAGATCCGGCAGGAGCTGGCGGCTACCGGCGACGACGGCATTCAGGTCATCGCACGGCACATGAACTACGGCCTGTACCGGGTGGAGGGGAAGTCCGACTGCCCCAGAGACGCCTTGAACATCTGCCGGATGCTGTCGCTGAAGCCGGAGATCCTGGAGAAGATCGAGCAGGCGTATTAAGATGCCGGAGGCTCTCTGCGGTGGTTGGCCGCTGCTGCGTGCGGCGTCTGTGGGGCGGTATGCGCCGCCGGAGGGCGGAGAAATGGAAAAAATGACCAATAAAGGCGGGAGGGGGATACTCTCCCGCCTTTGATGTACTCGTGAGAGATTGCTTTGTGCATAACCTATAGAAAACGGCGGGGGAATTTTATCTCATGCACAAAAAATCTCTGTCTTTTTTGTCACAATGCTACCTTGACAAAGCCCCGTCGGAGACGATATAATGAGGACCGTAGAAGTTCATACCGCAATCAATAGAGGTGCGGGGGACAGGGTACTGCTTCGTGAGGACAGACACTCGCAGAGCGGGGCAGGAAGGGGTCCTTCGCCGAAAGGGCATGACGAGTCTGATGTCATGGTCTTGGGGTCGAGGTGTAAGCGTCGGCACTGTCATGTCGAAAGACGTGGAGCGCTATTGGTCAGCCTTGACCGATAGCGTTCTTTTTATGCCCGAAAGAGCGGTATGGCCACAGCGGCGGAACTTCATGAAAACGACCCAAATTTATGAAGGAGGAAAAACTTATGGAAAAGATCACTTCTACCCTGCGGCTGCGTATGAGCGCAAAGGATGCTCACTACGGCGGAAATCTGGTGGACGGCGCACACATGGTGCACCTGTTCGGTGACGTGGCCACCGAGCTGCTCATCAAGTGCGACGGCGATGAGGGCCTGTTCTGCGCTTACGACATGGTGGAGTTCAAGGCTCCCGTGTACGCCGGCGACTACATTGAGGCCTATGGCGAGATCGAGAAGATCGGCAACACCTCCCGCACCATGCGCTTCGAGGCCCGCAAGGTCGTCGTTGCCCGCACCGATATCAGCGCTTCCGCTGCTGACGAGCTGGACGAGCCCATCGTTGTCTGCGTGGCTCACGGCACCTGCGTGACCCCCAAGGACTGCCAGCGCAAGAAGATCGAGAAGTAAGGGAGCGGCAAGATGGAGAAGCTGATTATTACTGCTGCTATCTGCGGCGCTGAGGTCACCAAGGAGCAGAACCCCGCTGTGCCCTACACTGTGGAGGAGATGGTCCGTGAGGCCAAGTCCGCCTACGAGGCCGGTGCAGCCATCCTGCACATCCATGTCCGTGAGGACGACGGCACGCCCACCCAGGGCCGTGAGCGCTTCCGTGTGGTGATGGATGCCATCCGCAAGGAGCTGCCCGATGTCATCATGATCCCCTCCACCGGCGGCGCTGCCGGTATGACCCCGGAGGAGCGTCTGCAGCCCACCGAGCTGTTCCCCGAGATGGCCACTCTGGACTGCGGCACCTGCAACTTCGGCGACGAGATCTTCGACAACACCATGCCCACCATGCGTGCCTTCGGCAAGCGTATGCTGGAGAACAACATCAAGCCCGAGTACGAGTGCTTCGAGCTGGGCCACATTGACACCATCCTTGGCATGGCCAAGAAGGGTGAGGTGCCTGCCCATCCCATGCAGTTCAACTTCGTGCTGGGCGTCCACGGCTGCACTCCCGCAACTGTGGAGAATCTGGCTTTCTTCGCCAGCAAGATCCCCGCTGGCTCCACCTGGACCGTGTCCGGCGTGGGTCGTTCCGCCTGGACCATGGCCGCTGCGGCCATCGCCATGGGCGGCAACGTCCGTGTGGGCTTCGAGGACAACATCTATCTGGGCAAGGGCCAGAAGGCTGCCTCCAACGGTGAGCTGGTGGCTAAGGTCGTCCGCATTGCCAAGGAGCTGGGCCGTGAGATCGCCACTCCCGCTGAGGCTCGTGAGATCCTGAGCCTCAAGCCCCTGAAGTAAAAAACACTCTTTCATTCATACATTTATTTAGGAGGAAAAATATTATGGCAGAGCTGAAAGGCAACAAGTACGGTACTCATCGTGTGATCGAGCCCAAGGGCGTTCTGACCCAGGCTGCTTGGAAGGTCGATAACGATATGTCCAAGGTCTACTCCAACGAGATCGTCTGCGACGTGACCTCCCTGAACATCGACTCCGCTTCCTTCACTCAGATCGCTGAGGCTTGCGGCGGCGACGAGAAGAAGATCGGCGAGATGATCCTGGGCATCGTTGCTGAGCGTGGTAAGCAGCAGAATCCCGTGACCGGTTCCGGCGGTATGTTCAAGGGCGTTGTCTCCCACATCGGTGAGGATCTGAAGAAGAAGCCCGGCTTCGACCTGAAGGAAGGCGACAAGATCGTCTCCCTGGTGTCCCTGTCCATGACCCCGCTGCGCATCGACAAGATCCTGGCCATCCACAAGGATATCGACCGTGTGGACATCGAGGGCAAGGCCATCCTGTTCGAGTCCGCTCTGTATGCCAAGATGCCCGAGGATATGTCCGAGCCTCTGGCTCTGGCTGCTCTGGACGTGGCCGGCGCTCCCGCTCAGGCCCGCAAGCTGCCCCACGAGGGTGACAGTGTCCTGATTCTGGGCGCCAACGGCAAGTCCGGCGTGCTGTGCGGCTGGGAGGCCATGAAGAAGGTCGGCCCCAAGGGCAAGGTCGTGGGCGTTGTCCGTAACCCCAAGCAGGTTCCCGGTCTGCTGGAGCTGGGCGTGTACACCGACGTGATCGTCGCCGACTGCACCAAGCCCGTTGAGGTCATGGAGGCTGCTCTGGCTGCCAACGACGGCAAGGAGTATGATCTGTCCATCTGCTGCGTGAACATCGAGTCCTGCGAGATGTCCGCCATCCTGCCTGTCCGTGATGACGGCGTGGTGTACTTCTTCTCCATGGCTACCTCCTTCACCAAGGCTGCTCTGGGCGCTGAGGGTATCGGCAAGGATGTCACCATGATCATCGGCAACGGCTACACCAAGAACCACGCCAACATCACTCTGGATGTTCTGCGTGAGAATCCCAAGCTGCGCAAGCTGTTCGACGAGAAGTACTGCTAAACTGCGATGATGTGCTCTACCTACAGGGGCCTTCGGGCTCCTGTAGGTAAGCATCTTATTCGGAGCCCCCTGCCTTCGGGAGATCCGAACGCTGCGTGCGGCTTGAGGAGGCGGTACGCAGAGTGTTGAGGAGAAATGGAAAATGCGTGGAGCACCACGCAGGTTAAATAACGGTGTGCAGAGGTCTGGCCCGTTGAGGAGCGGGAAGGACGCTGCTGGCCGGAACAGTCACCCGTGCGCCCAGTGCGACGGGAAAAGCTAACCGATATTTTTAATATTTGAAGGAGAAAACGAATATGAAGACTCGCAATGGTCTGTTCGCTGACGTTCCCGAAAATCTGTGGAATGACTGGCATTGGCAGGTCGCCAATCGTGCTGAGACGATTGAGGATCTGAAGAAGTACATGAACCTGACCCCCGATGAGGAGGCCGGTGTTGCCAAGACGCTGGGCAAGCTGCGTATGGCAGTTACTCCTTATTACCTGTCCCTGATCGATCTGGATGACCCGTTCGATCCCATCCGTAAGATGGCTATTCCCCGCGCTGAGGAGCTGGAGTATGCCGATTACGAGGATGCCGATCCTCTGCACGAGGATACCGACTCCCCCACCCCCGGCCTGACTCACCGCTATCCCGACCGTGTGCTGCTGCTGATCACCGACCAGTGCTCCATGTACTGCCGTCACTGCACCCGTCGTCGTTTCGCCGGCCAGAATGACTGCGAAGTGCCTATGGCTCAGATCGACAAGTGCATCGATTACGTGGCCGCTCATCCTGAGGTCCGTGACGTGCTGCTGTCCGGCGGTGACTCCCTGATGGTCTCCGACGAGACGCTGGAGTACATCATCAAGCGTGTGCGTGCCATTCCTCACGTGGAGATCGTCCGTCTGGGCTCCCGTACCCCCGTGGTGTGCCCCCAGCGTATCACTCCCGAGCTGTGCGCCATGCTGAAAAAGTATCATCCTGTGTGGCTGAACACTCACTTCAACACGCCCAAGGAGTTCACTCCCGAAGCCGCCAAGGCCTGCGCCATGCTGGCTGATGCCGGTATTCCTCTGGGTAACCAGTCCGTGCTGCTGGCCGGTGTCAACGACTGCTCTCACGTCATGATGGAGCTGGTCCACGGCCTGGTCAAGATGCGTGTGCGTCCTTACTACATCTACGCTTGCGATCCTTCCCTGGGTCTGAGCCACTTCCGTACTCCCGTGTCCAAGGGCATCGAGATCATGGAAGCTCTGCGTGGTCATACCTCCGGCTATTGCGTGCCCACCTTCGTGGTGGACGCTCCCGGCGGCGGCGGCAAGACTCCTGTCATGCCCAACTACCTGATCTCCGAGACTCCCCGCAAGGTCATCCTGCGTAACTTCGAGGGCGTTATCACCTCCTACACTCAGCCTGAGCACTATGTTCAGGATTGCCACTGCGACGTCTGCATGGGCAAGAAGAAGGCTGAGAAGACCGGTGTGGCATGGGTCGCCGAGGGCACCAAGCAGCGTTATCTGGAGCCCACCAAGCTGCTGCGTAACGAGCGTCACGTCAAGAAATAAGAGGTAAAAATATGGAAAGCAAACTCGGCTTGAATATGGAGCTGGTCAATCAGGCCCGTCAGTCTGCCGCCAAGGTGGCCGACGACGTTCAGGTCTTTATCGACCAGCACACTACGGTCACCGTTGAGCGTGCCGTCTGCCGTCTGCTGGGTATCGATGGCGTCAACGATATGGACGTCCCCATGCCCAACGTGGTGGTGGATCATCTGCTGGCAGTTTCCCTGCTCCCTGCAGGCGCTGCTTGGGCGATCGGCAATGCCATGGTAGAGACCGGCAAGGATCCTCAGGCTGTGGCTGAGGCCGTCGACAGCGGTGAGCTGGATCTGTCCAAGGTCCCCGCTCACTCTGACGAGGAGATCCGTGCCGTGATCGACCCCGTGGTTCGTGCAACGGTGGAGCGCATCAACAAAAACGTTGCCAAGCGCAACGCTTACCTGAAGGAGTGGGGCGACAGAGAAGGTCCCTACCTGTACATCATCGTGGCTACCGGTAACATCTACGAGGATATCATCCAGGCCAAGGCCGGCGCCAAGCAGGGCGCAGATATCATCGCCGTGATCCGTACCACCGGTCAGTCCCTGCTGGACTATGTGCCTTACGGCGCTACCACCGAGGGCTTCGGCGGCACCTACGCCACCCAGGAGAACTTCCGCCTGATGCGTGCGGCTCTGGACGAAGTGGGCGAGGAGCAGCACCGCTATATCCGGCTGTGCAACTACTGCTCCGGTCTGTGTATGCCTGAGATCGCTGCCATGGGCGCTCTGGAGCGTCTGGATGTCATGCTGAACGATGCTCTGTACGGCATTCTGTTCCGTGATATCAATATGCAGCGCACCATCGTGGACCAGTTCTTCTCCCGTGTTATCAACGGCTATGCCGGCGTTATCATCAACACCGGTGAGGATAACTATCTGACCACCGACGACGCTATCACCAGCGCTCACACGGTGCTGGCTTCCCAGTTCCTGAACGAAGCCTTCGCCAAGACCGCCGGTATGCGTGAGGAGCAGATGGGTCTGGGCCACGCATTTGAGATGGATCCCGCCGTGGAGGATACCTTCCTGTACGAGCTGGCTCAGGCTCAGATGGCCCGTGAGATCTTCCCCAATGCGCCGTTGAAGTATATGCCTCCCACGAAGTTCATGACCGGTAACATCTTCCGTGGTCACATCCAGGATGCCCTTTTCAACATGGTCACCATCCTGACCGGCCAGAAGCTGTGCCTGCTGGGCATGATGACCGAGGCTATCCACACTCCGTTCATGTCCGACCGTGCTCTGTCGATCGAGAATGCTCAGTATATCTTCCGTACCATGAAGGATCTGGGCAGCGAGCTGACCTATAAAGAGAACGGTATCATCCGCAACCGTGCCAACGAGGTGCTGACCAAGGCCACCGATCTGCTGAAGGAGATTGAGAAGCTGGGTCTGTTCACCACCATCGAGAAGGGTATCTTCGCCGATGTTAAGCGTCCCAAGGACGGCGGCAAGGGCTTGGCTGGTGTTGTGTTCAAGGACGACAAATACTTCAACCCCTTCGTTGAGGTCATGAAAGGTAAGGTGGCGGCAGAATGAGCAGCGGACTGTATAATACCCACAAAATCGACTTCGATACCACGCTGGACCTGACCCGCCTGAAGCCTTACGGCGATACCATGAACGACGGTAAGGTGCAGACCAGCTTCACCCTGCCCATCAAGGACGATGAGCGTGGTGAGGAGGCTGCCCGCCAGATCGCCAAGAAGATGGGTCTGGAAGAGCCCAACGTGGCCTACCACGCCCCTCTGGACAAGGAGTTCACCTTCTATGTGGTGTACGGCAGCTGTGTCCATTCCGTCAACTACGAGGATATCCACGTGATCACCGTGGAGTCCGACGTCATGAGCATGGAGGACACCAACGACTACATCCGTGAGCATATCGGCCGCAAGGTCGTTATGGTGGGTGCTTCTACCGGCACCGACGCCCACACCGTGGGCATCGACGCCATCATGAACCGTAAGGGCTTCGCCGGCCACTATGGTCTGGAGCGTTACGAGATGATCGAGGCCTACAACCTTGGCTCTCAGGTCCCCAATGAGGACTTCATCAAGAAGGCTCTGGAGCTGCACGCCGATGTTCTGCTGGTCTCCCAGACCGTTACGCAGAAGGACGTTCACATCCAGAACCTCACCAACCTCATTGAGCTTCTGGAGGCCGAGGGCCTGCGTGACAAGTTTGTCGTCTGCTGCGGTGGTCCTCGTATCACCCACGAGCTGGCTAAGGAGCTGGGCTATGACGCCGGCTTCGGTGCCGGTAAGTACGCCGACGACGTGGCTTCCTTCGCTGTGACCGAGATGGTCAAGCGGGGCATGAAGTAAATCCAACCTGTGCAGACGGTCATGGGGCATAGTCCCCATGACCGTCTGATGCGGCATAGCGCCGTTTTCCGGCATTTTTTCCTGCACGTTCTCTTGCAATTTCCGCCTATATGTGTTATGATATCAAGGTGTGATAAAATTTTGACGATTTTAGAGAACGAAAATAAACAAGGAGGAACTGAAATGGCAAAGAAACCTGTACTGACTGCCGCTGAGGCAGCAAAAATGATCCCCGATGGTGCCACCGTTATGTGCGGCGGCTTTCTGGCCTGCGGCCAGGCCCGTGCCATCGTGAAGGAGCTGGTGAAGCTGGGCACCAAGGACCTGACTCTCATCGCCAATGATATGGGCCGCGCTGTGGGCCCCAAGGGTGAGGAGTTCTTCGGCATTGCCGAGCTGATCCATAACCACCAGGTCAAGCGCATCATTGCCACCCATGTGGGCATGACCCCCGAGGTGGGCCAGCAGAACACCGAGGGCACTCTGGAAGTGAACCTGCTGCCCCAGGGCACTCTGGCTGAGTGCATCCGTGCCGGCGGTGCCGGGCTGGGCGGTGTGCTGACTCCCGTGGGCGTGGATACCCTTATCGAGGAGAGCCCCTTCTGCATGGGCAAGGAGACCATCGACGGCAAGCAGTATTTGAAGATGAAGCCCATCCATGCTGACTTTGCTCTGCTGGGCACCTATAAGTGCGATGAGTTCGGTAACTGCTGGTACAAGGGCACCATGCGCAACTTCAATGTGGTTATGGCCACCGCCGCTGACACCGTCATCGCCGAATGCGAATACATCGTCCCTGTGGGCGATATCGAGCCCGAGAACATTCATACCTATGGTATGTGCGTTGACTACATCGTGGAAGGAGACAGAAAGTAATGGAAAAGTCTGAAATCAAAGCCTTTATTGCTAAGCGCTGCGCCAAAGAGCTGAAGGACGGCGATGTCGTCAATCTGGGTATCGGCCTGCCCACCATGATCCCCTCCTACCTGCCCGAGGGCGTTGAGCTGATCATCCACGCTGAGCTGGGTATCGTCTCTGCCGGTGCTACCCCCAAAGAGGGCGATGCTAACTATGATCCCTACCACGTCATCGACGCCGGCGGCGGCGTTGCCAGCGTGGCTTTCGGCGGCGGCTTCATTGATTCCGCTACCAACTTCGGCCTGATTCGCGGCGGCCATGTGGACGCCTGCTTCCTGGGCGCTCTGGAAGTGGATGCCCAGGGTAACCTGGCCAACTGGATTATTCCCGGCAAGAAGATGCCCGGTATGGGCGGCGCTATGGACCTGTGCGTGGGTGCTAAGCACTGCATCATCTGCATGGAGCACACCGCCAAGGGCAACCCCAAGATCTTTGAGAAGTGCCGCCTGCCCCTGACCGCCTCCCACTGCGTCAATAAGATCATCACCGAGATGTGCGTGCTGGAGGTTACTCCTGAGGGCCTGCTGATGACCGAGATCAACCCCGAGTTCACCGTGGACCAGGTGAAGGCCGCTACCGCTGCCCCCATCACCGTCGCTGCGAACCTTAAGAGCATGGTGGACTAAGTCTCCGCATCGGGAACAAAATGTGCAAAAAGACACGGCAGAGTTCTGCCGTGTCTTTTCTCGTGCCGGGGCGTGCTGATACAGGCAAGGAGGGCCGGATATGAAGCTCCGCATCATCGGCGGCAGCGGGAAAACATAACTGGCCCGGCGGCTGGCACAGGAATATGATGCCGGGATGCTTGCCCACCGCCACGATCCATTCCTCCATGGGGCGGATCTGGTTTGCCTTGCCGGGGCGCTGGAGCGAGCGGTTGTACACCATGATGCCGTGCTCACCGTCGAATTCTGCGGGCTCGGCAAAGTCGCCGATGTTGCGGCTGATGCGGTCGAGGCGGTAGACCACGATGGCGGCAAAGGCGATCTTCTGGGAGTCCTTCATCATTTTCTTGAACTGCGGGCGCTCCAGATTGCCGCCGGAAAAGCCCTCATCCTCGTAGACCAGCACGTTTTCCGACGCATCCTCGCCAAAGTGCATGGCGATGTACTGGCGGCACAGCTCGATCTGGTTCTCGATGCTCTCGCCCTTGCCGGTGAATTTGGACTTGCGGGAGTAGATGACATATTGCTTCGGCGTATCTTTCGTTTTCATGACGGCACCTCGCGCTATTCGTTAGGTTGGTAGATATATTATAACGGATTGGAATCCATTTGAAAAGGTACTCAAGGGAAAAATCTGAAAATATTTCTGAGAAAATGTTCTCTTTCTCTGGTTTCTGAAAAGTGTCGATTTCCATGAAAAAAGCCTCCGCTTTGCCTCTCGGATGCAGTCCATAGGAAAACACCCGCGCCTACCTGTTTGCGGCGAACTGAGAGGAAATAACAGAGGCTTTCGCACCCTAAATGATGTAGTTTTGAGAGCATCGCTCATGTGAGCGGAAAATATGATTGATGAAATGAGCGATGCATGCTATAATATGGATAGTCAAACTATGCTGTGAGGTACTCATGAAAAACAAACAGCCGCCATTTCAAATTACAAACAAAATCATTGATGACGTTGCAGAAATTTCAGAGCTGACCGGCAGGCTTTCTGCTCACGATCACCTTTTCAGCAATCCCAATCTGCGCCGTACCAACCGCATCCGCACCATTCACGGCTCGCTCGCCATTGAGCAGAACACTCTGAGCTTGGAACAGGTTACAGCCGTTCTGAACGGCAGGCGTGTTCTGGCTCCGCCCAAAGACATTGCCGAGGTCAAAAATGCCTATGAGATTTACGAGCGCTTGGACGAGCTTGACCCGTACTCCGTGGAGGCTCTGCTGACAGCTCACGGTATTATGACCCGCGGGCTTGTAGAAGAATCTGGCATGTTCCGCACAAGGCCCGTTGGCGTTGTAGATCAGGAAGGACATGTTCTGCATTTTGGCACACTGCCCCAGTATGTGCCTGATCTGGTCATGGAGCTGCTGGATTGGGCAAAGTCCAGCGACTTGCATATGCTGATCCGAAGTTGCGTGTTCCATTATGAACTGGAGCTGATCCACCCCTTTGCAGACGGCAATGGCCGTGTTGGACGGCTCTGGCATACATTGCTGCTCTCCAAATGGAATCCTGTGTTTGCATGGCTGCCTGTTGAATCCATCATCCACGACCATCAGCAGGAATACTACGATGCCATCAATGCCAGCAACGATGCAGGCGAGTCCACCGCGTTCATCGAGTTTATGCTCTCCGTCATCAAAGCATCGCTCATCGACGCCATCCACACGAGTGATGCAATGAGCGACGGAAAGATGGACAAGAAAACTCTGCGTTGGCAGAAGATTGAGCAGTTCTTGCAAACGCATGAGTATATCATGAACGCCGATGTACGGGAGCTGTGTGGGGTGTCGGCAGCACCGGCAAATCGACTACTTGCTGAATTTGTATCTGATGGAAAACTTGTTAAATATCGAGAAAGTGGACATTGGGCGTACAGCTCAAATTGACGGAACACAAGGCTGTCCGTCAAATTAATATTCGAAAGCAATAAGATGCTTGGGGGGATTAAGG
>ENA-OUQM01000790-OUQM01000790.1-human-gut-metagenome-genome-assembly--contig:-NODE-790-length-19816-cov-5.434543_pt1 | contig 19816 bp, 16 predicted proteins | sample MGYA00237949_ERZ548830 | MGnify/ENA primary metagenome ERZ548830 (study PRJEB26490, sample SAMN05194706) | human gut metagenome | biome: terrestrial biome; feature: human-associated habitat; material...
GTTCTGGACCAAGGAGCAGTATTTGAAATTTGCTGAGGTGATGATGGATAAATCACTGTCCTTCTACGCCTTTGAGATGCTTTACTGGTGCGGTATCCGAGAGGGGGAGCTGCTGGCTCTGACCCCGGCGGACTTTGACTTTGAGAAGCGCACCGTGTCTATCAACAAGTCCTATCAGCGTCTGAACGGCGAGGACCTGATTACCACCCCCAAGACGGAAAAGAGCAATCGGGTCATTACCATGCCGCAGTTTCTGGCCGAAGAAATCCAGGATTACATCAAGATGCTCTACGGAATCGGGCCAGACGACAGAATGTTCACTGTTACCAAGAGCTATCTCCACCGGGAGATGGATCGGGGAGCCAAGGAAGCTGGGGTGCCGCGTATCAGAATCCATGATATTCGTCACAGTGCGGTTTCACTTTTGATCGATATGGGATTCTCAGTCACCGCTATCGCGGACCGAGTAGGCCACGAGAGCATCGACATCACCTACAACTATGCGCACCTGTTTCCGTCCAAGCAGGCGGAAATGGCAGATAAACTGAATATGGAAAGGGGCAATTAAAATGTCAGCAAAGAATTTGGACAAGCACAACCGTTGGAGGAACAAGACCGTGGCTTTTCGGGTCTCCCCGGAGGAGGACGCCAAGATCGAGACGGCGGTGAAGCTCACCGGCCTGATCAAGCAGGATTACATCATCCGGCGGCTGCTCTGCCGGGATGTGGTGGTCCAGGGCAACCCCAGGGTCTACAAGGCCCTGCGGGACCAGCTGGCCACCGTGCTGGACGAGCTCCGCCGGATCGAAGCCGGACAGGGCGTGAATGACGAGCTGCTGGACACCATCCAGATGATTGCCACCATTATGAACGGGATGCAGGAGGACTTTGCCTATGATCGATGAAAAAAAGAAAATGACTGCCCAGGGCTCATCTGTTGGCGCAGATGATGGGCAGTCAATCTCTCAAAATTCCAAGTTCACTATACCAGACCCAGACGAAAAAATCAATTCCCCGGAAAGAGATTTGGAGGAACTTTACCGGAAGATGCGCCGCATGAGTGACCCGGCCTACCTCAATACTGTAACCCTGGACGAGCTGATGGACAATGTGTTCGAGGGCAAATCCGCGGTGATTGAAAACCTGCTCTACACGGGAGCTTACATCCTTGCCGGAGCTCCAAAAATCGGAAAGTCCTTCCTGGTGGCGCAGATCGCCCAACATGTCAGTACCGGGCAGGATTTGTGGGGCTACAAGGTTCATCAGGGAACAGTCCTCTATCTTGCTTTGGAAGATGACGAAAGCCGTTTGCAGCGCCGGATGTTCCGTATGTTTGGTGTGGAGGGGACAAACTCCCTCCACTTTGCTACCAATGCTAAGATGATCGGCAGCGGTCTGGATGAACAACTTGAAAAGTTTGTTCGGGAACACAGTGACACCAAATTGATTATCGTGGATACCCTCCAAAAAGTCCGGGAGATGGTGAGCGATAACTACAGTTATTCCAGCGACTATGAGGTGATTGGAAAACTGAAACAATTTGCAGACCGGCATGGAGTTTGCATCCTGATTGTCCACCACACTAGAAAGCAGCCTGCGGGAGATAGCTTTAAGAAGATTTCCGGTACCACCGGACTGTCGGGCTGTGCAGATAGGGCACTCATTATGCAGAAAGAAAAACGAACTGACGGAAAGGCTACACTGGAAATCAGCGGACGGGATCAGCCGGATCAGCGGCTATACCTAAGTAAAGACCAGGAGCGTTTGGTATGGCTTCTCGACCATGCAGAGAATGAGCTTTGGAAGCAGCCTCCGGACCCGGTGCTGGAAGCGGTAGCAAAGATTGTATCTGACGAGAACCGCGAATGGGAAGGCAGCCCAACAGAGCTTGCCAAAGCCCTCCGGTTAGATATGGCAGTGAAACGCCTTACTAAGCATCTGAATGTAAATGCCAGTCGCCTGCTGGAAGAACATCAGGTGAAGTACGAAAACAAAACCAAGCACGCCGGAAGGCGTATCAGGCTGACCTACATGGTAATAGAAGCACCTATGGTTGAAGTAATCAAGTAAAGCGCGACGCTTGCAACGGTCGCGACGGTGTTTTGAGGGGTACTCTCAGCACCGTTGCGACCGTCGCCACCGTTGCGGAAAAGAAAATGTGAAGTGGTGTTTTGCCACCCCATTATTCAAGAAGGCGCCCCATTTTGGGCGCCCTAAAAGCACCATAGTGTGTCGCGATTCACGACACACTATGCCCCAAAACAAGGCACAGGGTACGGAGTAAAAGAGAACGATGGGTAGGCATTTCGCCCACGCATCTATCGAGGGCTACTGTGTTTCGCGGCAGCCATCAGGCGTAAGGGTGGAACGATTTGTTCTATGGCATCTTAAAGGGAACGGCGCTTTGGCGTAGCCTTTCAAAGCGTTCACAGAACGCGCCGCCACAGAATGAAATTCTGTGTTCAAAGGGGGCTTGGGGGCGTTGCCTTCAACAAGCAGACGTCAGGAAATGTGAGTGTGTATTAACACACGCATTGCTTGCCTGCATCTAAAACAACCGAAACGGCCCTTGTGCCGCTGCGGAAAATCAACTGAAATTCAAGTATTGGGAGGTAACAAGTATGAGAAAGATTTTGTCCTGTGAGTTCAACCCGGACACTGCCTGCGTGGAGCTGTGCATGGAAGATGGAACCCTGTTGTCCATCGACTGCACCGCCGTGGAGAACGAGGTAGCGAACAGTATGTACCAGCGGTCAGAACTGGACTGGCTGATCTATAATGATCCGCTGTCCTATGCCGAACTGATTTTGAATGGGGACCCTGAATTATATCTAAAAGCAGTAACAAAGAAAACTCCGTTAGATTGATGGCAAAGAAAATCCGCCAGAAGCAACACTCTAAAGGGTGCGCCTCTGACGGATTTTTTACATATTATCAATCAAAGCAAATACAACAGCTTGCTGTTCTTCGCTCAATCTTGACCAGCGTTCTAGAAGCTTTTTCTGCGCCTCAGTCAAGGAAACAGGTGCATCTTCTTCGGCAAATAGTTGAGATAGCGTAATGTCAAAGGCTGTGCAGATTTTCTCCAGGGATGGAATGGTCGGAACCATGTTCTTGCGATACCATGAGGAGATCGTGGATTGCGGCAAACCGGAGCGTTCTGCAAGCTGATACTCTGTCCAGCCCCGATCCTCTCGATACGCGGTTATAATCGAGAGAATATCCTTCACCTGCATCACTCCTTTGCTTGTATTCTTCGTAAATTATACTTTGATAAATCGTTGTGATTTAATCATTTATATCGTATAATTTTAGCGATAAACACAACTACGAAGGAGGGAGAAATTTGGGCGGAAAAAGCTGTTTCTTTATCGGACACCGAGAGACATCAGAAGAGATTTACCCGTCATTGTATGCAGCTGTTGAGCAGCATATTTTGGAATATGGCGTCACAGAAATCATCGTCGGTTACGATGGTGGATTTGACCGCCTTGCAGCATCGGCAGTCAAAGAAGCAAAGCGTTTTTACCCGGAAGTGAAGCTCACTTTGCTGCTGCCATACCATCCGGAGGATCGGCCCATCCCAACTCCAGATGGATTTGACAGCACCTTTTATCCACCAGGGATGGAAAGTGTTCCGCGCAAGGTTGCAATCGTGAGAGCAAACCGCTATGTTGTGGATCATGTAGACTACCTTATCTCCTATGCTTGGCACCCCGCCAGCAACGCGCGGGAGCTGGTGGAGTATGCAAAAAGGCGAGAAAAGAAAGGCTCTCTTTTCATAACATTGATAATGTCCGCTGATTAGATATAAAGTTGAGTTTTTCACGAAAATGTGATAAAATAAATCCAAGCATTTCTTGCTTTGGAGGGACTAATATGGCGATTTGTTATGACCGCTTATTCCATCTGATGATTGACAAAAAGATAAGCAACGCACAGCTAAAAGAGAAGGCCGGTTTTAGTGCCAATATTATCACCCGTCTAAAGCGCAATGAGTATGTTTCTATCGAAAGCATCGAGAAGATTTGCCGCGTGATGGGGTGCGGTGTGGATGATATTCTGGAGTTTGTCCCGGAAGAAAAATAAGCAAGACTTTCGACAAAGTGGTCTGAAATTTGAAGGCCACTTTCTGGATACAAGGCTCTAACAGGCTGAAAAGCTGTGAAAGAACGGATAGGAGTGTGGCTGTGATGGCGGCAGCAAACAAAACGGTTTGGGGAATCCATACGATGGACGGTCCTCTTTTTTTGAATCAGAATCTAATTGCAATCGGCTGGGAAGAGATGGGCGACTTGTCGGTCATAAGTGCATCTCGTGATGCCTACAAAGAAAAATATATTACGACCTATCCGGACGCTAAAAAAGGTTCGATTCCCACAAGTGCTGGAATGCTGTATCGGTTTGTCCACGAGGTACAGGAAGGAGACTATGTGGTGTTCCCGTCCAAAATTGACCGTAAGATCAATATTGGGGTCGTGGAGAGTGCCTATTTCTATGAGGCTACCGCAGCACTGTATCCTAATCGCCGGAAAGTAAAGTGGCTCAAACATCTGCCGCGTACAGCCTTTTCCCAGGGCGCTCTGCATGAAGTTGGCTCGGCGCTGAGCTTTTTCCAGGTGAAAAACTATGCAGATGAGTATTTTAAGGCTCTGGATAAAGATTTCAAAGGCAATATTCTGGAGCCGGATACCGATGAGACAGTGGCACAAACAGCGGATGAAATCATCGAGGCTACCCGCGACTTTATCTTGAAAGAGCTGAGCAAGAATCTGAAAGGTTATGATCTGGAGCCGTTTGTCGCAAATCTTTTGCAGGCCATGGGCTACCGCACGATTCTGTCTCCGCATGGTGGGGATAGTGGCATCGACATTACCGCCTATAAAGACGAGCTGCCGCCCCGCATTGTTGTCCAGGTCAAAAGCCAGGATGGAGACATCAAAGAGACTACCATCCAGTCCTTAAAAGGTGCTATGCGTGAAGGAGATTATGGTCTGTTTGTGACATTGTCCAACTATACCCAAAATGCGCAGAAATATCTGGATAGCACCCCTATTATTCGCGGTATTAACGGCACAGAACTTGTGGATCTGGTCTTGAAATATTACGACCAACTCAGCATAAAATACCGCAAAATGATCCCCCTGAAAATGGTGTACATCCCCGTTCCGCCAGAGGAGTAAATGGGAACCTGACAGGAAATTAAAAAGAGAACGGAGAGATACCGATGGCAATCAAAAAGAGCGAAATTTATAGCCAGATATGGGCCGCGTGTGATAAACTGCGGGGCGGTGTGGAACCTGCTCGGTATAAAGATTACATTTTGACACTGCTGTTTGTGAAGTATGTGTCCGACCGCTTCAAGAGCAGCGATAACTGGGACATTGAAGTACCGGAAGGCGGTAGCTTTGACGATATTGTTGCTCTAAAATATAAGAAAAACATTGGTGAAGGCATCAATATCATCATTGGCAAGCTGGCAGAAGCCAACGACTTGAAAGGCATTATCGACATTGCCGACTTCAACAGCGAGGAACTAGGCACCGACAAGGAAGCGGTAGATAAGCTCTCTGGTCTCGTGGAAATTTTCCAGAAACCAGAGTTGGACTTCACCAACAACCGCGCTGGCGGTGATGACATTCTAGGCGACGCCTACGAATTTTTGATGCGGAAATTTGCTCAGGATTCGGGTAAGAGCAAGGGCCAGTTCTATACGCCGGGCGAAGTCTCCCGGATTATGGCAAAGGTGATCGGTATTGATAAAGCCACCGACCCTAGCATGACAGTCTACGATCCTGCTTGCGGTTCCGGTTCGCTGCTGATTCGTGCGGCGGATGAGGCTCCTTGTGAGATCTCTATCTATGGCCAGGAAAAGGATAACTCCACCGCCGGTCTGGCTCGCATGAACTTGGTCCTGCACAACAAGGGCGCCGGCGTTATTGTCGGCAATAAAAGCACCTTGTCTGCACCCCAGTATAAAGATGAGAACAACCCTGAACTGCTGAAAACCTTCAACTATATCGTAGTCAATCCGCCTTTCTCGGATAAATCCTGGATGGATGGCATTACGATCCCTGATTCTTATGGGCGATACAGCGAGGCTGTGTTGGGCGTGCCGCCGGAGAAAAACGGCGACTATGCTTGGCTGCTGCATGTCCTGAAATCTTTGAAATCTACCGGCAAGGCAGCAGTCATTCTGCCCCATGGTGTGCTGTTCCGTGGTAATGCCGAGGCTGACATCCGCAAAAAGATCATTGACCGGGGTTATATCAAAGGCATTATTGGTCTGCCTGCTAACTTGTTCTATGGCACAGGAATTCCTGCCTGTATCCTGGTGCTGGATAAAGAGAATGCTGCTGATCGTACCGGCATTTTCATGATTGACGCCAGCAAAGGCTACGTAAAGGATGGCAACAAGAACCGCCTGCGGGAACAGGATATTCACAAAATCGTGACTACCTTCCTTACAATGGATGAATCTGACCCCAAGTATGCCCGGTTTGTCCCGAACGAGGAGATCAAAGTCACCAACGAGTACAACCTGAATATTCCGCGCTATATTGACAGCAGTGAGCCGGAAGATTTACAGGACATCAATGCCCATCTGAACGGCGGCATTCCGGAAACCGATGTGGACAGCATGGCGGAATATTGGGCGGTATACCCATCTTTGAAGGAAATCCTGTTTCAGCCGCTGCGCCCGGGGTATCTGCGTCCGGCGGTGGGCAAGGACGAAGTGGTTTCCACGATTACCTCCCACCCAGAGTTTATCCGCCATGCCGACCAGGTGGACGATGACTATGCCCGATGGAAGGAGACCGTTACCCACGATTTGATGCAACTCGGTCGGGATATTCACCCCAAAGAGCTGATTGCCAAAATTTCCGAGCAGCTTCTGGATGATTTTACTCAGGTGGCTCTTCTCGACAAATACGATGTCTATGAAGTGCTGATGGAATACTGGGCGGAGACCATGCAGGACGATGTGTATGCGGTCTGCTATGACGGCTATGAGGCCGGGCGAGAAATTGCCTATGAGTATGTGACCAAGAAGAAAAAAGAAAACGGCCAGACCATTGAGGTCAAGACCGATAAGATTAAGGGCTTTGAGGGTAAGTTGCTCCCCAAAGCTTTGATTGCTGCACACTTTTTTGAGGTGGATGTCAAGGCGCTGGATACCCTTCAGGGCCAACTGGATGAGGTGTCCGCTAAGCTGGAAGAACTGGCCGAAGAAAATGGCAGTGAGGACGGATTGTTTGCTCAGCTGGACGATCTGAAAAAAGCCACTGTCAGTGCCCGGATCAAGGCAATCAAGAAAGATCCTGCTGCCAAGGAAGAATTGGCTGCATTAAAGGAGTATATGTCCCTGTTGGATGTCGAAAGCAATTACAAAAAGGCAATTAAGCAGGCCGAGGCAGACCTGGATACCAAACTGGAGAAAAAATACCCTCAGCTGACCCTGGAGGAGATTCGCCATCTGCTGGTGGAGGAAAAGTGGTTTGCCGCTATTTACAGTGGAATTGATGCCATTCACGAGGCGGTGTCTCATCACCTTTCTGCCCGTGTGACCCAGCTGGTAGAGCGGTATGAGTATACCCTGAAGGAATGTGAGGATGAAGTAGACCAGTACGAGGCAAAGGTCAAATCTCATCTGGAAAGGATGGGATTTGCATGGTGATGAAGAAAACGGATTTAGGCTTGTTTCCCATAGATTGGTCTGTTTCTGATTGGTCAAGCGTCTTAGACGGATTCACCAGTGGCGCAACACCATCACGGGCAATAAAAGACTATTTCAAGGGGAATATCAGGTGGATTACAAGTGGTGAATTAAACTACAATACTATTATAGATACCATTGAGCATATTAGTAAGGATGCTGTCACGCGAACAAATCTGACAGTGCATCCGGCTGGTACATTTTTAATGGCAATTACGGGTTTGGAAGCAGAGGGAACTCGTGGTAGCTGTGGAATAATAGGAAAGGACTCCACAACAAACCAATCTTGTTTGGCGATTTATGGAACGCCCCGGTTGATGATTCCGTATCTTTTCTATTTTTACGTAAAGTACGGAGATTGGCTTGCTAAACATTATTGTCAGGGAACAAAGCAACAAAGTTATACTGCGTCATTAGTTAAACGACTTCCTATTATTTACCCTCCGAGTATTGAAGAACAGAGATGCATTACCGAAGTTCTTTCCGACATAGATAGCCTGATTTCCTCCTTGCAAAAGCTGATTGAAAAAAAGAAAGCCATCAAACAGGGGGCTATGCAGGAACTACTCACCGGCCAAAAACGCCTTCCAGGGTTTTCCGGGGAGTGGAGCTATAAATCGTTGGGAATCTTGGGTGACTTATCACGAGAGGTTATAAATCCACAGAGCCTTTCTGAAACATCATTTTATGAATATAGCATGCCAGCATATGATAATGGTAGGCAACCGGGAAAAACGTCTGGTAAATCCATGCACAGCTCCAGACTGAAAATTTATGGTGAGATAATATTATTTAACAAACTCAATGTTAGACAAAGACGCGTCTGGCACGTGAAAGAATGCTTAGAAAATGCAGTTTGCTCATCCGAATTTTTGCCATATCATTCTTTAGGAGTTCATTCCGAATTCTTGTATCAGGTTTTGTTGTGCGACAAAACCACCGTCGATTTTGAAAACATGTCTACAGGAACTTCTAATAGTCAGAAACGGATTACTCCGAGCGATTTTCTGGAATATGAAATTGCTTTACCTGAAAAAGATGAGCAGGAAGCCATTGCCCAAGTTCTTTCTGATATGGACAGTGAAATTGAGCAGTTGGAAAAGAAATTGGCAAAGTACCAGCAGATCAAGCAGGGCATGATGCAGGAGCTACTCACTGGACGTATTCGGTTGAAGAAAGGTGAAAATAATGCCTGAAATTAAACAGCAAAGATGGAAAAGTGTAGAATATACAAAGCGCCAAATAAATGATGCTGGAAATACAATTCGCAGAGATGATTCAACAGAAGAAGAATTAGATTTTGCAACAACAGTTATTGATAACTGGAGAGCGGCGCACGCCTACCCATTACATGTTATCTATATGCATCTTCGGAGAATGACGGGGACTCGCCGGGATATACTGGTTGTCGAAAGATTAAAGCGCCTAGATTCTATTATTGGAAAACTTAAAAGAGAAAATGGCATGGACCTATGGCGCATGCAGGATTTAGGCGGGTGTAGATTTATTGTCCCCACAGTTGACGAGGTTTTTGCTTTTGCTGAAAAGTACAAGAACTCTCGTGTCAGGCATGAGTATAAACGCACGTATGATTACATAAACAATCCCAAACCGTCCGGCTATAGATCACTGCATTTGGTCTATAAGTTTCACAGTGATACCAAAGATACCTACAATCAAAACATGCTGATTGAAATTCAGTTTAGAACCCATCTTCAACATGTCTGGGCAACAGCACTAGAGACTATGGGGCTTTTTACAAAGCAGGCACTAAAAGCGGGCCAAGGTGAGGAATATGTAAAGCGTTTTTTTGTTCTAGTTTCCTCCCTGTTTGCACTGAAAGAGGGATATCCTGTAATACCTGGAACCCTTGCTGACGAAAAAGAGCTGATTTCTGAAATTGAACAAATCAACAACGACTACCATCTTGTAGAAATGCTTCGTGCAATTCGAGTGGCGCTGGATCATGAAGATGGGAAAAAGTTTGATAAGAAAGGCTACTATGTTTTAATTTTAAATTATAATACCCATAGGCTTCGAATCAGATATTTTTTGCCTAGCCAAATTGATGAGGCCAATACACTTTATACACAAATTGAAAGCAATAGACGAGCAACTGGAATAGATGCTGTCCTAGTTCGCGCAACATCGTTTGGAGTTCTGAAAGCGGCATATCCAAACTATTTTGCGGATATAGGAGAATTTGTTGATCTTGTAGAAGAGTATTTGAGGTGAGTTACTATGGGCGTTGGCCAACGGGAAAAAGCCACGCAGAAGCGTGTCATAAAGCTATTTGCTCAGGAACTTGGGTACACCTATCTGGGCGATTTCACCGAACGGAAAAACTCCAATATTGAAACCGAACTGCTGACGAAGTTCCTGACCCGCAAGGGCTATTCGCCGGTACTTATCAGCCGCGCTTTGAAGGAGCTACAGGATGCTGCCGGAGATCAGTCGGTGAACCTTTACGACTTGAATGAGCAGACCTATAAAAAGCTGCGCTACGGCGTCAAGGTCAGTGAGTCTGTCGGCCAGCATAAGGTCACAGTCCAGTTTGTGGATTGGGAGCATCCCCTTGAAAATGATTTTTACATCGCTGAGGAAGTAACCATCAAGCACAAGCGCCCTGATTTGGTGCTGTACATCAACGGTATCGCTTTTGCCGTCATTGAGCTGAAGCGCAGCACAGTTTCCATGTCGGAGGGCATCCGCCAGAACCTGACCAACCAGCGCCCGGATATGATCATGCAGTTCTTTGCCACCATTGGGCTGGTCCTGGCGGGCAATGATTCAGAGGGGGCTCGTTACGGTACTACCGGCACACCAGAAAAGTATTATCTTTCCTGGAAAGAAGATCCCAATGCCAAAGATGAGGTTTCCGTAGCGGTACGCGCTCAAATCGAAAAATATCCGCTGCGTCTGGACAAAAACCTGATTTCTCTGTGCCGGAAAGAGCGGCTTGTAGAGCTGCTGCACAATTTTATCGTATTTGACAGCGGAGTGAAAAAGACCTGTCGGCCCAACCAGTTCTTCGGCAATATGGCTGCACGGGATTTTGTAAGGCGGCATGAAGGCGGCATCATCTGGCACACCCAAGGCTCCGGAAAATCCTTGACCATGGTGTGGCTCAGCAAGTGGATTAAGGAAAATATTTCTGACAGCCGTATTCTGATTATCACCGACCGGGACGAGCTGGATGTGCAGATCGAGCAGGTGTTTGCCGGGGTCAATGAGAGCATTGTCCGTATTCGCCGGGGAAGCGAATTGATTCAGAAGATCAACGACACCTCGCCTGTCATGATGTGCTCCCTGATTCACAAGTTTGGCAAGAAAAACAGAGGCAAAAGCGGCGAGTCCGATTATACTGGATTTATTGAGGAGCTGAAACGCTCGCTGCCGGAAAACTTTTCTCCCAAAGGTGATTTCTATGTCTTTGTGGATGAATGTCACCGTACTCAATCTGGCAAGCTCCACAAAGCAATGGAAACCATTTTGCCGAATGCCACCTTTATCGGTTTCACCGGTACTCCATTGATGAAAAAGGATAAGGAGACCAGTCTGGAGGTATTCGGCCCTTATATTCATCGCTACAAGTTTGATGAAGCAGTGCGGGATAAGGTAGTTCTGGATTTGCGTTATGAGGTACGAGAGGTGGAGCAGAATGTTGTCCAGCAGGATCGGATCGACGCCTGGTTTGAGGCAAAAACGCGCGGGCTGACCGGTGTGGCAAAAGCTAAGCTGAAACAGCGTTGGGGCAATCTGCAAAAGATGTTCAGTTCCAAGGCCCGATTGGGGCAGATTGTAGCGGATATTGTTTTTGATATGGAGACAAAACCACGCCTGCACGATGGGCGAGGGAATGCCATGTTGGTAGCGGGCAGTATTTACCAGGCGTGCAAATTCTATGAATTGTTCCAGGAGACCGAGCTGAAGGGGAAGTGCGCCATTGTGACTTCTTACGAACCGGCGGTGGGCGATATTCGTACTGAAACCGTAGGTGATGATGGTGAGACCGAGGCTGTGGAGCAATACGAGATCTACATGAAGATGCTGGGTGGGAAAGACCCGAAGGCATTTGAAAAAGAGGTCAAGGAAAAGTTTATCAAGCAGCCGGAACAGATGAAACTGCTGATTGTGGTGGACAAGCTGTTGACAGGCTTTGATGCTCCGCCTGCCACCTATCTGTATATTGATAAGTCTATGCGAGATCATGGCTTATTCCAGGCAATCTGCCGCGTCAATCGTCTGGATGGCGAAGATAAGGAATTTGGGTATATTATTGACTACAAAGACCTGTTTCGCTCCTTGAAAAATGCGGTTGCGGACTATACCTCCGAAGCGTTTGACTGTTACGATAAGGAAGATGTATCCGGTCTGCTGACAGATCGTTTGGACAAGGCTAAGGAACAGCTGGAGGATTCGCTGGAAGCTCTGCGTGCACTGTGCGAACCTGTGGCTCCACCCAAAGATATGGTGGACTACTACCATTATTTCTGCGGTGCCAACACCGAAGCCTTTGACTTGGATGAATTGGAAGAGAATATGCCCAAGCGGGAACAGCTTTACAATCTGTCAGCGACAGCTCTTCGCGCTTTTGGTGAAGTATCGGGCGAATTACAGGAAAAGTACCACTATACCGTGGAACAGATTAAGGCATTGGAGAGAGAAATTACCTACTACATCAAGGTGCGTGACGAGGTGCGTCTGGCCAGTGGTGACTATGTGGATTTGAAGAAATATGATCCGGACATGCGCCATTTAATTGATACCTATTTGTCGGCTGCTCCCAGTCGTGTGTTGACCTCCTTTGGAGGAGCAACACTGGTCGAGCTACTAGTAGACAATGGGATTTCCGCACTGAAGGATATGCCTGCCTCTACACCAAAAGAGCAGGAAGCAGTTGCAGAGACTATTGAAAACAATATTGGCAAGGAAATTGTTGAAAGAACCCAAAGTAACCCAAAATACTACGAGAAGATGTCTGCACTTCTTCGTGAATTAATTGAAAAGCGCAAAAATGACGTGATCAACTACGAGGAGTATCTGCGTCAGATTGTGGAACTGGCAAGGAAGGTACATAAGCCGGAAAGTGGCACAGAATATCCTCCGGAAATCCGGGAGAGTGCTGCCAAGCGAGCCTTTTATGACCATCTTAATGGGAATACGGCTGTTGCCAATCAGATATACGACGCAGTCATGTCAAGCAAACAGGACAATTTCCGGGGAAGCAAAATCAAAGAGCGTAAAATCTGGCGAGCTATTCGTGCTGTCGTAAAAGATGACCAGGAAGCCGATCAGTTGCTTGCATTGGTAAAGGAGCAGAGTGAATTTTAGTGGATGAACTGCAAATCGGCAACGTGAGTATTGTCGTTACAAAAAAGAACATCAAGAATATGTACATCCGCGTTCTGCCGCCCGATGGGAAAGTCCAAATTACTGCACCGCACTCTGCCGGGGATGACGCGATCCGAATGTTTGCAGTATCCCGAATTTCTTGGATAAAAAAGCAGCGTGCAAACTTTGAAGCACAAGCACGACAAACGAAGCGACAGTATGTGACCGGAGAAACCTATTATGTTTGGGGGCGGCGTTATCGTTTGGATGTGCAATACTCAAATGTTAGGAATGAGGTGTCCCTTACAGGCGGGCATCTGATTTTGCAAGTGCGGCCTGAAAGCACCCCGGAGCAGCGCGAGCGTGTTTTGAATGACTGGTATCGGGAGCAACTAAAAAGCAAGCTGCCGGAAGTGATTCAAAAATGTGAACAGGTTGTAGGTGTCCATGCATCTGAGTGGAAGGTCAAAAACATGCGTACCAAGTGGGGAACCTGCAATATAGACCGGAAAAGAATTTGGATTAACCTCCAGCTTGCAAAGAAAACTCCAGAGTGTCTCGCTTATGTTGTGACCCATGAATTGGTACACCTGCTGGAGCGAAATCACAACGAGCAATTCCAGAAGTATATGGATACTTTTTTTCCGGAGTGGCGAGTAGTAAAGGAAACACTGAATCAGCAAATGCTGGATTATATGAGCGAGTAAGCCTATATATCATTTGAAGCCGGATATCGTAGCCGTCAACATAAAGTATTGCGAAATTTCATTGCTTCTTTGGTCTCATGCTAAACCACATTTATTTTAAGTATGCGAAAGTTCATACCGGACAACTAAAAAGCCAGATATTTATATCTTTTTTAGCTTGGAGGGAGAAATATGGAACTTGAAGAAAAGCTTAAAGCAGCAAAAGTGCCGCTGATAGTCGTACATTTTGACGAGAACTTTGAGACAACGTATACTGAAGAATATAACTTGGAGAATTTTGAACTCTCAGAATGGCAGATTGAGAGCTTTGCTAGAATTTTATTGCCTTCAATTCGTGAGTATTATAAAGATCCCAAACATGTGCAAGAGGCTAATGAATGGACAAAACAGCAAAACAAGCAATCGATAGATACTTGAAGTGGATAGTAGAAAGTATTCAAGATTAGCGTAGTAATAAATTTGATGAGCTATGGTATAATGATTCTTGCATAGAGTTTAGCAGCTATACTGCTGGCAACATCATGGCAACAAAAAATCAGATAGCCTCTACTATCTGAATAATGAAAAGAATACCAATAACCTGAACTAAATCATATAAGCAAATCTGTTTAGAAAACTTCTGACAGGAGCGAGTTTGAATAATCGCGAAACCCAAATAGAGCCTGTATATTGAACGTTCTATCGTTCAATATACAGGCTCTTTCTTTTTGCCGACTTCGTTTTGACTCCTTGGAATCTTATGCTAAAGCGTGAGCAAAGGTGCCGTCAAGATTTATGCGCAAAATTGTTTGCAGGCTCCGGCTGAATGAAGTCAGCCGGCAATGAAGGTGTCGTCCAGAGCCGCCTCCAGGTGCTTCATGTTCATGTATTTTTTGCAGCTCCACTGGGTGCCCGCCACATGGCGCAGCCTGGCGCAGACCAGCATCAGGGCGGAGTTGCCATCGGGGAATGTCCCCACCACACGGGTGCGCCGGCGGATCTCACGGTTCAGCCGCTCAATCACGTTGTTAGTGCGGATGCGAGTCCAATGCTCGCTGGGAAAATCGCAGTAGGTCAGCGTCTCCTTAATGCCGTCCCCGACCTTCTTGGCAGCCTCCTTCAGCTTCATGGCGCACAGCTCGGCAACCACGGCCTTTGCCTTTTCGCGGGACGCTTTTTTGCTCTCCTGGGCGTGGATTGCCTTGAGCATTTTTGCCACAATTTTGATCTTGGATTTGGGCACAACAGAGAAAACATTGCGGTAGAAATGCACCGTGCAGCGCTGGTATTTGGCGTCCGGGAACACCTCGCCCACGGCCTCCAACATTCCCATGCACTTGTCACCGACGATGAGCTTTACGCCGTCCAAGCCGCGTCCACGAAGCCATTGGAAGAAGCTGACCCAGCTGGCCTTGTCCTCTTTCATGCCCTCTGCGGCGCCCAAAACCTCACGAAAACCGTCCTCATTCACAGCGATCGCCACCAAAACAGAAACATTTTCGTACTCTCCGCCCCAGTTGCGGCGCAGGTAGATGCCGTCCACATAGATGTATGGATAGCGCCCGCCCTGTAGCGGGCGGTTGCGCCAGTCCTCGATGTGAACATAGGCTTTCTTGTTCAGTTCGCTGATGGTAGCGGGCGATACCTTGCTGCCCCACAGTGCCTCTGTGATGTCCTCCACACGGCGCACGGAGACACCTGCCAGATACATCTCAATGAGCGCCTCCTCTACGCTGCTTTCCCGGCGACGATACCGCTCGATGATGGCAGTCTCGAAGGATACGCCCTTGAGCCGGGGGACGTGGAGCGTGACGTCACCGGAGGTCGTGGTAAGGTTCCTGTCGTAGTGACCGCTGCGGTAGCCCTGACGGGCCTCGCTGCGCTCATAGCGGGCGGCTTGGGTCAGCGACTCCGCCTCCTTCTCCAGCAGCTCGTTCAGGGTTTCCTCCACGCTGCCGCGAACCAATTCCTTGATTTGGCCCTTGATTACTTCCTCGTTTAGCTGTACAATTTTCTCGGACATAGTTTGCTTGCTCCTTTTGAATGTTTGTGTGGTAACTTCATTATTGTATTTACACCGAAGTACCGAAGGAAAGTAATATACAACAGTATAAAGGCAGATATACGGGAAATCATCCGGGACATATGCAAGTGGAAAGGAGTGGAGATACTGGAAGGTCACTTGATGACGGAGCATATCCACATGTTGGTGGCGATTCCGCCGAAGTACAGTGTGTCATAATTTATGGGGTATTTGAAGGGCAAGAGCGCCATGATGATATATGAACGCCATGCGAACCTAAAGTACAAATTTGGCAACCGGCACTTTTGGGCAGAGGGGTACTATGTGAGCACCGTAGGCTTAAATGAAGCAACGATACGAAAATACATACGTGAGTAAGAGACACACGACCAGATGATGGATAAGATCACAACGAAGGAATTGGAAGACCCTTTTAAGGGGCCGGCCAAGTAATCGATCCACAATGGCTTGAACGAAGTGACAGCCAGCGCCTAAAAGGCGCTGGCTGTATGAAGCCCTTATAGGGCTTGGTCAAGCCACCCCTTAGAGGGGTGGTCTTGACTTCGCCCCTTCCTTTCTCTTGGGAGATTCAAAGGGGGTGTTCTCTTTTGCGAAAGAGAACACCCCCTTTGCCCTCCGCCCCATGGGAAGAATATTTTCCCGCAATTTTTCGAAAAACTGGAAGAAAACAAAAAATGACTGACCCTCGATCGCTGGTACTGAAGTACGATCGAGGGTCAGTCATGATGAATATTTGGATCTCTCATATTCTGTTGTCTTCCTTCCTTTCTTCCAAGGTATGGCGCCGTCTATCACTTACTCCGGTTTCCACTCCCACTCTATCTTAAACACCGGTGTTCCGGTGGCTTTTACCTGTTTGACGGTACATATCAGAGAGTGCTGCGCGATGGATAAGATCGGAACCATTGGGTCCAGTTGGTGTGAATCACTTGTACATTGGTCTCACCCTTTCTGTGATTCAAAAGATACCAGAAAAAGCGGGGAAAATCAAGCGGCAGAACGAATAAAGATGCAGGATAAAATTTGTGCGTAGAGCTGATTATTCGAAAAATGGAGAAAATGTGTTGCTTTTTATCCTGCGCTTTAGTATAATAAAGTTATTGGGCCGCCTGCGAGGGCGGCCCATTTTGCGTTATTTGCGGAAATACACGGTGTCCCACTCTTCACTTCCGGGGAGGAGCGGCGGCTCGATGACAAGACCGCTTTTGCCGCCGCGCTTTCCCTCGACCAGCAGGAGCGAGGGGGCGGAGGCGGCGGACTTTGCAAGAAAGCGCAGGCGCTTTGGCTCGATGCCATGCGCCCGCAGGGAGCAGAGAACGTCCGTGAGCCGCTCGGCGCGGTGGACAAGAGCGAAGCGCCCGCCCCAGTGCAGCACGCGCTGTGCCGCAGCGCAGACGTCGTCCAGCGTGCAGGACGTTTCCTCGCGCGCGGTCCGGCGGGCGTCGCCTTTGGCGCTCGCACCGCTGCCCGCGGGGAAATACGGCGGATTGGAGATCGCATAGTCGATGCTGCCGGCTTTCGGAAGAATGGCAGTGTCGCGCAGGTCGCCCTCGTGGAAGGAGACTTTGTCTGCCCAGCCATTTTCGGCGAACGTCTTTCTCGCGAGCGCCATCGCCGGGGCGGAGAGTTCGACATTTTCGACCGTCAGCGTGCCGTCGCGCGCGAGCAGGAGCGTGCCGAGAAGTCCCGCGCCGCTGCCGAGGTCGCAGACCGTATCGCCGCGCGCGGGGCGGGCGAAATAGCCGAGGGCGAAGCTGTCGGTCCCTGGCGGAAAGAGGTCCGTATCATAATAAAAGCAGGGGCCGCCCTGCCATAGCATATCTTTTTTCTCCATGGGATATCACTCCTGAAGGAAGATAAAAATAAGGACGCGCCAGTGAGCGCGTCCTTATTTTCTTTAAGTAGCCTTAGCCCTGGGAGATAGCGCCGTTGGGGCAGGTATCCGCGCAACTGCCGCAGTCGAGGCAGGCATTTGCGTCGATCTGATACTGGGTATCACCCTGAGAGATCGCACCGACGGGGCAGGCGTCTGCGCAAGCACCGCAGCTAACGCAGGCAGAACCGATCTGATAAGCCATAATTCTTACCTCCATAAGTTGATGACGCTATTATAGCATGCCAAAGCAAAAATGCAAGAGCAAGAATAGAGGAAATTATTGAATTTTTTGTGTCTGCTTCCGGGGTTTATTTTCAAAGAAAATGGGAAAAGATGAGAAAGCTGAATCGAACGGACAGGAGGGAAATACCTTGCGGGAAAGAAGGTTTAGCGCGAGGGCGGAGCAGATGCTGCGCAGTGCGCAGGCGGTGGCGCTCGAGCTGGGACACGGATATGTGGGCTGTGAGCATCTGCTGCTGGCGATGCTGCGCGAGGAAGAGGATGCCCCGGGCCGCGCGCTGCGCGCATCGGGCGTGGAGGAGGAGAAAACGCGCGCGCTCATCACGCGTGCGCTAGGACGGGGCGAAGCGGACCTTGCTCCGCCCCAGGGCTTGACGCCGCACGCGCGCTGCGCCGTAGAGATGGCGGTGACGGAGGCGGAGCGGTCAGGGAGCTGCGAGATCGAATCGGGGCATCTGCTGCTCGGGATGCTGCGCGACGGCGGGAACATGGCCGTGCGCCTGCTGCACCGCGAGGGCGTGGACACACGCAAGCTCTATGGCGACACCGTGCGCGCGATGAGCCTGACGGTGCGCAAAAGTGCGGGCGGCGAGCCGCGCGCGAGCCGGGGCGAGAGCAAGAGCGGAAAGACGCTCGCGGAGTTTACGCGCGACTTGACGGCGATGGCGCGCGAGGGGCGGCTCGACCCCGTCATCGGGCGCGAGGAGGAGATCGCGCGGGCCCTCCGCATCCTCTCACGCCGGACGAAGAACGACCCCGTGCTCATCGGCGAGCCGGGCGTGGGCAAGACGGCGGTCGTGGAGGGCCTTGCCGAGAAGATCAGCGAGGGCAGCGTGCCGGACGAGCTCATGGACCAGCGTATTTTGTCGCTCGACCTTGCGGGCATGGTGGCGGGGACGAAGTACCGCGGCGAATTTGAAGAGCGCATCCGCGCGGTGCTCGATGAGGTCAAGCGCGACGGAAACGTCATCCTCTTTATCGACGAGCTGCACACCATCGTCGGTGCAGGCAGCGCCGAGGGGGCGGTGGACGCGGCGAACATCTTAAAGCCTGCGCTCGGGCGCGGAGAGATCCGCGTCATCGGCGCGACGACGCTTGCCGAGTACCGCAAGTATATCGAAAAGGACGCGGCGCTCGAGCGGCGCTTCCAGAGCGTACAGGTCGCAGAGCCCGATGGGGAAAAAGCACTCGCCATCCTGCGCGGGCTGCGCCCGCGCTATGAAGAGCACCATGGTCTCAAGATCGGCGACGACGCGCTCGAGGCGGCGGTGACGCTCTCGCAGCGCTATCTGCCCGACCGTTTTCTGCCGGACAAGGCCATCGACCTTGTGGATGAGGCGGCGGCAAGCGTGCGCATGGAGGCGCGCAGCGCTTCGCCCGAGCTGCGTGCGCTCGAAGAGCGGGCCAATGTCGCGGCAAGGGAAAAGGAGTCAGCCATCCGTGCGCAGAACTACGAAAAGGCGGCGAGGGCGCGTGACGCGGAGGAGAGCTTCCGCGCACAGGCCGCGCAGGAGCGCACAAGAGAGCAGCGCGAGGCGGCGAAAAAGCGCGCCGTCGTGACGGCGGAGCACATCGCCGCGGTCGTGTCGAATTGGACGGGCATCCCCGTGACACGCCTGAGCGAGAGCGAGCGGTCGCGCCTTCTATCGCTTGAGGATACGCTGCACGAGCGCGTCGTGGGACAGGATGAAGCCGTGCGCGCGGTCGCCCGCGCGGTGCGGCGCGGAAGGGCGGGCGTGAAGGACCCAAAGCGGCCCGTGGGCTCGTTCCTGCTCCTGGGGCCGACGGGCGTCGGTAAGACAGAGCTGAGCCGCGCGCTCGCCGAGGCGGTCTTCGGCAGCGAGGACGCGATGATCCGCATCGACATGAGCGAGTATATGGAAAAACACACCGTTTCACGCCTCATCGGCTCCCCCCCC
>ENA-OUQM01000792-OUQM01000792.1-human-gut-metagenome-genome-assembly--contig:-NODE-792-length-19792-cov-5.008613_pt1 | contig 19792 bp, 24 predicted proteins | sample MGYA00237949_ERZ548830 | MGnify/ENA primary metagenome ERZ548830 (study PRJEB26490, sample SAMN05194706) | human gut metagenome | biome: terrestrial biome; feature: human-associated habitat; material...
ACCCTCTCAGTCACCTGCGGTGACAGCTCTCCCAAAGGGAGAGCCAAGGGGCTGCGCCCCATTACATAGTATGTTGACATGAGAAATGGAGCGTATCTGTATCGATACGCTCCATTGACTGTTTTATGAACACCCATCTAAGCCGGAGGTTTTGATTTCGGGGTAGTCCCAAACCCATTGGACAACCGACAATGCGTCATACTCACCTAAGTCTTCGCCCCATTGCGGTTTGCTTCCTTCTCTTCCCGCTTCACGCGCCAGACGGCAAATGTGCGCACAAGCAAAACATTGACCAGCGCCAAACGCCCATAGCTGTACAGAACGCTGAGGAAGGAATACAGGGAGAAATCGCTGTCGTTGTGCAGATTATCTCTCCACAGCGGCATGATGCCGTAGCTCATCAAAAGCGGAAGCACAACCAGCGCAGCAAGCCATCCGGCAATAAGCCATGTGACCTCTTTTTTCGTCGCGGGCAGCCGAAGCGTCCGGTAGGAGCGCATCGTGCAGACGATCATCAGGACCATGACGAGGAACTGCGCCCACGCGATGGCAAGGCGCCCATAGTTCAGCTCCGCCGTCCAGAAGCGCGTCACGAAGATGGCCATCCATGAAAGACCGGTCGCACAGCGAAGGTATAGATCCACGCAGAGATAGACCGCCCAGCCGCAGTAGAGACCAGTGTGCCGCTTCACCGCAAGGAAGATGATGCCGCAGATGAGAAACGGTAACGCGAACATCAGTCCCGTCAGCAGATCACCGGTGAGCAGCAGCCAGAGAACCAAAATGACCGCACCGGTACACAATAAAGCTGTTCCGGCGATGGTATGGCGCTTTTCCCGCTTGGGTGCCGCCTGGGGTGCAGAGGACGCAGGCACAGATTCTGTCTCCGGCGCGTCTTCGCCGTGCACCAGCTGGTCAAGTGTCACGCCGAAAAGCTCCGAGAGCTTTATGAGCTTTTCCAGTTCGGGGATCGAGGTGTCGGTCTCCCATTTGGAAATGCTCTGGCGCGAGATGCCCAGTGCGTCGGCAAGGTCGCCCTGCGACCAGTTCTTCTGTGTGCGCAGGCGCACGATGTTCTCTCCCAGTGTCATGTGAGGGGTTCTCCTTTACAGAATTTCTGCGTCCAGCTTAGCAAAAAAGCTGCAAAAAGTCCACCAAGCAGGCTTGAAAACTTAGCAACCGACAGTTGCAGCTCATCAAAAAGGCTGTTTCGCAGCCTTTTTCGATGAAAAAAAGCACTTTGCTCTGTGAGAAAAATCAATCGCCACGCACAGGTCGCGGTGATTGATGATCAAGAACATTTCGCGCCCGCGGGCGCGAAAAAATTGAGATCGTTTTTTCTGACGACATGCGCGTCAGAAAAAACTCCTCTCGCTCCGCAAACGTGCGCGCCTACGGTGCGTGCGCTGCCGCAGAGCGCGTTCCTTTTCAAAAACAAAGAGCGCCTTTCGGCGCTCTTTGTTTTTGATTAAAATTCGTAGTCTACGGCCACGCGGTCGGCGCGGATGGACTTGCAGATATCGCTCACGGCAACGTGGCGGGGATCGACCTTGTAGGCGTTCAGGTCATCCATCGTCTCAAACTCGGAGACGAGCACGGCGTCGTAGTTGTCCTTGCCGATATTCTTTGCGACTTCGCACTTTTTGAGCTGCGGGATCACGCCGTCGAGCGCGGCGAGCTTCGTCAGAAACTCGTTGGCCTTTTCCTCGGTACCCTCGCGGAACTTCCACATGACGATATGACGGATCATTGGTATCTTCTCCTTTTTATCTGGCGTTATAGACCTCGATGGCCTTTTTGAGAATATCCATTGCGCGCTCAAGCTTGTGGCTCTCGATAACGTAGGCCATGCGGACCTCGTTTTTGCCCTTGCCGGGTGTCGCGTACATCGAGCCGCCCGGGGCGAACATCACAGTCTCGCCGTTGTCATTGAACTCTTCGAGCAGCCACTGCTGGAACTTGTCGGCGTCGTCGACCGGCAGCGCCGCCATCAGATAGAACGCACCGCCCGGCACATCGAACACGACGCCGGGGATCTCGCGCAGCTTGCGGCAGAGCGTGTCGCGGCGCTTCTTATACTCGTCGCGCACCGCAGCAAAATACTCAGGTCCTACGCTGTAAAGCGCCGCGCAGGCCGTCTGGTCGAGCGTCGCGACGGAAAGGCGCGTCTGGCAGTATTTCATCGCGTGGTTCATAAACTCCTTGTTCTTGGAGATGAGACACCCAACGCGCGCACCGCAGGCGGAAAAGCGCTTAGACACGGTATCGATGATAATGATATTGTCTGCGGCCTTGCCGACAAATTCGCCGAACGACTGGAGCTTCTGCCCGCCGTAGACGAACTCACGGTACGCCTCGTCGCCGATGAGGAAGAGATCGTGCTTGACCGCGATATCGACGAGCATCTCCATCTCCTCGTGGCTCAGGATCACGCCCGTGGGATTGCCGGGGTTTGTGATGAGAATGGCGCGCGTGTGCTCGTTGATCTGCGATTCGATCTTCTTGCGGTCGGCGTAGCGGTAACCCTCCTCCGGTGTCGTCGGGATGGGGCGGATGTCCGCGCCGCAGGTGTAGGTCATCGTCGTGTAGTTGGGGTAGAACGGCTCGGGGATGAGTATCTCATCGCCGTCGTCGAGAATGCACTGGAGCGTGATGCTCAGCGCCTCGCTGCCGCCAGCGGTAACATAGATCTCGTCAGAAGAGAAATGCATGTCGAGCTTGGCATAATACTGGCGGATCGCCTCGATCAGCTCAGGGATACCGGGCGAGGGCGCGTAGGCCAGAACGGGCGGCTCAAACGCCTTGACTGCTGCGAAGAATGCCGGAGGGGTCTGAACGTCGGGCTGACCGATGTTCAGGTGATAGACGTTGACGCCGCGTGCCTTTGCTGCTACTGCGTAGGGGTGGAATTTACGCATTGGTGACAGGCCGCATCTTTCAACTTTACTGGAAAACTTCATAGTTGGTGCTCCTCCTTCTTCTTCGATCGCTTTTTGAAAAAAGCTTGCAGTCTAAAAAATATTCAAATTCACTGCATGATATATTATAGCGCGCAGGAAAGCAAAAAACAACAAAAATATTTGTGCTTTACCTGCAATTTGACGGCGCAGCCATGTCCGCCCGCATTGCAGGCAAGCCATTCTCGCCGCAGACGGCTATCCCGTGCGCCTTGAGGAGCTCCGCCGTCACGCCGTCTCCCTCGATCAGGCGGCGGGAAAATGTGCCGTCGTAAACAAACCCGCAGCCGCAGCTCGGGCTCTTTTCCTTGAGCACCGCGGCTTTGCAGCCATGTTTTATACACAGGGCGAGCGCGGCCTCCGCGCCGCGGCGATACTCCTCCGTCACGTCGCGGCCGCTTTGCATCACGACGCGATCCCCCTGCCGCTCGCTGGGGTCGCGCGGCGTCGGCAGTCCGCCGAGCTGCTCGGGGCAGACGGGGATCAGTTCGTACCGCTCCGCCAACGCAAGAACGCGCTCGTCTGCCTTACTTTTGCCGTCATAGCGGCAGGGCGTGCCAAGAAGGCACGCCGAAACCAGCAGCTTATCCATGCCGCACCTCTAATCTTTTGCCATTGAGCTTCGCCTCGGCGAGCGTTTCGCCCTCGTAGCGCAGCTTGAGCGAGAAAAAAGGTACATCCTCGTCAAGAAGCCGCAGGAATATCTTGTCGCCCTCCCATGCAGGCAGCGCCAGCAGGTCTTCCTTTTTGATCCACGCAAGCTCACCCTCGTCGCAGTCCCTAAGCACCCCTTCAAAGCCGTCAGCGGTAAAAAGATGCATATACTCCGGCTCCCACTTATCCGAAACGAAGGTCACGATGCCGCGGTAGCGGTAGGCGGTCAGATTGAGGCCGGTCTCCTCCTTTGCCTCGCGCAGCGCGCACTCCTCCGGGCTCTCGCCCTCCTCAAATTTGCCGCCGATGCCGATCCACTTGTCGTGGTTGCAGTCATTCTCCTTTTTCGTGCGGTGCAGCATCAGATATTCACCGTTCCGCTCGATATAAATGAGCGTCGTGTTCAGGGCACGGTAGATGCTTTTTCCCATAATAACTCCTCCCCTCGGGCTGTTTTTGTCAGTATAGAAGATGAAGAAAAAAATTGCAAGGCTCTCGTTTTTGCAGAAAATCTCAGGTTTTGTGAATTTATGCTTGACTTCGTGAGGATTTTTGATATAATAGTTTTCGCTGTCGAGCACAACGATACGCAGCAGTATCGAAGCGGTCATAACGAGCACGACTGGAAATCGTGTGTACGTCAAAAGCGTACCGAGAGTTCGAATCTCTCCTGCTGCGCCAAATAAAAGCCACCATCGAAAGATGGTGGCTTTTATTTTTACAAATATCCAAACATGGTGCAAGTAAAAATTACCCTGCAAAAAGGAGTGAAGAGACGCCTCTTCACTCCTTTTGATCATTCTTCCGACATAGAATAGATCACTTCTTTACCGCAGACCTTGAAGACAAGCTCGACCTTTTCAGTATTTTCAGCTAATTCATCAGGAACTTGGAAATATCCTTTAAACTCGTGCGCGTCATTTTCCAACGGTGCAAAGTGGAAGGCATCGTTGCTTGGTACCGTATAGCCATGCTTGTCAACGTCATATTGCAAAGACCATTCCCCATCATCTTTACGGCCAATGATACTGAACTCAGCAAACTCATAATCGTTGTCGTATTTTGTCATTAGACTTAACAAATTATTGTCATTATCAGTATCCCCCATGAAGAATAACAGCGCCTTTCGTCCCGACCGCATCGGCTCCTATTTCCGCATGGAGTGGCTGACGCTCACCTTCGTCACGGTCTCGGGGCTTATCTATAACCTCGGTCTTCTCGCGGGGCCGTGGTTCGAGGGCAAGCTTGCCCAGTGCCTTGCCGACATTCTCGGCGGGAGCGAAACTTTCCGCGCGATGGCCGTGCTCGTGCTTGCTTACATCGCCGTCACACTGCTCGTGCAGGCCGCGCGCTTCGTCAAGCGATTCTATGTCCGCCGCTTCGCCAACAACATCGACCGGCGCATGAAGGGCGTGCTCTTCGCCAACCTCGTCCGCCAGAGCTGCGGCGCCGTGGAGCGCGAGGGCGTGGGCGAACTGATGACCAAGGCCATCTCCGATGTGGACGACTGCGCCGAGGGGATGCGCAAATTCACCACCGAGGTCTTCGATACCGGCGTGGCGCTCGTGGGCTACATCGGGATGCTGCTCGTTTACGACTGGCGGCTCGCGCTGCTGTGCCTCATCTTCCCGCCGATCTCGTATGTCTATGCGGAGGCGATGAAAAAGGTCGTCCAGCGCGCGGGCGCCAACTACAAAAAGTCTGCCGCCGCGCTCAGCGCCGCGACGCTCGACCGCGCGAAAATGCCGTCACCTACCGCGTCTACGGCTGCGAGGAAGCGCAGGAGGAGCGCTATGAGGCTGCGCTGAAAAACTACGAGCGCTCCGCCGTGCGGGCGAACGTCTGGCAGTCGGCGCTGCCGCCGCTCTACCTCGTCACGTCGAACGTGAGCGTGCTCTTCATCCTGTGGTTCGGTGCAAAAAACGTGCTCGGCACGGGCTGGCGCACGTGGGATATCGCCGCGTTCGCGACATTCCTCTCCTGCTTTTTGAAGCTCTCGACCAAATCCGCCAAGGCTGCAAAGCTCTTCAACGCCGTGCACCGCGCGGAGGTCTCGTGGAAGCGCATCAAGCCGCTCATGAAGACGCCCGAGCCGCTCCCGCCGCTCAATGTTCCGTCGCACAGAACGTCACACTCAATGATCTCTCCTTCGCCTACGAGGGCGGAGCGCCCATCTTTGCAGGGCTCTCGCTCACGGCCCGCCCCGGCGACATCATCGGCGTCACCGGCCCCGTGGCCTGCGGCAAGTCGACGCTCGGGCGTGCCTTCCTCTGTGAACAGCCATACGGCGGCTCCGTGACCTTCAGCGGGCGCGAATTGTCTTCGCTCACGCCGCGCGAGATCGCGGCGACTGTCAGCTACCTCGGTCACGACCCGGAGTTGTGGAACGACACGGTAAAGGCCAACATCCTCTGCGGCGAGGATGGCGACGCGATGGACTATCTGAAGCTGACCGCGCTCGACGGCGAGGTCCGCGCAATGGAGCAGGGGCTCGATACCGTCGTCGGTAGCAGCGGCGTGCGGCTCTCGGGCGGTCAGGCGCAGCGTCTGGCGCTCGCGCGCACGCTCGCGCATCCACGCCCCATCTTCGTGATCGACGACCCGTTCTCCGCGCTCGACCGCGCGACCAAGGACGCTGTTTTTGCCAATTTGCGGGCCTACGCGCGCGACAAGGTCGTTTTCCTCATCTCCCACCGGCTATACCACTTCCCCGAGATGCAGAAGATCATCTTCATGGCAGACGGCAAGACCACCGTCGGCACGCACGAAGAGCTTCTCTTGTCCGTTCCGGCGTACCGCGCGCTCTATGAGAGCCAGACAGGAGGTGCCGTACATGAAGCGTAACGCGCAAAATGGCGTCTCTGCTGCCGTGCGCGGCGCCGCGGCAACGCACAAGCTTTTGAGCGCCGGGACCGTCCTCTGCGCGGCAGCCTCGGTGCTCGCTTCCCTCCTGCCGCCGCTGCTGCTCGGCCGTATCGTCGACTCGCTCAGCGGCGGTGCGCCGCTCGTTTTCACGGCGGCGCTCACCTACTTCGGCTCGCTCGCGCTCGAGGGCGTTCTCTCCTCGGCTCAGGAGACGCTCCTTGAGATGTTCGGGCAGAAGATGACCCACGCGCTGCGCTCGGAGCTCTCGGCCAAGCTGACGCGCCTGCCCGCTTCCACGCTCTCCGCACAGGACCCCGGCGCGGTCGCCGCGCGCTTTTCCGGCGACGTCGACACGGTCGAGGCGCTCTTCACCTCGGGCGTTATCTCCATGGCGGCGGACGCCTGCCGCATCGTCTCCATCCTCGCGGTCATCGCCGTGAAAAACACCGGCCTTGCGCTGCTGCTCCTGCTCGTGCTGCCGCTGCTGACCGCCTTCACGCGCCATGTGCAGAAGCGGATGCTCGCAGCCCAGCTTGAAAACCGTCGCGCCGTCGCGGCCATCTCCGGCCAGGTGCCCGAGGCACTGCACAACCTGCGCACGCTGCGCGTCCTCGGACTCGAGGACTACATGGAAACGCGCTATGACCGCCGCCTCGGCGAGAGCTATGCCGCCGTTGAAAAAACGAATTTTTATGACGCCATCTACTCCCCCGTCGTGCTCGTGCTGAATGCCGCGGTCGTCGGCGCGGCGATGCTGCTCTCAGCCTCGGGTGATACGCGCATCCTGACGCTTTTCGGTATGTCCGTCGGTACGGCGGTCACGATCATCGGCTATATTTCCCGCATCTTTGCTCCCATTGAAAGTCTCGGCATGGAAATTCAGACCATCCAGTCCGCGATGGCAGGCGTGAAGCGCATCGACGCCTTCCTCGCCCAGCCCGAGCGCGATATCCCTGCACCGCGCAGCGAAAAAATGTCCCCGCGCGGCGATGTCGTCCTCTCGCACGTGACCTTCGGCTACAGCGAGCGCACCGTGCTCTCCGATCTCTCCTTCACCGTGAAGGCGGGCGAACAGATCACGCTGGGCAACGAACGCATCAGCCGCACTATGGCCGAAAACGCTGCGCGCCTCGCGGGCCTCGACGCCATCATCCGCGCGCTGCCGCAGGGCTACGACGCCAACTGCTCAGACGGGCTCTTTTCCCAGGGCGAGTGGCAGCTCCTCTCCATTGCACGCACCGCGGCGGCGGACCCTGCCGTACTGCTGCTCGACGAGATCACCGCCGACCTTGACGCTGAGACCGAAGCGCGTGTGCTCGACGCGCTGCGCCGCGCGTCCGAGGGGCGCAGGAGGTGTGAGCGCGTTTTTCCTCGACAAGCACCGCATTTTCTGCTATCATGCAGGAAAAATAAAATGCTGGAGAATATGACATGACCAATATCCTGTTCATCTGCCTTGGCAATATCTGCCGCAGCCCGATGGCGGAGTTCGTGATGCGTGACCTTGTGGAAAAGGCGGAACTTTCCGCCCGCTTTTCCATCGCGTCCGCCGCGACGAGCCGCGAAGAGCTCGGCAATCCCGTCTATCCGCCCGCACGGCGCAAGCTCGCCGAGCACGGCATCGCCTGCGAGGGCCACGCCGCCCGGCAGCTCACACGCGCGGACTATGAGGCCTACGACCTGCTCATCGGCATGGACCGCTCCAACCTGCATGATATCGAGCGCATCTGCGGCGGCGACCTGGAAGAAAAGGTCCATCTCCTGATGGAATACGCAGGCAGGCCCGGCGGCGAGGTCGCCGACCCGTGGTACACCGGCGACTTTGAGGCCACCTGGCGGGATGTGCTTGCAGGCTGCCGCGGCCTTCTGGACGAGCTGGTGCAGTCCTGAACGCCAAAAGAAAGCGAAAAAGGCGGTTGAATATCCAAATGCGCGCCAAAATCCCGGTTTTTTGTAAAAAGCTATTGAAAACACGGATAAAATACGCTATATTGGCGGCATAAATTTGTTGTTTCTTTTTGGTACAAAATAAGCATAGCAACCGAAGCGTATATGAAACCAGGGGGAGAGATCGTGTACGCTCCGTTTGAAGTTCAGCACACGAGGGAAGGGATGTTCGACCACCCGATGTACCTCATCGCGCTGTGCGCGGGGCTGTTTTTGATCCTGCTGCTGCTCTTGCTCTACGTCCAGTCTGTCAAGAGCCGCAACCGCCAGCAGAAGATCGCAGACGAGCTTGCCGCGGCGCTCGAAAAGGCTGAGGAGGCCACCGAGACCAAGCAGAACTTCTTCTCCAAGATGAGCCACGATATCCGCACGCCGCTCAACGTCGTGCTCGGCATGACGCAGATCGTGCGCAAGTATAAAAACGATGACGACAAGCTCAAAAACGCGCTCGGCAACATCACGACCGAGGGCAACTATCTGCTTGTGCTCATCAACTCTATTTTGGACGTCAACCAGCTCGAGCACGGTGCGATCGAGCTTTTGAACGAGCCCTTCAGCCCCCCAAACTGCCTGTATAAGAGCGCGGACATTCTCCGCCCCCTCGCGGGCAAGAAGGAGCAGGAGCTCACCGTCCACTGCGACCGCACAGACCGCGTGGTCCTCGGCGACGGGGGACGGCTGAAACAGATCATCTTCAACATCGTCTCCAACGCCATCAAGTATACCGGCGAGGGCGGACACATCGACGTGCAGCTCGAATGCCTGCCCGGCCACCGCTACCGCTTCTCCTGCAGGGACAACGGCATCGGCATGAGCGAGGAGTTCGTGCAGCACATCTGCGAGGACTATGCCCGTGCTGAGAACAGCCGCGTCTCCAAGGTGCAGGGCACAGGGCTCGGCATGTCCGTCGTCAAGGGCTTTACCGACCGCATGGGCGGCACGCTGCACATTGAGAGCGAGCTTGGAAAGGGCTCTGTGTTCTCTGTCGAGTTCCCCTTCCCCGATGCGTCCGATGAGCAGCGCGAGGCTGTGCTGCATCCGCCTGTCGAAGACGCGCTCGAGGAATCGCGCTACAGCGGCAAAAAGGTCCTGCTCGTCGAGGATAACGCGTTCAATGCCGAGATCGCCATGGAGCTGCTGCAAAGCATCGGCCTTTCTGTCGACTGGGCGGAAAACGGCCAGTCCGGCGTTGCGCGCTACGAGCCTTCGGCCCTTCACGAGTACTTTGCCATCTTTATGGATATGCAGATGCCGGTGATGGACGGTGTGACGGCGACGAAGCACATCCGCGCAAGCGCACGTGCGGACAACGACATCCCCGTCTTCGCCATGACGGCCAACACCTTTGCCACCGACCGCCGTAGCTGCCGCGAAGCGGGCATGAACGGCTACATCTCCAAGCCCGTGAGCATCAGGGACATCGTTGAAGAACTGACGGAGATTGGCTGACGGCTTGACCGGCGGGCTGTATGTTTAAGTCTTCGGACAAATGGCAGCGGACCGGTCCATCCTCTGTTCCGGACCATCTCTGGTACAAGGGATCACATAAATATCTGCTTTTCCAAGCGTCCCAAGTCTCTGCTGAGACTGCACACTACATAAAAAGCTGTCTCTAAGGGGCAGGAGAATGACAAATGAGCTGTCATTCCCCTGCCCCCTATTATACTGTGAAGCACACTGCCTCATTTCAATATATTCGCTCTCAACTTTTATGTGTATGTATCAGACAACATATTTTTATTAAAAATATGTTGTGCTTGACTTTTTCTTGTTTCTTACATATAGTTTTCTCGGGGGCGATGACCATGAATGAATTTCAGTCCTATTTGGAGCAAGCGTTCAAAAACCTCGAAGTTCATCCTGTGGAACAGGAGCTTACGGTTCCTGAATATGACATCTTTGAGGAAATTCGTGACGCTATCTGCGAGCTCCGCGACGAGCTTTCTTTGACACAGAAAGAGCTCGCCGAGCTCAGCGGCCTGACTCAGTCAAATATCTGCAAAATTGAGCGCGGCGTCTGCCATCCCACGATCGAATCGCTCAAAAAAATTGCAGACGCGACTGGACGGAAGCTTTCCGTGCAGTTCACTGATTTTGAGGAGGTTATTGACCATGATTGAGCATTTTACTGTCGATGCCTTTCGCAGTATCCAGGCTCTCTCTATTGATTCTCTGGATCGCATCAATTTGATCGCCGGCGACAACAACTGCGGAAAAACCACCCTGCTCGAATCCCTTATGCTGCTCCGCAGCCCGGATAATATTGCGAATGTCTTCCGCGTCTGCAACCTTCGAAGCCCTAATAACCCTTTCCTGTCTTCCGCTTCCCCCTATGAATCATTTCTTTCTCTGTTTCCGCAAAGTATCTCTTCACGTGAGTTAGGTGTCCGCGCAGACACTGCACACGGCGCCATTTCCTGTCATATTCTCGGAGAAGAGCACAAAGTTCTTCTATCTCCCGATGAAATGCTAAGTCACAGCGCTGTCCGCAAGCCTTATTCACCTGACGAAACGGAAGCTGACGCGTTTTCCGGGCAGATCGACTACGACATTTTCAGCGCACGTGGTCGTATTCCCTTAGAGCTCACCGCATTTTCCCGTTTCTCCGGCGCATTGCTTCGCCGCCATGAGGCCATCCCCATGGTCTATCTTTCCCCTATCGCACATCTGCAGGGCAACCTTATCAACAGTATCATCAAAAACGACGGATACAAGGAACTCTGCATCAAGGCGCTGCAATTATTTGACCCTGACATCACAGATATGCTGCTCTTGAAAAGTCCCATCAGTTCCAAGCCTGTTGAATATCTCAGGCATAGGAGTCTTGGCGTAATGCCTCTGTCCAGTTACGGCGACGGCCTGAAAAAAGCACTTGCACTAGCAAACGCCGTTATAAAAGCTGCCGACGGTGTTCTCTTGATCGACGAGATCGAAACCTCGCTGCACAAAAAATATTACGACGATATCTTCCAATTCATTGTGAAAGCCTGCTGCGCCTTTCACGTGCAGGTCTTCATCACAACACACAGTCTTGAGGCGATCGATGGACTTCTTGCGACGCAAAATTACGACCAGCAAAAAAGTGATGATGCAATTCGTGTGATCACCCTGAAGCGCACCGAACACAAAAACTACGCAAGAGTCCTTTCCGGGCGGGAAGTCGCCGCCGACCGGGAAGCCTTCGGGCTTGAGGTGCGCCTATGAATCGCATTCTTCTTTGTGAGGGCATGACCGATGCCATCCTGCTCAGTTATTATCTGGAACGAATGTGCGGCTGGCGATTTTTGAAAAAGCCTCCCAAGGGGCTGAATATCAAACCGACCAGCCACAATGAAACTGTAAATTGGTACACAAAAGGCACAGATCAGGAGCGTCTTCTGATCTGTGCCGTCGGCGGCAAGGATAACTTCGGTTCATTCTTTCAAGAAAAGCTTTTGCGGCCTTTGATACACTCCGATGAAAGCTTTGAAAAGCTCGCTATTGTCACTGATATCGACGACGGCACCATTCAGGAGATCGAATCTCACTTTCATGAACTTTTTCCTCCCCTATCCGAATCTTTTTGTGATAGGAAATGGTGCCCCGCCACAGTAGAGAATGCTTACGGTATCCCCACCGAGATACAAACTCTACTGGTAACACTTCCCAAAGATCAGCAAGGCGCATTAGAGCGATCGCTGCTCACCGCGCTCTCCGAAAACGATGAATATGACCGAAACATCATTGACAAGAGCTGCGCCTTTGTCCACAGCATCCGCCCATATGCCAAACGGTACATCTCGTCGGACCGACTGGCTCAAAAAGCCGAGTTGAATGTTGCGTTTGCTATTCGTTCTCCCGAAAAAGTTTTTTCTCTGATCGACGAACTTATTCGTTCCGTCCCTTGGGATACTTACCCCACTCTACATGAGTGCTTTTCTGAACTACTGGAGATATAGCCGCTTCATTTGGGGTACCGTGTCCAAGGCTCACAAAACACCGCCCCGCTTTCCACACAGTGGAAAGCGGGGCGCTTTGCCGTATTCATTTCTTCTTGTGATACCCGCAGTCGCAGTAGGGGCCGCCGGAGGCGAGGGTGTATTCGCGCACAAAATCCGTCGTGCCGCCCGCTTCGGCCATCGTGTAGTCGAGATGGCACAGCGCGGGCGTGAGGTCGTAGAGCCCGAACTTCTTCATGATCTCGCAGATACCGCATCTGGTGAAACGGGACTCAAAACCGCTGCCGTCCGGGTACTCAAAAAAGTCCATGTTCCACGAATAGGGATTGCGGTCGGCGGCGCGCAGCTTCGCCGCAGCCTTGAGCCCTTCGATCTTTTTGTCCGAAAATTGCTGCTTGCCGCTCTTGCGGCAGAACCACTTCATCGCAGGCGTCATCATCGCCTCGGCATAATAGCGCTGCAGCGTGTCCACATCCGGGCGGCGCGGCATATTCAGGATGAATGCCGCGAGCATCGCGCAGTTGACGGCATTCATCTGAAAGCGGTCCTCCTTCTCAAACTCCGGAAGGTCCGCAATGATCTTCTTATAGTCTATCTTCGCCCGCGCGGCAACAGTCCCTGCCTCTTCCGCGCTCAGGCCAAATTCCTTCGTCAGCCGGTCCTGAAAGGATGCGTGGAACAGCACCCACATTCCCAGCGGCATACCGAAATATTTCATATGTTCTCTCCCCCCGTCTCAGCGGATGAACAGTGTCATGATACCCGCGAGCACCGCGGCGATGACCGCCATGCCGAGCGTGCCGAAGAGCCACTTCTTGCGCTTGACGTCATTTGGGATATAGGGCTTCAGGTCCTCCGTCCCCGGGATGGTCCACATTTTCGTGTGGCCGACCCAATAATCATCGATGAGCAGACGGTCGATGAGATTCAGCACAAAGAGGATGACCAACATCTGCCAAATGTCTTCCCCAAAGCCCCGCGCGCCGTTCACGGCGTACACAAACACAAGCACATAGGCGATGTAGATGGGCAGGCAGACGACCTTGAACATGAGCTGGTCATGCTGAATTTTTTCCCGCGTCGTCAGGCCTAACAAAATGCAGCGCTCCTGCACGTTGTTTTCGTAAAGGTGCACCATGCCCACCGCGCCGTTTCGGATACCGATGGCACACACGAGCATCAGCACCACGCCGAGACCGACGCCCTCTAAGATCACTTGTCCGATCATTTGCTTCTTCCTCCTTATTTTTTGAGCTGCCCGACGATCTTGGCGAAGTCCTCCCTCGCCTCTTTGAAATAGGGCAGCATGCAGTAGCAGTGCGTCATGCTGGGGCGCACGGTCACGGTGTAAGGCACGTTTGCCCGCTCACACGCGGCCTTGTACTCCGGCAGCGCGCCGTAGAGCACCTCGTCGGAGCTGTAATAGAAGTGGATATCGCCGACGCCCGTATAATCGCCGTGCGAGGGTGCGAGCATGTAATCGGGGACATCGTTATGCCCGTGGCGCATGAATTGCTCAGCCTTTGCCATAAAGGCGTAGTCGATGGCGACATCGCTCGCATCGAGCGCCTGCATCCGTGCGCGTTCATCGTCGTTCCACGGCACCTCGCCCGGGGCGACGGCGATGATGTGCTTCGGCTGCGGGAGGGGACGGCCCAGTGCGCTGTTGTGCGCGGCCATGCCCATCGCCAGCGCCGCACCCGAGGAAAATCCGCAGGTGCTCACGTTCCCGCCGCCGTAGAGCGCGACCATCTGGCGGTAGCACTCATAGGCCATGTCATAGCTCTCCGTGATGCAATGCTCGGTGCAGAGGGGGTAGATGGGGAACCACACATCCGAATCCGCCCCATAGCAAAGCTTGCGCAGCACGGCGGCGTCGCCCTTGTCAGGTCCGATGACCATGCCGCCGCCGAAGAAGAACAGGATCGCGCGTCTGGCGGGCTTTTCCGCTGCCCTGACGATCAGGCACGGGAAGCCGTTCACCATTTTCTTTTCGTAGCGCGCCTTACGGTCCGTCGGCATAAAGAAGCCACGGCCTCGGTTCGCCTTTTCGATGACCTTCAGCAACTCATCCTCTGGCAGGGCGAAAGCCTTTTTCGCGCCGGAGAGCTTGTAAGCGGTGCGCAGCAGCGAGGAACCGAAGCTCATTGTGTATCCCTCCTCAAATCAGAAAGAATAGGCCCGCGAACATGACAGCGTTCGCGATGTTGCCCGTGCCGACGATGTGAAACGGCGAGAGCAGCAAGAATAACGGCAGCGTGTTGAAAACGCACGCCCAGCGCGGCAGCGCCGTCGTCCCCGTCACAAAGGCGATGAAGAACGACACCGCGAAAATCAGCAGTCCAAAGTAGCAGACATACATCGTCGCGGACGTTTTCTTGAAAAACTCCACGATGGCAGCCCACGCCTCTTCGGTCTTGTTCATGCGCAGATAAAACCACTCCACCGCGCCGCAGAAAACGTGGTGCGCCACGCCCGGCAGCAGGAAGAGGATGCCGCCCGCAAGCATCAGCGCGCCGCACACGGGAGACTGCGGCAGCATCCACACGCCGAGCACCAGATAGCCCGGAAACGCCGCCGTCATCGCAAACGCGCCCAGCACCATCGAGCGCATCGGCCTTTCGAGCGGCGTATCGCCCATGACGGCGGAGAGCTTTTCATTGTCGTTCAGCGCACGGAAGTCGAAGCGTCCGCCATCCAGCAGCGTGATGATCCGGTCGCAGTGCAGCAGCGTCAGATGCGCTGCGCAGGCGAGCAGGAGGAAGCATTTTAACAGAGTAACGCTCATTTTTCCTCACTCTTCCCGGCAAGGCTTTTCTCGTGCGTGGCGCTGACCTCCCGCACGAATTGCTCGGGGTGCTCGCCCGCGAGGCCGCCGTGGCCTAAATCGGTGAATATCTTCACGGCAAGTAGACATCCTTACCGCATTTGCTCTTGATGTCAGGGTGATCCTTCAGGCCCATGCCGTCGGCGATCGTGGTCGTGATCGTCAGGCGCTTGTCTGCCAACACCTCCATCAGCACACGGCAGCCGCAGGAAATGCCGTAGAGAATGTCGATCTTCCCGCCGTAATGCTCGACCACATAGTCGCCGAGGCGTCTTGCCTCGTCCATGGGCGAGACAAGTTCCGTCTCCGGCTCGCTGGGATCGAAGCCGTCGTAGGCGACGAGCACAACGTGGTACCGCTCCGCCAGTTTTTTAGCTGTAGGGAGCATGCCAAGGTAGCTCACGCCGCCGCCATGCAGCATGACCATGAGCTCAGGGTGCTCCTGCCCGAATTCAAAATACTTCACACGCTCTTCTCCTTCCCCACGATGCTCTTGACGAGCGCCGCCCACTCCTGCGGGTGGCAGGCCAGCAGCTCTTCGTGCTGCATATCCTGCTCATGGATAATGGGGTGTGCGAAGTGCTGCTCGTAGCGGGCGCGGTACTTTTCGCCCATCTTGAGCGCGTAGAAGATATGAATTTCCGTCCCCGGCACGTCGAGCTTGTCGGGCAGCGGCGTAATGAGGTCGGAATAGAACTGATTCTTGCAGCTCTGCTGCGTCAAATAGGGCCGCGCCCCGCCGAGTATCCGTAAGAACGCCGCGCCGTAATCACCCATCTGCCGCATCTGCTTTTCCACGCGCTTTTGCAGAAGCGGCGACTTGAACCTGCCGTCGCGCAGCATCGGAAACATCAGTGGCAGCAGAAGGTCCGTCTGCAATTTTGCCGCAAATTTCGAGGACTGGTCCAGATCTGAGCTGCCGAGGATGCCGTAGTCCATGCGGATATTCCCACGCGATGCAAGCAATCCAACAAACGAGCCGCCGAGCGAGCAGCCGTAGGCCGCGCGGATGTGTCCGCCGTAGTTTGCCTTGAGGTAGTCCTCGATCTTTGCCGCCTCTTCGAGCATCGTTGGGAATTCCGTCCGCTCGGTCTCGTCAAAGCCGTCGTAGCTGACGCAGAGCACGCGATACTCGTCACTCAGCAGCGGGATCACGTGGCCGAAGTTGTCCTTCCAATGGCAGCAGGTGCCCGGCAGCAGCAAAATGACCGGCGCGTTTTCTTCGCCGAACGCATAGACCTTCATCGCTCCTGACCTCGCTTTCTCACTTTTGTGCCGTGATGCAGAGCCAGCCCTTTTCGCTCTTGTGAATTCGAATATTGCGGAATCCGGCCTGCTCCAAAATGTTCTTGAGTTGAACGTCTTTATAAATCGTCATGCCGTCGATCTTCTCCGTCCACTTTTCGTCCTTTTCATTGTCTCCGCCGCACTCGTTGCAAATCAAAAACATCCCGCCCGGTTTCAGCACGCGGTGGACCTCGCGGAAGCTCTGAAGCAAATCAGGCCAGAAGTAGACCGTCTCAAACGCGGTGACCAAATCAAACTGCTCCGCCGCAAAGATGAGGTCCGCGACGTTCCCCTGCAGGATGACGCAGCGGCCATTCAAAATGGCGTCCTCGTTGACCTTTTTCGCCTTTTCGACGCTGACAGGTGAATAGTCGACGCCCTTGACAACACCCATCGGGCACTCTTTGAGCATTTTTTTGATGTTCGCGCCTCCACCGCAGCCGCAGTCCAGCACGCACGCATTCTTCGCAATCTCCGCAAACTGCAAGCCCCAGTCCGCGAGCGCGCGGTGGCCGACGTTCATCATTGCGAGCATCAGCTTCCCGCCAAGGCCCTCGGGCTTGCGGGTATTTTCAAAAAACGACATGTATCTTCTCCTTTTTGCTCACTTGACCCACATCACAAGAAGGCCCGTGAGCACGCTGATGATGACGAGAAACAGCGAGCCCGTGAAGAGCATCCCCTTCACGCGGAACCACTTCTGCGCGTAGGCCTTGTCCATGTGCTCCGTCCCCGGCAGGCGGAATACTTTCAGGTGCGCGAACAGCACCCAGTCGAGGAAAAACGTGTCCCATGCGCCGACAATCAGAAAGAGGATGGCCGCGAATTCCGCGCCCGTCCAAAAGCTGTCCGCCCCGGCAAGGATGGCCCCGTACGTCAAAAGCACCGTAAAAGCGACCGCTTCGATCCAAACTGTACTCCAGATCATAGTCTTTTCTCCTTATTCCTTCTCCAACACGACGATGCGGTTGGAGATATTGCTGACCGCCGGGATCTTGCCGAGCAGCTTGTAGACCGGCATGAATGCAGCCATGCCCTCGCACAGGCTATGCTCCTCCACATAGCGGAAGTCCGGCAGGAGCGCGGCGAGCGCCGCACCGTTCTTCACGCCCCAGGTGAACCTGGCCTTGCTGCCCTCGATGGACTTTTCCTTGAAGCGCCTCACGACCATCGGATTCATCGTCTCCACGAGGACCTCCACATGGTCGAAGCGCGCCGCGATGACGCCGAAGATGCGCTTCACGTCGGCTTCGGACAAGTACATCGTCAGCCCCTCGATGATGACGAGCACGCTCGTGCTCGCCTCCTTGATCTCTCCGCCCCAGTCGTCCATGGCAGACATGGCGATCTGCGAGATGCTCCCGCCCTCGGGCAGGAGCTTTTTGCGCACGGCGATGGTCTCGGGCAGGTCCAAATTGTACCAGTGCGAATAGCCCTTCATGCGGTAGCAGCGCGTGTCGAGCCCGCAGGCGATGTTCACGACCACCGCCCCCGGATGGCCCGCAAGGTAGGCCTTCACGAGCTTATCGAGCACGATGGTACGCGCGATGACACCGCTGTGCATCGTGCCGTCCTTGTCGGCAAGGGAAAAGTCATAGTCGAGCGCATCGACGATCTCGACCGCCTTGTTGTCTGTGATCGCGCCGCGCGTCTTCGTCTCCTTCGCGCGGGCAAACACCGTCTGCAGCATCGTCTCCGGTACGCCGGAGAGCGTGATCTTCTCACTCATTGTTTTCTTCCTCCGTCTTTTCTGCGCGCTCCGCCTTTCTGCAAATGAACCACGCAATGCTCTTCAAATTGCCGGCCTGCACATCGGCATACATGCCCTCGAGCCGCGCCTTCAAACTCTGCACCGTTTCATAGGGCGGCGTGAAGAACCCCGCCTTTTCATAAACGTGCCGGACAAACCAGTCCGTCCGCTTCTGCTCGCCCTTCACATAGAAGCAGCCGCAGAACGTACCACCCAGCTTCAGCACGCGGAACGTCTCGCGGTACGCCGCCTCCTTATTGGGAAAGGCGTGGAAGCCGTTGAGCGACAGCACGATATCAAAGCTGCCGTCCTCATACGGCAGCGCGCCCACGTCGCCCTGTCGAAACCGCACGTTTTGAAGCCCCATGCGCTCCGCCTTTTCCCTTGCCTGCCCCATCATGTCGGGCGAATAGTCAAGGCAGGTGATATCGGCGCGCGGCAGCGTCTGATAGAGCGGCATCGTCAGAATACCTGTGCCCACGGGGACCTCGAGGAGCTTTCCCGCAAAGTCCTCCGGCACACCGGAAAAGGCCTTGGCAAGATACACGTCGCACTCTTCCTTATTCATATCCCAAACCAGACGGCACACGGCCCTGCCCGAGACGGTGGAGCAGGTGATCATGCCGTCGTAAAAATCGTTGCTGCCCGTCAGGCGGTAGGCGTTTCGAATGTTCTCTATTCGCTCCACGTTCATTCCTCCCCGCGTTTTGCAAGTTTTGCGTTAGATTTATCTGACTGTCAGTCACAGATATCTGCGGTTAGATAAATCTAACCGCGCCCCGCTCAAAAGGCCGCCGTCAGCGGCCTTTTGATTTTTGACTGATTTTCTTCTTCGGTCATATTATAAACAGGGAAGAAAAGCTTGTCAATACGGTGTTTTTCGCACTTATTCAAGTCCCAGCGCCTCGCCCACGGCGAGCACCGCGTTGCGCACGCACTCATTGCAGGGACACAGGACCTTTCCCGTCTCAACGCCTTTCAAGTCCTTGCAGACCGTCGCGCCGCATCTATCCTGAAAGCCAGTGAGCGTGGAGCGCGCATAGCGTCCCGTTCCCTGCCCGTCCGTCAGCAGGCCCTCGGCCATCACCGCGCCGACCAGCGCGCCGCAGGTCGCCTCCATGCAGCCCATGCCCGCGCCGTAGCCCGCCGCGAGCTTCATCAGCGTCTGTTCGTCAAACGGCAGCAGGTCGGCAAAGGCCAGCGCCACCGCCTGCGCGCAGTTGCACCCGGCCTTCAGCTCCACAGCCCGCGCCGCACGTTCCTGAATGGTCATTGTATCTCTCTCCCTTTTCTTTTTCGTTAGATCCCGACTTGCCAGATCGTCGCTCCTATCGTACTCAGAACAGCGCGCAAAGTCAACCGCCTACAAGCTTTCAGGCCGCGTGATCGAACGGAAAAATTTACAAAAACTTCTCCCTTTTTCGTCCTTTCTCATGGTATGATAGCGTGAAATATCCATCCTGATAGAAAGAGGAGACCGCTATGTCACAGGTGACCAAGCGCGCGCTGGAAGCGTCGCTCAAAAATCTGCTGCTGCAAAAGCCCCTGAGCAAGATCACCATCAGCG
>ENA-OUQM01000799-OUQM01000799.1-human-gut-metagenome-genome-assembly--contig:-NODE-799-length-19679-cov-4.927691_pt1 | contig 19679 bp, 18 predicted proteins | sample MGYA00237949_ERZ548830 | MGnify/ENA primary metagenome ERZ548830 (study PRJEB26490, sample SAMN05194706) | human gut metagenome | biome: terrestrial biome; feature: human-associated habitat; material...
AAGCAGCACCATTGTTCCCATAAACATCATAACAGTTGCGATAAATGTTCCAGTTTTGAAAGTCTGCCATAGACGATCGTCCTTTTTTGCTCTGTAATTGAAACGCATAATCGGGAGACATCCCTGTATTAGTCCATTTACGGTCATAACGATCAATTGCTGCACCTTTTGTTTTGTAAAAAGGAGTTGTATCAAAGCGATAAACATTGACAGAGTATACCCTAATACCGTAGCGAGTGCAGCACCTGCAATTTCCATTTGTGGAAATGGTCCAATACCGAATATCAGTAATGGATCAAAAATAAAATTAAATAATACACCTGCAATTTGAAACCACATAGGTGTAAGCATATTACCGGTCGCCTGAAGTATTTTCTGAATTGTGATATGTACCATGTTGGGAATCTGCATATATGCACAGATTTGCATATAAGATATTCCATATTCAAAAATTATGTTGTTTTCAGTGAATGCTGCATAATAAGGTTTTATGAAAAAAAGTGCAGATATATTGACTATCACACCAATTATGAAAGATAATATGAGACCGAGAGTTGTAGCTGAATCCGCTTTTTCCTGATTCTTCTGTCCTAAATATCCGGCAATCAGAACATTTACACCAACGCCTATCCAGATGGACAAGGCATTCATAAGTGTTGTAATAGGAAATGAGAGTGAGACAGCTGCCAGTGCCTGTTCGTTGATTTTTGCAACAAACATACTATCCACGAGATTGTATGAGTACTGTAAAAACATAGAAATAAGAGGTGGGGCAGACATTTGCAATATTAGCTTGTTAATTGGTTTATATGCCATTTTATTTTCAGATTCCATTTTTCTATGTCCTTCCATAAAATATGTCCTAAAACGCTCATTATTTCTTCCTTGCAGAGACAGGTGATTCATTATTTAAATATGTTTTCCATACATTGATACGGTCATGTTCATCTATTTTTCTAATAACTTTTGCAGGAATACCGGCTGCAATACTGTTAGGTGGAATATCTCGATTTACGACCGCTCCAGCTGCAACAATACTGTTTTCCCCAATCGTAACACCACCGCAAATTGTTACGCTTGAACAGATCCAACATCCGTCCTTTATGGTTATTGGTGAAGCAAATTCAAGATTATGATGACCATCCGGATATTCGGCAGGCAGACGTTCTTCTGCGAGAAAAGGATGATTTGGCGTTGCAAGAGTAACATTTGCCCCGATCCAGACACCATCGCCTAAAGTAATAGGCGCTACATCAAGAAAAATACAGTGATAATTTACAAAGCAGTCTTTTCCGACATGGATATTGACACCATATTCGCAGTAAAATGGTGAAAAGATGTCAAGGTTCTTTCCTTTTGCTGAGGGAATCAGTCTTTCCATCGCACGTTGTTTTGCCTTTGTGCGCTGTAAGGATATTTTGTTGAAATGGTCACAGCGGCACATTCCTTTTTTATGCTGTTTTGCAACATTTTTATCGGAAGGATTGTAGAGCCGTCCAGTTACCATTTTGTTCCAGTCATTTGTAATTTGCTGCATATTGAACACCTCCAATTGACATGAGTATTTCTTTAAATTATAATTATAGCGTAATTTTAGATGTATTTCAGTTGATATCCTATATTATTTCATAACAATCCTGCGAGGTGACTGCTGCATGATATCAATGAACTTAAAAGATGATTTATCGGAAGTTGTATGTTATGACTCTGAAGATTATCCGATTTATATACGAAAATCATTATTATCAACCTACAATAATTTTAAAGCTCCGGCACATTGGCATAGTGATATAGAATTGATAGCTGTTTTAAGGGGAGAAATGAACTATTCTGTTAACGGGGAAATTATTACCATAAGACAGGGTGAGGGCGTATTCATTAATTCGAGGCAGCTTCATTATGGATTTTCAGAAACAGGGAAAGAGTGTGAGTTTATTTGTATTTTGATACATCCGTTGATGCTTTGCGTTACACAGATACTGGAACAGAAATATGTAGTTCCGGTGCTTGAAGATGAAAATGCAGCCTATATAAAACTTTCTGCGGATGTACAGTGGAAAAAGAAAATATTAGGATTGATTTTGAGTATGTATCATGAAAAAGATGCTGAAACAGCTCCGTTGACAGTGGCAGCTTACTTTCTGAAAATATGGTCACTAATTTATGAAGAATCAAGAATATGTGTATCAATGAGAAAGAAAAACAGTGATTTTACCATTTTGAAAAATATGATTGGATATATTCAAAAATTTTATTGTCAGAAGATTACACTTGATGATATAGCAAAGGCAGGTGCAGTTGGTCAAAGCAAGTGTTGTAAATTGTTCACAAAATATACAGGCACCACCCCGAATACTTATTTAATTCAATATCGATTGCATCAAAGTTTTTGGTATCTGAAAAACACAGATATGACAATTACCGAAGTTGCCGGGGCAGTTGGGTTTTCAGGAAGTAGTTATTATGCAGAAAGCTTCCGAAAATGGTGCAAGAAAAGCCCATCCGAATATAGGAGACAGGAGAATATGGATAAATGAAGGATATACAATAAATAGGTTATATCCAGAGCAAGATCCACCCGTGTAAAACAGTATTGTCATTTTGACAATATAGAAGTGTATGCTATGCACGTTATAAGTAGTCTTTTGAAAGAACCGAGATGTCCGTTTGTGCTTTACGATTGGGAGATGAGATGAAAATGAATATTCACAAAGATAAGATGCTATGGTATAATACAAGGTATTGTATTAGGGCTTCTTATGAGAGGAGCTGAAATATGGAAAAAGATATAAAAGGCAAAGAACTAGGCAAGGGAATATCCCGGGAAAGTACGGGATTATACCTAGCCAGATTTGTAGATTGGTTTGGAAAGAAAAAACATAAACGATTCAAAAAGCTGCAAGAATGCTGAAATCAAAGGATTTACAGGAGGAAATAGAGAAAATGAAATTAGGAATCGTGGGATTACCGAATGTAGGTAAGAGTACCCTTTTTAATTCACTGACAAAAGCAGGAGCGGAGTCTGCAAACTATCCGTTCTGTACCATTGACCCGAATGTCGGAGTTGTAACTGTGCCGGACGAGAGACTGAATGTCCTTGGCGAGATGTATCACACGAAGAAGATCATCCCGGCTGCAATTGAGTTCGTAGATATTGCAGGACTTGTAAAGGGAGCATCAAAAGGAGAAGGGCTTGGAAATCAGTTCCTTGCAAATATCCGTGAAGTAGATGCTATCGTGCATGTAGTACGTTGTTTTGAGAACAGTAATATTGTACATGTAGATGGAAGTATTGATCCGCTCAGAGATATTGAGACAATCAATCTGGAGCTTATCTTCTCAGACCTTGAGATTCTGGAGAGAAGAATTGCAAAGACAACTAAGGTTGCAAGAAATGATAAGGCAGCGGCAAAAGAGCTGGCTCTTCTTGAGAAGATCAAAGCACATCTGGAAGATGGAAGACTTGCCAAGACATTTGACGCAGTAGAAGATGAGGAAGAAGAGGAGTGGCTTAAGAGTTATAATCTTCTGACATATAAACCGGTCATCTACGCTGCAAATGTATCAGAAGATGATCTTGCAGATGACGGAGCTTCCAATGCAGGAGTTCAGGCAGTCAGAGAGTATGCTGCAAAAGAAGAAAGTGAAGTATTTGTAGTATGTGCAGAAATTGAAGCTGAGATTTCTGAATTAGATGATGATGAGAAAAAAATGTTCCTGGAAGATCTTGGTCTTACTGAGTCAGGACTTGAGAAACTGATCAAGGCAAGCTACAAGCTCCTCGGACTGATCAGTTATCTGACTGCAGGTGAACCGGAGGTCCGTGCATGGACAATTACAGAGGGAACAAAGGCACCGCAGGCAGCAGGAAAGATCCACTCTGATTTTGAACGTGGATTTATCCGCGCAGAGGTTGTTTCTTATGATGACTTGATTGCATGTGGAAGTCATGCTGCTGCAAAGGAAAAAGGTCTGATCCGTCTGGAAGGAAAAGAATATGTAGTAAAAGACGGCGATATTATGTTATTCCGATTTAATGTATAATCACAGTGTGGAAGGAAGTATGAAAAATGACTAGAACGATTGATTTTCCACATCTGGGAATACATCTTTCTTCAGTAGGGAATCATATTACGGTATTTGGATTTGATATTGCTTATTACGGAATGATCATAGGTGCTGGGATTCTTGCCGGAATTTTTATGGCAGTATATGAAGCAAAAAGAACTGGACAGAAAGAAGAAGATTATTATGATCTGTCTATTTGTGCAGTAATCATTTCAATCATCGGTGCCAGGGCATATTACGTGATTTTTTCATGGGATATGTACAAAGATGACCTGCTTAGTATTTTTAACCTCAGACAGGGAGGACTTGCAATTTACGGCGGTGTGATCGCAGCGGTTCTTACAGTAATTGTATTTGCAAAAGTGAAGAAATTATCAGCAGCACAGATCTTTGATACAGCAGGTCTCGGACTTGTACTTGGACAGGCAATCGGACGCTGGGGGAATTTCTTTAACAGGGAAGCATTTGGTGAGTATACAGATGGATTATTTGCTATGAAACTTCCGGTAGATGCAGTCAGATCTTCGGATATCACGGATTTAATGAGAAAACACATGGAAACAGTGGATGGGGTATCTTATATTCAAGTGAGCCCGACATATCTTTATGAGTCTATGTGGTGCCTCGCCTTGTTGATATTACTGTTGTTGTATCGAAGGCATAAAAAGTTCCAGGGAGAAGTATTCTTGATGTATCTGTTTGGATATGGTGCAGGAAGAGCATGGATCGAGGGATTAAGAACAGATCAACTCTGGATTCCGGGTACAGAAATTCCGGTATCACAGGTTCTTGCCGGAACCATTGTAGTTGTATCATTTGTTTTGATTGTATATAATCGAATAAAGATTAAGAAAAAAGCTGCTTGTTAGGCAGCTTTTTTAGTGCTTTTGCATTGGGTGAAGAAGCGTCGTTAATTTTGTATCAAAAAAGGAACAAAAAGAAACGGAGAATATCTAGACTTTTAAGAAGTGCCGGACTATAATATAAGGTATATGTAAAGAATTAGTTTTCTTGAATAATGTCTAAGGAGGAACAACAAAATGGCAAGAAAAATGAAAACCATGGATGGTAATCAGGCCGCAGCACATGCTTCATATGCATATACTGAAGTAGCAGCTATTTACCCAATTACACCATCATCTGTTATGCCGGAGCATGTAGATGAGTGGGCTACAGAAGGCAGAAAGAATATATTTGGAGAGACTGTTCAGGTAACAGAGATGCAGTCAGAGGCTGGTGCAGCAGGAGCCGTTCATGGATCCCTGGCAGCAGGAGCACTTACAACAACATTTACAGCATCTCAGGGATTGCTGTTGATGATTCCTAACTTATATAAAGTTGCAGGTGAGCAGCTTCCTGGAGTATTCCATGTATCAGCTCGTGCACTTGCAAGTCATGCACTTTCAATTTTTGGAGATCACTCTGATGTTTACGCCTGTCGTCAGACTGGTGCAGCTATGCTGTGTGAGTCCAGTGTACAGGAAGTTATGGATTTGACACCAGTTGCACATTGTGCAGCATTAAAGGGAAAACTTCCATTTATCAACTTCTTTGATGGATTCCGTACATCTCACGAGATTCAGAAGATTGAGACTTGGGATTATGAAGATCTGAAAGATCTGGTAGATATGAACGCAATTGATGAATTCAGAAAACATGCTCTGAATCCTAATCACCCATGCCAGAGAGGTTCCGCTCAGAACCCAGATATCTTCTTCCAGGCAAGAGAAGCATGTAACCCATACTACGATGCTATGCCGGCAATCGTTCAGGAGTACATGGACAAAGTTAATGCTAAGATTGGAACAGATTATAAACTGTTTAACTATTATGGAGCAGAGGATGCTGAGAAAGTCATCATCGCTATGGGATCTGTCTGCGATACTATTGAGGAGACAATCGATTACTTAAGAGCAGCCGGGGAGAAAGTCGGAGTTGTAAAGGTTCGTCTTTACAGACCATTCTGTGCACAGGCACTTATCGACGCTATTCCGGACACTGTAAAATATATCAATGTTCTTGACAGAACAAAAGAGCCAGGAGCAGAAGGAGAGCCATTATATCTGGATGTCGTATCTGCACTGAAAGGATCTAAGTTTGATAGTATTCCGGTTAATTGTGGACGTTATGGATTAGGTTCTAAAGATACAACACCGGCTCAGATCGTTGCTGTATTTAACAATGTTGACAGAAAGAGATTTACAATTGGTATTGAGGATGATCTTACACATCTGTCACTGGAAGTTGGAGCTCCGCTGGTTACAACACCAGAGGGAACAATCAACTGTAAGTTCTGGGGACTCGGAGCAGATGGTACTGTTGGAGCTAACAAGAACTCTATCAAGATCATTGGTGACAACACAGATATGTATGCACAGGCTTATTTTGATTATGATTCTAAGAAGTCCGGTGGTGTTACAATGTCACACCTGCGTTTCGGTAAGAAGCCAATCAAATCTACTTACCTGATTCACAAAGCAAACTTTGTAGCATGTCATAATCCATCTTATGTAAATAAATATAACATGGTTCAGGAGTTAGTAGACGGAGGAACATTCCTTCTGAACTGCTCATGGGATATGGAAGGTCTTGAGAAACATTTACCGGGACAGGTAAAAGCTTACATTGCAGACCACAATATTAAATTCTACACAATCGATGGTATCAAGATTGGTAAAGAAATCGGACTTGGCGGACGTATCAATACAGTTCTTCAGTCAGCATTCTTCAAGCTTGCAGCAATTATTCCTGAGGAAGAGGCAATCGACCTTATGAAGAAGGCAGCAAAAGCTACTTACGGAAGAAAAGGTGACAAGATTGTACAGATGAACTATGATGCTATTGATGCCGGTGCAAAACAGGTTGTAGAGATTCAGGTTCCGGATTCATGGAAATCTTGTCCGGATGAGGGACTCTTTACTCCGGAAGTAAAAGACGGCCGCGCAGATGTAGTTGCATTTGTTAAAAATATTCAGTCAAAAGTTAACTCACAGGAAGGTAATAACCTGCCAGTATCTGCATTTGTTGATTATGCTGATGGTTCTACACCTTCAGGATCTGCTGAGTATGAGAAACGTGGTATTGCAGTAGATATTCCGGTATGGAAATCAGAAAATTGTGTACAGTGTAACCGTTGTGCATATGTATGTCCACATGCAGTTATCCGTCCGGTAGCACTTACAGAAGAAGAGCTTGCTAAAGCACCGGAAGGAACAGAAGCAATCGATATGATCGGTATGCCGGGACTGAAATTTACAATGACAGTATCTGCCTATGACTGTACAGGTTGCGGATCTTGTGTCAATGTATGTCCAGGTAAGAAGGGTGAAAAAGCTCTTGTTATGGAGAACATGGAAGCAAATGCAGGTTCTCAGAAAGCATTTGACTTTGGCCGTGAGATCGAGGTAAAACCAGAAGTTGTTGCGAAGTTCAAACCTGCAACAGTAAAAGGAAGTCAGTTCAAGCAGCCACTGTTAGAGTTCTCAGGAGCTTGTGCAGGATGTGGTGAGACACCATATGCAAAACTGGTAACTCAGTTATTTGGAGATAGAATGTATATCGCTAATGCTACAGGATGTTCTTCTATCTGGGGTAACTCTTCACCGTCTACGCCATATACAGTAAACGCTAAGGGACAGGGACCGGCATGGTCTAACTCACTGTTCGAGGATAATGCTGAATTTGGTTATGGTATGTTACTTGGCCAGAAGGCTATCAGAAAGAGATTAAAAGCAGAAGTTGAGACAATTGCTGCAAGCGATAAAGCATCTGCAGAAGTAAAAGCAGCTTGTCAGGAATATCTTGACACATTTAACTGTGGAGCATCTAATGGTGACGCTACAGATAAACTTGTTGCAGCATTAGATGGTTGTGATTGTGATACATGTAAGGATATCGTTAAGAACAAAGACTTCCTGGCTAAGAAATCCCAGTGGATCTTCGGTGGAGACGGATGGGCTTACGATATCGGATTTGGCGGTGTAGACCATGTTCTTGCAAGTGGCGAGGATATTAACATCATGGTATTCGATACAGAGGTTTATTCTAACACAGGTGGACAGGCTTCAAAGGCTACTAAGACAGGTGCTACAGCACAGTTCGCAGCTGGTGGTAAAGAGACAAAGAAGAAAGACCTTGCAGGAATCGCAATGAGTTACGGTTATGTATATGTAGCACAGATTGCTATGGGTGCTGATTATAACCAGACTGTAAAAGCAATTGCAGAGGCAGAGGCTTATCCGGGACCATCACTCATCATTGCTTACGCTCCATGTATCAACCATGGTATTAAGAAAGGTATGAGCAAAGCTCAGACTGAGGAGCAGTTAGCAGTAGAGTGTGGATACTGGAATAACTTCAGATTCAACCCTGCAGCAGAGGGCGCTAAGTTCACACTGGATAGCAAAGAGCCTAAGGAAGAAGGATATCAGGAATTCCTGGACGGAGAAGTACGTTACAACGCACTGAAGAGAGCTAATCCGGAGAAGGCAGCAAGACTGTTCAAGAAAAACGAGCAGGAAGCTATGGAGAGATACGAGTATCTGAAGAAACTTGTAACACTCTATGGAGCAGAAGAGTAGAATTGAATCTATAAAGGATACGAGAATTCAAGTGAACTTGAATTCTGATGTGTCATTCATGTGAATTAGAGGAGTGATATTGTATTTACTACAATATCACTCCTCTTTTGAATTGCCAAGCATACGACAAAAAGGTCCGGTGGACCTTTTTTAGTTTCGGATGTTCAAAAATGCCTCGGCATTCTTGCTGCGAGGTGCGCAGTAGAAGTATGTCATGCAATTGCATGACATACTTCTTTTACAACTGCGGACTATGCAAACTATACAAATTTAAAAATGTAAATTTGTTCACATTACTAAAATTGGTAACGATACCAAAAAAGCTTTTGACAAATTAAAAAAACAGGATTATTCTGTAGGTGAAAAGAAAAACAAGGAAGAATGAAAGGAGACAAAAAATTGGCAACGATATCAGACGTGGCCAGACTGTCAGGATTATCAGTATCAACAGTCTCCAGAGTTATTAATAATAAACCTCATGTCTCAGAAGAGAAGAAACGGAAAGTAAAAGAAGCAATGGACGCACTTGGTTATAGTCCACTGCAGGCAGCAAGGCAGATGAGAGGATCAGGATCAGGAAATATTGCAGTATCCATTCCGAGTATCACGAACAGCTTCTTTGCATATCTGGTTGATTCTATTGAGAGAACATGCCGGAAGTACAATTACAGAACACTGATTACTCAGACATTCGGAGAGAAGGAACGAGAGGAAGAAGCAATGGAGCTGGTGCGTATGCATCATGCAGATGGAATTATCCTCTGTGCGATTGAGAATGACTGGGATAAGATCAGATCCTATGAGCAATATGGAAAAGTGGTTGTATGCAATGAATACAACGAAGATACAAGCATTTCTACGGTGCGTGCAAGACAGTATGAAGGTTTTTACAAGTCTACAGAGTATCTGATTGAAAAAAAATATCAGAGAATAGCCTATTGTACAGGAAGCCGTGGGGTAATGCATCAGCCGAAGGGTATGAATCTGGACAGTGACCGTTACAGTGGTTATATAGAAGCCCTTGCAGCTCATGGGATGACAGCTGATCCGAATCTCATATTTACGAAGAAAAAAACAATGGACGATGGCAGAAGAATTCTGCAAGAGATTTTAAAAATCGAGAATCGGCCGGATGCAATCATTGCAGGAAGTGATGAAGTTGCAGCAGGAATTCTTACAGAAGCTATGAAACAAGGAATCAAAGTTCCGGAGGATCTGGCAATCGTAGGAGTGGATGATCAGCCGATCGCATCACTTTTACCGATTCCGCTGACAACGATTCGTCAGCCGGTGCAGGACGAAGGAATGCTCGCAGCAAAAGAGATTATCAGGCAGCTTTCAGAGGAACCAGATGATACAGTTAGAAAAGAATTAGAACTGGAATTGGTCATCAGACAGTCAGCATAGAAAAGTCATAACAATAAAAAACCAGCATATCGAATTAGAATATTACTAAGAAAATGATGTGCTGGTAAATTTTGAAACTAAATTGGTATCGATACCAATGAAAAACAAAAATTAAAATGTAAAGAAATCAGGAGGAGAACAAAATGGTAGTATTAGCAAGAATTGATCAGAGACTTATTCACGGACTGGTAGTAAATCAGTGGGCACCGGCACTTCAGGTAAAGAGATTTATGGTTGTAGACGATGTGCTCTGCAATAACGATGATATTAAAGCCAGCATGAGAATGGCAAAACCTGCAGGAACAGGAGTTTCCGTTATCAGTACAGAGACAGCAATCACAAACTTCAAAGCCGGAAAATATGATGGACAGAGAGTTCTGGTTCTTGTGAAAGAGCCAGAGACATTGATCAAATTGATGGAAGGTGGAGTTGAAATTCCAAAGGTTGATCTTGGAATCATGTTCAACGAAGATGGAAGAGAGGCAGTTACAAAGTTCATTGCCCTGAATGATAAAGAGAGAGCAGATCTTCAGACAATCAAAGACAAAGGGGTTCCGGTAGTTATTCAGTATGTGCCGACAGATGCAGAGGAAGCATACTAAGAAACATTATAAAAAACAGATTAAAGGTTAGAAAATAGAGTTTGAGGTGAAAAATTATGACAGTAATACAGGATATATTAATCGTGATTTTAGCAGGTTATATGACCATTGACCAGAATGGACCGGTCGTACTTTCCTGGTTCTCAGTAATTGTTGGAATGATTTCAGGACTGATTATGGGAGATATGAATACAGGACTTGTAATTGGTGGTACCTTCCAGTTAATGTCCCTTGGTGTTGCAGCGCTTGGTGGAGCATCTGCTCCGAACTACGGACTTGCGACCATTATCGGTACATTTATTGCAGTCCGTACCGGAACAGGGACAGATGCAGCGCTGGCAGTCGGACTTCCGGTAGGACTTCTTGCGATTCAGTTAGAAGTTGTTGTAAGAATTGTAAATAACTTTGTAGCGCATAAGATGCAGAATGATAATAACGCAGGAAAATGGGGCAGAATGAACCGTGAGGCATGGCTTGGACCTGCAATCTGTTCCCTCCAGACAGTGATTCCTACCATTATTGTCGTATGCTTTGGTGCGAATGTAGTAAACTTTATTTTAAAATTTATTCCAGAGTGGGTAACAAATGGACTCTCAATAGCAGCAGGAATGCTTCCGGTAGTCGGAATCGGAATGTTGATGCGTTACATGCCGGTAAAGAAATTCCTTCCATTTATATTAATCGGATTTGTACTTTCCGCTTATTTAAATGTACCGGTACTTGGAATTGCAATTGTAGGATTTGCTGCAGCTTTCTGGTATTTTACAACAGAGCTTAGAAAATCAGATGCGACAGAGGCAGTAACTGTAGCAGCAAATACAGTAACAGAAGAGATGGGAGATGATTTCGATGAGTAATGAGATGAATACAGTAAATCAGAAAAATACGCAGACTCCGGTAGAGCAGACTGCAGATGGAAGATATAAAGTAACAAAACGCGATCTTAGAAGAACAGCAGCAAGATATAACTTCATGGCATGTAACATTTTCAACTATGAATCTCAGATGGGACCGGCAGTTGCCTGGGCGATGGCACCGGTACTTCGCAAGATTTACAAAGATGATGAAGAATATAAAGCAGCGTTAAATAACCACTTTAACTACTACAATTCAACAACAGCTATGTCCAGTGTCATCTTAGGAGCAACACTTGCCATTGAAGAAAAAGACGGAATTGAAGCAAAAGAGACAGTACAATCATTAAAAACAAGTCTTATGGGACCATTTGCCGGAGTCGGCGACACATTGATCTGGGTATTGTGGCCGACAATTATGGGATCTATATCAGGATATATGGCACAGCAGGGCAACCCGCTTGGAGCAATTGTATGGTTTATCTGCAACATTCTGTTCTGGTTTGTGAAATCAAAATTATTTGAAGTTGGTTATACTTCTGGAACAAAGCTGATTACAAATCTTGGAAAGCGACTGGCAGTATTTACCGAGGCAGCCTCTATTATGGGACTGAGCGTTGTCGGTGCGCTGATCGCGACATCGGTTAAGATGACAACGGGACTAAATTTTAAAGTCGGTGAAGTTAAACTTGCTCTTCAGGCAGATGTCCTTGATAAGATTATGCCGGCACTTCTTCCGGTACTTCTGACCGTACTGGTTTACAAACTTCTTGGAAATAAGAAATGGACACCTACAAAATTAATTCTTTTGATTATCGTAATTGCATTGGTTTGTTCATTCTTTGGAATTCTGACGGTATAAATATTCTAAAATGGCTCCTGTCTATCATACAGACAGGAGCTATAAAATTAAAAGCATAGTAGAGAAAGGAATAGATGGATTATGAAACGTGTAATTGTAATTGCATCTCATCACAGAATGGCTGATGGATTAAAGGAGACATTGAATTTTATCACAGGCGGGCTTACAGAGGTTGTTTCTTTAAGTGCCTATGTAGATAACCGTCCGGTGGAGGAAGAGATTGACGAACTGATGAATGGATTCGCAGATGAAGACGAGGTGGTTGTCCTCACCGATCTGACATCTGGAAGTGTTAATCAGAAATTCTTCAAATACCGTAACCGTCCACATACTCATATTGTCAGCGGAATGAATCTTCCACTTGCAGTTACGGCTGCTATGGAGCCTCAGGACGATTATATCAGTACCGAGCGTATGGCACAGATTGTGGAAGAGGCAAGAATGGAAATTAAATATGTAAATGCAATTGCAGATGATGGAGATGATGAAGATGAATAGAGCGGATTGGTGGAAGAAAAGCGTTGTATATCAGGTGTATCCGAAGAGCTTTAAGGATTCTAATGGAGATGGAATCGGAGATCTGAACGGACTGAAGGAAAAGCTTCCATATCTGGAGAAGCTAGGAATCGATGTAATCTGGCTGAATCCGATTTTCCAATCACCACAGGTAGACAACGGATATGACATTTCAGATTACAGACAGATTGAACCGACACTTGGAACTATGGAAGACTTTGACGAACTTCTTGCAGAGGCACATAAGCACGGAATTAAAATTATTCTCGACCTCGTAGTGAACCACACTTCCGATCAGCATCAATGGTTCCAGGAAGCGAAAAAATCAAAAGACAATCCATATCATGACTATTATATCTGGAAAGATGAAGTGCCGAATAACTGGGGATCCAGTTTCGGTGGCTCTGCATGGGAGTATGTAGAAGCAGTTGATCAGTACTATCTTCACTGTTTTGCAAAAGAGCAGCCGGATTTGAACTGGGATAATCCGAAGGTCAGAGAAGATGTCTATGACATCTTAAGATTCTGGCTGGATAAAGGCATTGACGGATTCCGCATGGATGTTATTACATTGATCTCCAAGGATCCGACATTCCCGGACGGACCGATCATACAAAATAAAGCATATGGAAGCTATTATGCAGGCTGTGCAAGTGGTCCGAGAGTTCACGAATATCTGAAAGAAATGAATCGGGAAGTACTGAGTAAATATGATATTATGACGGTTGGGGAAGCACCGCATACAAGCGCTGACGAAGCAGTCCCATACACGGCAGCCGGTGAGAAAGAGCTGCAGATGGTCTTTCATTTTGACCATATGCATTTGGATTATGATGAAAATGGAAAATATGCAAAGACAAGAGTAAAGCTTACCGACTTAAAGCGTGTCATGACTGAGTGGCAGGAAAAAATGCATGCTTGTAATGGCTGGAACAGTCTCTACTGGAGTAATCACGACCAGGCAAGAGCCGTAACAAGATTTGGAAATGAAAGTCCGGCGTATCGCGTTATTTCTGCAAAAATGCTCGGAACCGTGCTTCATATGATGCAGGGAACACCATATATTTTTGAAGGCGAAGAGCTGGGAATGACCAATGCGTTTTTTGATAAGATTGAAGATTACAGAGATCTGGAAGCGATTGATATCTTTAAAGATTTCACAGGTAGAAAGGGATTTTCCGAGAAAGACACACTGGAGCTTTTGAGACTGAAATCCAGGGATAATGCAAGAACACCAATGCAATGGGATGACACAAGACATGCGGGATTTACGGAAGGTATTCCGTGGATTGATGTGAATCCAAATTATACAGAGATTAATGCAGAAAAATGTCTGGAAGATTCGGATTCTGTATTTTACTATTATCAGAAGCTTGTAAAACTACGTCATGAAGTTTCAGTAATCACAGATGGTGAGTATGAACTTCTGGATGCCGAAAACGAAAAAATATATACGTATCTGAGAAAAGGTGAGAACGAATCATTGGTTGTCGCAGCGAACTTTACGGATGAAGAAATCGACTATCAGGTAGACGAAAAAGTGAAGGCACAGGAGAGCAGCCTGCTTATTTCTAACTATGGAGACGCACCGGATACATTTAACAATCATCTTACATTAAAACCATATCAGGTTTATGTGTATATGATAAGATAACAATAAAGATAAAAACAATTCCTTGAAAATGTGTGATGTTGTCTTTAACATAATATTTTCAGGGAATTGTTTAGTTATAAGGAGTAAAATATGGGAAAGACAGAGAATAATAGAACAATTAAACTTCTGGCCCTGGATGTGGATGGAACTTTATTCGATGATAACGGAAAAATCAGCCAGGCGTCTATTGATGCAATGAATCAGGCAAAAGAGGCAGGAATAGAGGTTGTGCCGACATCAGGAAGAGATTATGATGGAATTCCCTGGGATCAGTTAAAAAATGTAGATATTAATTATGTTATCACGACAAATGGAAGTGCAGTTTATGAGGCAAAGACGAAAAAATGTCTCTATGAAAAATATCTGGATTCCGGGAAAATGATTCCGATATTTGAATATCTTCTGAAAAAAGAAATATATATCAATGTATTTGTAGATGGTGTCAGTTATACACCTGTTCAGGTGTATCCTTATATTGACAATCTGGATCTTCCGGACTATGTGATCCAGCACATGAAAGAGAATCGAAAAGGAATCAATGATTTGATAGAATACTTAAAAAACGGTGATGCAAAGATGCAAAAAGCAACTTTAAACTTTCAAAAGCAAGAAAAAGATAAACTTTTGAACCGGGAGGAAGTGCAGGAATATCTGGAAGAATGTCCAGATATCAAGGTTGTTAACGGAGGATTCAACAATCTGGAATTTACAAAAGCTGGCACAAATAAAGCCTCTGGACTTAAGCTCCTTGCAGAGTATCTTGGAATGACTATGGATGAAGTTATGGCAGTTGGAGACAGTGAAAATGATATTGAGATGTTAAGAGAAGCAGGACTTGGAATTGCCATGGGGAATGCAACTGATGACGTGAAAAGCGTAGCAGATGATATAACACTGGATAATGGGCATGAAGGTGTTGCAGCTGCGATTGAAAAATATATATTATAGTATCGAAAAAGGGAATATAAAATAATAAGGTATTAAAAAGCCTGTTGTTGCAATAATGCCGAGGCATTCTTGAATTATATACATAAATGGAAATAAAACGGAATGATATTGAAACTGTATTGAATTAATATGGAAAATATGATAATATAATGGAAAGAATAAGATGTTATATCAGCTGGGAGTCAATCTCCCAGCTGATATAGCCTCCGGCAGGATTGCAGAGGTGCGCAGTAGAAGTATGTCATGCAATTGCATGACGCGCACCTCGCAGCAAGAATGCCGAGGCATTCTTGAACAGTGGAGGAGATGCGATGACGGTAGAAGAGATGAAGCAAAGAAAAAAGGAATTTGGTTATTCGAATGAGAAACTTTCAGAGCTTTCGGGAGTACCGCTTGGAACGGTGCAGAAAGTTCTTGCGGGAGTTACCAGATCTCCAAGATATGAAACTTTAATTGCGCTTGAAAGGGTATTGAAAAAGCAGACAGACAGAATTGGTGAAGCGTTACCAGAGACGTCTGAAAAGAGACAGGGTGATTATACGGTAGAGGATTATTATTTAATTCCGAAGGAAAGACGTGTTGAACTTATTGATGGCGTGATTTATGATATGGCTTCACCGACTGCCATCCATCAGATCCTGTCTACAGAATTGTGTAATATAATCCGGTCATATATCAGTCAGCAGAAAGGAAGATGTATTGTCATGGCTGCACCTATGGACGTACAGCTTGATTGTGACGATAAAACTATGGTGCAGCCAGATGTTATGGTCGTCTGTGACCGTGACAAGATTACAAGAAAATGTATATATGGAGCCCCGGATCTGGCAGTGGAGATACTTTCTGATTCTACAAAGAAAAAAGATATGTATGTGAAACTGGGAAAATATATGGATGCAGGAGTTCGGGAATACTGGCTGGTGGATCCGAAGGGGAAGAAGGTTATTGTGTATGATTTTGAAGCAGAGGTAACACCGTCTATTTATGGATTTAGCTCCAAAGTTCCAGTGGGTATATTCAAAGGAGAATGTGAAGTAGATTTTGCAAAGATTTATGAATACATTAGCTTTCTGTATGAAGAAGACGATGTGTAAAAAGAGACGTGGGGCATAAAGCTGTATGCGTGATCCAGAAGATCAAGGGTCATGTGTACAGCTTTTCTTTGCTTATATTTTGCCATTTTAGGAATAATCTGGAAACTTTCTTCATAGGATATATATAGGCAGGCTGAAAAAACAAAGTTTTGAAAAACAGAAAGGGAGTTACAGACATGAAAAAAAGAGGAAGAAGATGTTTGATTTCATTACTCCTCGGGCTCTGCCTTCTGATGCCGTCACAGATGAAGGTATTGGCGGCAGATGCACAGGAAGACAGTAGTTCTGTACAGGCTGTAGAGGAGGCGATGCCAGATCAGGAAAATGCTACTACAATAGATGAAAATCAGATTGACAATATGATGCAGGATGACCAGGATATTGCAGTACTTGCAGATAATTATCCTGCTACAGGTAAGATCACTGCAAAAGTATATCTGAGATATAGTAATGCGATACCAGAAAAGATAAACCAAGCTTTTACTGCGGGTGAGTTTGGACCTTCGGGTAACAATACTCCATATTTTACAGTTACGGTGAATTTGGACCAGTTGAATAAAAAGCCAGTAAAGACTTATGTAAAAAACTATGGTCAGACATGGTACATCTACTATTCCATTGACAGTGATGAATCTTGGAATCCAGGAGATAAGGCAGATGCTGCGAACCGGGTGCAAAATGCCACGAATCTCTGGGAGCAGGCAATTCTGCAGGCTATGAGCAGTACGGATCAGAAGAAGTTTGAAAATGTATTTGGAAGCAATATGTTTGTAGGTTATGTCCTGAAACGGGAGAATGATGGCTGGCATATTGACGGAATTCTGAAGAAAGATCCACCGGTTTATGTAGTGGAGTTATATGATCAGAATGATCAGGCATTATTTGCAATTTCTTCCAATGAACAAAAGCTTCCAGGTGTTACTTATGCAGATTTTAAAACAAAAGTGGAAGAAGCACTTGGTGGAACGAATTATCAATATCTGACAGAGGAAAAAGACCGGATTGTTCTGAACTACGACAAAGATGGACGGATATGGCGGGTGACTATCACGCCAAAGATAGATGGGGCAGATAAAGATTATGCAGGTATTTATCATGTGGATCCGACAAATAACAAGTTTTCTTACCGGACTGTTTCGAGGAATACCTATTATCTGAGCCGGATGAAGATTAAAGTAGAAGATGTGACACCGGTCAATTTGAGCATTTCCAAAATTATAAAAGGCAGTGCAGCAAATCCAGCCGAACATTTTACATTTACACTGACTGCATCCAGATTGGCAGGAAAGACATTCGATGTAATTTATAATGGAACCCAGAATTGTTCACAGACACATGCCTCACAGATTACATTTGACCAGTCAGGAAATGCCAGCGTTGTTCTGAAAAATGGTGAGTCAGCTACGATACAACAGATCACATCTGGAGACGTTAGGATCAAAGAAGAAAGTGGAGATTACTGGGCTTCTGTTACTGTAAATGGTGCTGATGAGAGATATGACCAGGAGAATGGCATCCTGCTTAATATTGACAATACGAATGTTACAGCTGCATTTACAAATCAGATGGAGCAGCAGCCGGTGACAGGGATTGTCATGATGACATTTCCATATGTGCTGATTCTTTGTATCGCAGTGCTGGCATTGGGATATGGATATGCCAGAAGAAAGAGAAATGTATGAGACAGAACAAAAAGGAGAATAAGAACAAGAGGAAAAATGAAGAGTGGCTTCGGAAAGCCAGGCATGCATCATCGGTAAAGGATATTGCACATGTTATTGAAACTATGCAATTTCACAGAATATTTGGACTGGTTGATGAACAGGAAGTGTGGGATAAGCTTCTGATTCTGGACGAAATGTATCGTAGAGTCTTTTTTATCCAGGAAGAAAAGTTTCGCATGCAATTAAAGGAGAAACATGGAGCAGAGTATACAATCTAACCGGGCAGGCAGTACGGAAGAGGTAATCCGGCAAAGAAGGCAGAGAACGATACTTCGGAAGCTTCGTGGCAGTGATCTTAGAAAAGCAGCATTTCTTGCGGTCTTTCTTGTGCTTCTGTTCAGGTGTGTGTTCGGAGTGACATTTGAGTATGGAAGCGATATGAAACCGGCAATCGGTGACAAGGATTTGTTATTATACTACCGCCTGCAGGACTCATATACGGGAGGGGATGTAGTCGTATATGAAAAGCGAGGAGTAGAGATGGTCGGGAGAATTGCGGCGATGCCTGGTGAGACAGTGGAAATTACGAAGGACGGACAGCTTGTCATAAATGGTTATACACAGGCAGATATAAACCGGGAAGATATGTATAATCCGGGAAATGAAAACGGTACAGGAAAAGTAACGCTTAAAAGTCAGCAATATTATATTTTAAGTGATGATCACAGTGTGTCCAGAGACAGCAGGATGCTGGGAGCAGTATCGAAAAACGAGATCTGTGGGCTTGTTATCACTGTGATTCGAAGAAGAAATATATAGTCAAAAAAGAAACAAAAAAGTTGCTTTAGAATATGGAAAGGAATGTAAGATATGAAAAAGTTTACTAAAAAACTGGTAGCATCTATGCTGTCCACAGCAATGCTTATGGGCATGTCATTAACTGCATTTGCAGCGAATTCGCAAACACAGGGAATTAGTGTTAATGGATATTCTGGCCCTGGAAGGCAGATTACCAATACCTGGTCAGTTGCGGAAAATGGATTACTCAATGATTCAGAAACATTTGATTTTGCATTAAAGTACACAGGTTCTGATGCAATCGGAACCAATGCTTCGAGTACACCGACATTTAATGGAAATGCAATGACACAGAATAATGCCACAAAGACGGCGCAGATTACATCAGCATGGAAGACAAAGGCAGCAGGCGGAGCAAGCTCCAGTGAAACATTGTCTTATGATGAGTTATTCGACGGAATTAGATTTACAGCTCCGGGGTTATATCACTTCATGTTAAGTGAGAATCCGGGACACAATCCCAATATTGCATATTCTGATCAGTCTTATTTGTTAGATGTTCAGGTTGTATGGGAGACAGAAGATAACGGATCCCAGACAGGAAATTTAAAGGTATCAGGCATTGCAACAAC
>ENA-OUQM01000809-OUQM01000809.1-human-gut-metagenome-genome-assembly--contig:-NODE-809-length-19544-cov-47.533942_pt1 | contig 19544 bp, 19 predicted proteins | sample MGYA00237949_ERZ548830 | MGnify/ENA primary metagenome ERZ548830 (study PRJEB26490, sample SAMN05194706) | human gut metagenome | biome: terrestrial biome; feature: human-associated habitat; material...
GTGTCTCAGTCCCAATGTGGCCGGTCACCCTCTCAGGTCGGCTACTGATCGTCGCTTTGGTAGGCCGTTACCCTGCCAACTGGCTAATCAGACGCGGGTCCATCCCATACCACCGGAGTTTTTCACACCAGATCATGCGATCCTGTGCGCTTATGCGGTATTAGCAGTCGTTTCCAACTGTTATCCCCCTGTATGAGGCAGGTTACCCACGCGTTACTCACCCGTCCGCCACTCAGTCACAAAATCTTCATTTCCGAAGAAAATCAAATAGAGTGCTTCGTTCGACTTGCATGTGTTAAGCACGCCGCCAGCGTTCATCCTGAGCCAGGATCAAACTCTCATGTTAAAAAGTTTTGTCCTGCCAGAATTAAATCTGGCTTTTAATCAGAAACAATGTCCTGATTTACTGTTTTAAGGTTGCTTCTTTATAGAAGCGTTCTTGAATTATTCTCAAAATCTTTCAAGGTTTTTCACTGTTCAGTTATCAATGTTCGTTGTTGTTATTTTCAACAGCTTGTATATTTTATCATATCTTCAAGTCGTTGTCAACAACTTTTTTATTTTTTCTTTGTTGTCGTTCTTTCGCGGCAACTCTGATATCTTATCATGTCTGTCGCTTTTTGTCAACAACTTTTTGAATCTTTTTATTTGATTCAAAGCGGAGAAGGAGGGATTTGAACCCTCGCGCCGCTGTTAACGACCTGCACCCTTTCCAGGGGTGTCCCTTCGGCCAGCTTGGGTACTTCTCCATATAGCTGCTCAAATCATTTTCTCTCCCGAGAAGTTATGATATTGACACAGAAAAAGAATTCTTTCGAATTCTTTTTCAAACGGCTTAACCGCCTAGCGGAGAGGATGGGATTCGAACCCATGTGCCCTTGCGGACAAACGGTTTTCAAGACCGCCTCGTTATGACCACTTCGATACCTCTCCGTATTCTGTTTTCGCTGTTCATCTGAATCAGCGCAAGACATATATTACCATCCCCGGCTCTTTATGTCAATAACAATTTTTCATTTTTTTTGCTTTTTTCAAAAAAACTTCTGCAATTAACAAATCTTCCGGTGTTGTGACCTTGATATTCTCGTATTTTCCCTGAACAAGCTTGACTTTATGACCGGTAAACCGTTCCACAATCATTGCATCATCCGTGATCCTTTCGCCGGATTCTGCCGCCTGCCACATTTTTCCATATGCATCCATTAAAAGCTTATAAGAAAAGCTCTGCGGTGTCTGTACCGCCCACAGGCTGCTTCTGTCCGGCGTATCCACAGCATAATGTTTTGCATTTCCCACTTTGATCGTGTCTTTTACCGGTACGCCAATCACACATGCATGCTCCTCTTCTACGGCACGCATGGACAACCGGATTTCCGTTTCATCAATCATCGGGCGTGCCCCATCATGGATCAGAACATAGTCGGTGCCCGCAGCTGCTTTTAATCCTTCATATACTGACAGATAACGTTCTTTGCCGCCCGGAATCACCGCGCGGACTTTTCTGAAATCACAAGCCTCTACAATTTCTTTTCTGCAATAGGAAACATCATCTTTTCCTGTTACCAGTATAATATCATCTACCGGACTCTTTTCAAATGCATACAGACTGTAATAGACCAGCGGATGTCCACACAGTTCCATAAACTGTTTGGGTGTATCACTTTGCATTCTTCTTCCACTGCCTGCCGCAAGTACGATCGCTGTATAGCGTTTCCTGTTTTCCATCCGGTCATTCTCCCAATTTCAGATTCGGAACAGCGTTCAGATCCAGCCCTGCACGTTTTCCCGCAATAAAGTCATAATATGCTGCAGCACCTATCATCGCTGCGTTATCGGTGCACAGAATCGGCGAAGGATGATAAAATTTCACCCCTTCTTCACGGCACATCTGTTCCATAGCCGCACGGATTACTCCGTTGGATGCAACTCCGCCGGCAATTGCAAAACTGTCCATATGATATTCGCGGATTGCATGCCGCGCATGATCCACCAGCACATCCGTCACCGACTGCTGGAATGATGCTGCAACATCCGCCTGATTAATTGGAAGATTTTTCATCCTGCATCCGTTCAGATAATTCAGCACCGCAGACTTTAATCCACTGAAACTGAAATCATATACCCCATCTGCAATCTTTGCCCGCGGAAAGGAAATTGCCTTCGGATCTCCTTCATGGGAAACTTTTTCAATTTTTGGTCCTCCCGGATATCCCAGCCCGATTGCGCGTGCCACTTTATCAAATGCTTCTCCTGCCGCATCATCCCTGGTCCGTCCGAGGATTTCATACGTTCCGTAATCCGTCACTTTCACAAGGTGCGTATGCCCTCCAGAGACCACAAGACATAAAAACGGTGGTTTCAGATCAGGATTTTCAATATAATTTGCGCTGATATGTCCTTCTATATGATGTACCCCTACCAGCGGAATGTTCGCAGCATAGCTGATCGCCTTAGCCTCTGCCACGCCAACCAGCAGTGCACCAACCAGCCCCGGCCCGTAAGTCACACCAATCGCATCCATATCCTGTAATGTCATATCTGCATCCGAAAGTGCCTGTGCGATTACCTGATTGATCTTTTCAATATGCTTTCTCGATGCGATCTCCGGTACAACCCCTCCATATAATGTATGGAGAGCAATCTGTGAAGAAATTACATTCGAACGCATATCCCGGCCATTCACTACAACTGCCGCAGCGGTTTCATCACAAGAGCTTTCAATTGCAAGTATTTTTATAGTCTGTTCTGTGTCACTCATTTTTATTCTTCCTCTGTCGAATTCCCCTTGATTTTATAAAATGTACGGATTTTCCAGTCTCCGTTATCGTCTTTTCTAAGCACATACATCTGGTAGGTTTTATCAAACTTTTTATTTTCTTCCGTAAAATAAGAAGCTGTGACATATGCCAGTTTATCCCCGTTGCTGTCATCCGTCAGGTATTTTACATCATCGCTGTCACATACATTGGTCTGACGGATCTTAAAGGAACGGTTCTTGTAATCCGCAATGCTCGTCTCCACCGACTTCTTGTAATCATCCTTGGAATTGTTATCGGCAAGATCCTGATCAAAAAGCATACGCGCCTGATCAATCAGCTTGTCGAACTCATCATCCGTATAATTTCCGGAATAATAACTGGTAATGATCTGGTTATACAGTTTAATCACTGCGCGCGGAGTTTTCGGATAATCATCCGTCAGATTTTTTTCATTGATTCTCTGAACCACCGTCAGATTTTCTTTCGATGCCTGTGAACCATCGCTGTTTTTCATGAAATAAAATCCCACGCACAATAAAACAACACATACTGCTGCTACAACGGTAATCCCAACTTTCTTCATACGCCTATTCCTCCTCAAATGTTAATTCCACACTCTTTCCATCTTTGCCAAGGTATGCATTTGCGAAAATATCCCGCACCTGTGGCATATAATCCTCCGCCCTTACCAGAGACGGAGAAAAATGGGTCAGCCACAGTTCTTTAACTTCTGCACGCTTCGCCATATCTGCGGCCTCATAAAACGTCATATGTTTGTACTGTTTTGCCTTATTTAACTTTTCTTTTTCTGCATACATGCCTTCACAGATAAATAAATCCGATTCTTTTGCAGCGTTTACAATGGTATCCAGCGGACGGCTGTCTGTACAATACGTCACTTTCAGACCTTTTCTTGCCGGTCCGAGTACCATCTGCGGCTCATAGATCGCACCATCCTGCTCGATGGTCTCCCCTTTCTGCAGGCGGCTCCATAATTTCATCGGAACATTCTGTTCTCTGGCACGCTCCACCGAAAAACGTCCCGCACGATGGATTTCCACCGAATATCCGTAACAAATGACATTGTGCTTTACACGGAACGCATGAATGCCATATCCCTGGATAGAAAAAGATTCTTCCGGCTGTGTCAGTTCTATACAATTGATCTCAAACGGAAGTTCCGGTGCAATTGTCCGCAGTGCCGTCACGACACGTGTGAGTCCTTTTGGCCCGATGATCGTAAGCGGTTCTGTTCTCTCCGCATTTCCCATCGTCAGAAGAAGCCCCGGAAGACCGCTGATATGATCCGCGTGAAAATGTGTCACGCAGAGAATATCGATCGGTTTAAAGCTAAGTCCCGCCTCTTTGATTGCAATCTGGGTTCCCTCACCGCAATCGATCAGCAAACTGCTCCCATTATATCTGAGCATAAGTGATGTCAGCCACCGGTACGGCAGCGGCATCATTCCTGCAGTTCCTAACAAACATACATCTAACATAATCGTTTCCACTCCATAATATCTGCATCCTCTCTGGGAAACTGATAAAAATTTTTTCGCATTCCAATTTTTTCAAATCCACATGTCCGGTATAAGTGTATCGCCGGCTCATTTCCGGAACGTACTTCAAGTACGATCCGGTCAATTCCATGTTTTTCGGCCCATTGCTGCATCCTAAGAAGAAGCTCTCTTCCACAGCCTTTTTTACGCATTTTCCGTGTCACTGCCACATTGGTAATCTCTCCCTCCGGCGGCATCCGGTACATGCCAATATAACCTGCGATCTGAGGATCTTCCGCCACGAAAAATATGGCATCTTTCATTCCATCCAGAAATCCCTGTTCACTCCACGGCTGGGAAAAACATTCTTTTTCAATTTGTGCAACAGCCTGAATGTCTTCCGCGGTCATCTGCCGTATTCTCATATGCGAAAATCCCTTGCCTTTTCCTGGCGTTCTCTTTCCGCCTGCGACAGGCGCAGATAATCCGGCTTGTGTGCAGCTGCATCCTCAGCCTTTCCCTGACGGTATAAAATGCCGCCGAGTACCGCAACACATGCCGCACGCTGCTTATTGCAATGTGCAGGTGCAAACAGGTATGGTACCTGTAAATTTTCTTTCAGGTAATCGGCAAAAGCTGGAACACCATCGCCCAAAAATACGGTTTTCTTTCCACTTTCATTGATCTTTGCGGTAATTTCATCGATTCCTACCGCACACTGTGGAAGAAGTGTCTGCATCTGCCCATCGGAGAAAGTATACAGTCCGGTATAGGCCTGCTGCCGGCGCGCATCCATAAGTGGGCACACCTGCTCCCTGCACCCCCACAGATTATATGCCAGGGCATCCACCGTCGGCACGGAAACAATCTGTTTGTTCAGGGCAAGAGCGAGTCCCTTGGCCGTTGCAGAGCCGATCCTGAGTCCCGTAAAAGATCCAGGTCCTGCGGACACTGCAATCACATCAATCGTATTCAGATCAAGTTCTATCATTTTTGCGACTTCATCCAACATTGGAAGAAGTGTCTGTGAATGTGTTTTTTTATAATTGATGGTATATTCTCCCAGCAGATTGTCGTCTTCCGTGACCGCAACCCCTGCCACCAGTCCTGAACTGTCCAACGCTAGTATTTTCATATTCTGTCCTCTATCTGTCTAAAATTGTTATTTTTCTGTAGTCGAAACCTTTTTCCAGGTCTTTTTCAATGGTGATCTCCCGGTAATGATCCGGCAATATCTCTTCAATCAGATTGGCCCACTCAATCATCGTCAGACCCTCACCGTAAAAATAGTCCTCATATCCGATCTCGTCCATCTCCTCGATATCCCCGATACGGTAGACGTCAAAATGATAGAACGGCATCCGCCCCTCTTCATATACCTGGACAATGGTAAATGTCGGGCTGCAGATCGGCTCTTCAATTCCAAGTCCCTGTGCGATTCCCTGTGTAAAAACCGTCTTGCCGACTCCCAGATCCCCGACAAGTGTATATACATCCCCAGGCCGTGCCTCTCTTGCCAGTTTTCTACCGAGTTCTAAAGTTTCCTCCGGGGAAAAAGTTTCAAATTCTATAACTTTTTTATCCTGCATACTGCCTCTACGCCTTCATTCTGAGTTTATATTTTTCCAGTTTCTGTTCTGCAAGTGTCCGGAACGCTGCATACTGATCTCCAATCTGCTCCATAGGAATAATATATGCGCTTTTCCGATTGCTGTAGATTAAAATCTGCTTTGCATTCGCTACAATCTTATAAATTGCCTGCCACTCCATATCCCCAGTTTCTTTTCCCTGGGATACATGAATATTTTTCTCTGTAATTTCATAATGCAGTGTGCCGGCAAGCACCTTGTTTGTCTTCAGGGTCTCCTTCGCACGAAACCACAGTGCAACCGGGATATAAAGAAGAAACAAAAATCCTACTGCAATATAGAGCAGGGTGTAAGATGTTTTTCCATTCTGAAAACTGATTCCAGCCATAACAAATCCAAGAATTCCAAGCGCAATGGAACTCCATCCCTGAAACCCGGTATACGTCTGGTACATATTAAACCGATACAGGTCTTTGGGTGATAATGTAACATCAAATGACGCTTTCATGCCTTCTTCTCCTATCCAAAATAAATGATAAGGCTTTCTGCGTATCACACAGAAAACCATTACGTTGTATCATATTATAACAATTTTCCAAACAAAAGAAAAGAGAAAAAAAAGGAGCACCCCACGGGTGCTCCCAAAACCATTTAGTATTCACTTAAACGTCCTTTTAAAACTGGAGATAACGGTTTGTAAATCAGCATACAGATGACAACTGCAATCAGTCCTTTTACAATTGTAAATGGAAGATTAAAGCAGATCAGGCACTGCAGTACACTTTTCATGGATGGTGCAATTGCCTGATACATCTGCAGGATGGCTTCCTCTGCCATACCAGCCTTGTAATATACCGGGTAAACCACAAAATAATTGGAAAACACACTGACTATTCCCATGACCAATGCTGCAACCAGACCACTGACTACCGCACTCTTTTTGGTCTTTTTATGTTTGTAGATATTACCTGCAATTGCCACAAACACGGCTCCGAGAATAAAATTGGAAAGTTCTCCAACAAACATACTGTTTGAAAATGCCAGATGGAGAACGTTCTTGATCAGACAGATCAATACCCCACACACTGGTCCGAGCGCAAAGCTTCCAAGTAGTGCCGGCAGATCCGAAAAATCAAATTTGATAAATGATGGCATGATCGGAATGGCAATCTCCAGATACATAAGCACGAACGCTACGGCAGAAAGCATCGCTGTAACCGTAATATAGCGTACTTTTGTATTCATGCCTCCCTGCTTTACTGCTGTCTTTGTCTGTTCACTCATAATAACTCTCCTTTCAGAATCAACGGAATTCCAGAGGAGTGTTGCCTGCATATATGATCAGGAAATAAAAAACCGATAGATTTCTCTATCGGGGTTCTTTTTCTATCATACAGTCAACAATGCAAACATTGATTTGCACTTTTTCTTCTCTCATCCAGACTATACTGTCGGTACCGGAATCTCACCGGTTCGGCTGCAAAAAGCAGTTCACGGACTATACCGTCGGTCGGGAATATGCGTCATCCGCAGCACCCTGCCCCGAAGAATTCCTTCTTTATTTTTCATCGTTATTATATTCACATTGTCCGAAAATGTCAACACCGGCTGGACTTTTTCCCATTCATTTGCTAACATAATTTCCATGAAGATTTCAAATATATTACGCACGGACAAAACTTTAGATTTTTCTTTTTATATCATCGGATGGGTATGTCTTATTCTCGCACTCGTGCTCGGACTTGCATGGAGAAGCGGTTATTTTCTGTGGATATTCCCTCCGGATGGCTGTGTCCTGCACAATCTGACCGGATATTACTGTCCCGGATGCGGCGGCACACGCGCGATTTACGCTCTGCTGCACGGACATATTGTGCGCTCTTTCTTTTACCATCCGATTGTTGTGTATACCGCTGTCTTTTTCGGCTGGTTTATGCTGTCACAGACCATAGAAAAAGCATCCCGCGGACGTTTTGCCATCGGGATGCATTATCGTGATATTTATCTGTGGATCGCGCTTGCCATTGTACTGCTCAACTGGCTGGTCAAAAATCTGTTTCTCGCCGTCTTTGGCATTGCACTTCTTGGATAAACATTCTATTTCTGATTTTTCAGTTCCTGCTCCAGCTCATGCGGACGCAGATCCACACCGCGAGATGCATCTCCTTCCGGGTCTTTTCCAAATGCATAATCATTTCCCGGCAGAATCGCATTGAGCACGATTCCGGCAATCGCTGCGATGGCAAGGGATGTCAGGGTAATGGAAGTGCTTCCAATCGTAAAGGTCAGTCCATCTGAGAATCCGAGACCGGAAACTAAGATCACACCTGCAATAATGAGGTTTCTGGACTTGGTGAAATCCACATGGTTTTCAACCACATTTCTTACACCGATAGCAGAAATCATACCGTAAAGAATAAAGCTGACACCGCCAATAATGGATGCCGGCATCGAAGCAATAATCTCTGCTACTTTCGGGATAAAACTTAAAACGATCGCATAACATGCCGCAAGACGGACAACCTTCGGATCATGTACACGGGACAACTCCAGAACGCCTGTGTTCTCTCCATAGGTTGTATTTGCCGGTCCTCCGATCATTGCAGAAATGGAAGTTGCAATTCCATCACCGATCAGGGTACGATGCAATCCCGGGTCCTCAATAAAGTTCTGTCCTACCGTTGCAGAAATCGCGGAAATATCTCCGATATGCTCCATCATGGTCGCAATGGCGATCGGTGCCATGATAAGAATCGCTGTAAGATTAAATTTCGGCAGGATAAACGGTGGAAGTCCGACAACAGCCGCCGAGGAAACGCCGGAAAAATTTAAAATAACAGATCCGTCCGGATTCGTAAAACCAAGTCCCTGCAGAACCAGTGCGAACACATACGAAATCACTACACCGAGAAGAATCGGAATAATCTTGAACATTCCTTTTCCCCAGATATTGAAAATAATGATGACCGCCAGTGCCACAATTGCAATGAGCCAGTTTGTGGATGCATTGCTGACCGCAGACGGTGCAAGGCTCAGTCCGATACAGATAATGATCGGGCCGGTTACCACCGGTGGAAGGAAACGCATCACACGTTTTACGCCAACGCACCGGATGATCAGTGCAAGGATCAGATACAACAATCCTGCCACAACAATTCCGCCACACGCATACTGCAGTTTTTCTTTATCTGCCATATTGGCAAATATCCCGGTATCCAGTGCCGCAACGCTGGAAAAGCCTCCCAGAAAAGCAAATGAAGATCCCAGAAAAGCAGGAACCTTAAATTTGGTACACAGATGGAAAAACAAGGTACCGAATCCTGCACAGAACAATGTCACCTGTACGGACAATACCTGTGAGGTACTCTGAAAATAGCTGTTTACCAGAATCGGTACAAGAATTGTCGCTCCGAACATAGCGAACATATGCTGCAGACCAAGCAGCAGCATTTTCGGCGTGCCCAAAACCCTGGCATCTCTTATAATGTCTTTTTGTTGGTTCATTATGAAAAACTCCTCCTAATAATAGTATATTCTAATATCCGGCAATCAGCCGGAGCATTAGCTTATGTTTGATGGGATCTCCCCGACCACATCCAGATAAAAAATAACCAGTGTCTGTGACTGGTATGGATATACCCAGAGTGACCCGATGCCTAAAGACAGCATACACAGTATCTGCAATCCGATAAAGCTCAGATAAATATAAAATAATCTTCCTTTATTTCCCTTCATGATCTGACGGCTGATCTTTAATGATTCGCGTGCCTTCATCTGCGGATGATCCAAAAGCAGATACAATGCCAGTGCATACCACATCTGCACGAAAACTGCCAGAATCGTGCTCACAATACCAAGTATCACCAGTACTGCAATCGCCGCAGGCGACTTGTCCAGGACAAAAAATAACACAACACCTGTGATCACAGGAATACAGCTGATCAGCGTTGCAATAATCAAAAGCAGTCCTGCAATGATATAACGGTCCGGGTGATTTTTAAACCCGTAAAATACCATGCCAAGTGTCATTTCTTTTTTCCGTGCAAGTGACAGATGAAGCTGAAGGATTCCGACAGACAATACCATGCTTAAAAGTGTGATCAGAAATTCCGCCACATAAAACATGATCGTGACCGGAAGCGGCTGTGCATCTTTCTGCAACATGGAAAATGGGAGTTCTACCGCCAAAGGAATCAGTGTGGCGGCAAGAAATGCTCCCATTGGTATTTTATAATTTCCATTTAAATTGTCTCTTGCGATTCGTTTTAATTCTTTGCAAGGTAGGTTCATTTGTTTATACTCCGTTTCTGTAACTGATTGCTTTTCTCATTATAGCATGGCTATGCAGATGCAACAATCTTTTTATTTTGCCATAAACTGCTTCATCAGTTCATTATAATCCATGCCCTGCATATCAGAATAGGCCTTTAAAAATCCATCGATACTTCCATACTGATGGATGGCATACCCCAGAACCGATGCGTACAGTCCGATAGCCGCAACCAATGCCATAATCCCCAGAATCATTCCGATCTGTGCTTTCGAAGTATAAGACATCATGCCTCCGCGGGAAAGTGTTGCAAAAATAACCGCCAGAGCCCCACACGGCACAGCAAGATACAGACAGGTGCAGCTTAGTAATGCAATTGATCCAAGTATCAGGGAAGCTGCCTCCATGCGTGCAGATCTCCGGCTGCGATACGGCTGATTCGGATTTGGTTGATAAGATGATCCATACATATCCATAATACGTTTTCCTTTCTTTTTAGGATTGCTTTTATTGTAACATTTCATATATAATAGGGAAAGTATTATTTGACAGGAAAGGACTATTAAGGGGAAAATTTATGGATATTAATACAAAAATTGCGGAAGAACTCGGCATTCGAAAAGAACAGGCCTCCGCTGCCGTAAAACTGATCGACGAAGGATGCACCATTCCTTTTATTGCCCGGTACCGGAAAGAAGCTACCGGAGCATTGAGTGATGAAATTTTACGAAATCTCTATGACCGTCTGGTGTATCTGCGAAATCTGGAGGACAAAAAACAGACCGTACTAGCCTCCATTGAAGAACAGGGAAAACTGACGGAGGAACTGCGTGCACAGATTCTCGCGGCCGAAACACAAGTTGCAGTGGATGATCTGTACCGCCCGTACCGTCCGAAGCGCCGTACCCGTGCAACCATTGCCAGAGAAAAAGGATTAGAACCTCTGGCAAATCTGATTCTCTTACAGAAGATGACGGTTTCTCCCTTGGAAGAAGCAAAAAACTATGTCAATCCGGAAAAAGAAGTGGCTACCCCGGAAGAGGCGTTAAACGGAGCAAAAGATATCCTTGCGGAAGGCATCTCAGACAACGCGGATTTCCGCACCCATATCCGTGAACTTACCATGAAACACGGTCAGCTTTTATCTGCTGCCAAAGACCCGGACGCCGAATCGGTCTATGAAATGTATTATGATTTCAATGAAGGACTCTCCAAACTGGCAGGACACCGCATTCTTGCCATCAACCGCGGAGAAAAAGAGAAATTTCTCACAGTAAAAATTGAAGCTCCGACCGATCGTATCCTTTCCTATCTTGACCGGAAAATAATTACGAATCCTCAGGCTTTCACCGCACCGGTGCTGCATGAGGCACTGGAAGACGCTTACAACCGCCTGATTGCACCTGCCATTGAGCGCGAAATCCGAAACGATCTGTTTGAAAAAGCCGAAGACGGTGCCATCCGTGTATTCGGCAAAAACTTAGAACAGCTTCTGATGCAGCCTCCAATCGCCGGTCAGGTTGTACTTGGCTGGGATCCGGCATTCCGTACCGGATGCAAGCTCGCTGTGGTGGATCCGACCGGAAAAGTACTTGATACTACCGTAATCTATCCGACTGCCCCGCAAAACCGCGTGGACGAAGCCAAAGCGGTACTGAAAAAACTGATTTCCAAATACCATATTACATTAATCTCTCTGGGAAACGGTACTGCTTCCCGCGAATCCGAACAGATCATCGTACAGCTTCTCAAAGAGATTCCGGAACCAGTACAATACATCATCGTAAACGAAGCCGGTGCCTCCGTATACTCTGCCAGCAAGCTGGCAACCGAAGAATTCCCGCAGTTTGATGTCGGACAGCGAAGTGCCGCATCCATGGCGCGCCGCCTGCAGGACCCACTCGCAGAGCTGGTAAAAATCGACCCGAAATCCATTGGTGTCGGACAGTACCAGCATGACATGAACCAGAAGAAACTGACCGAAGCGCTGGATCATGTCGTGGAAGACTGCGTAAACCGTGTCGGTGTGGACTTAAACACCGCTTCTGCCTCCCTGCTGGAATATGTCTCCGGTGTGAGCAAAGCCATTGCCAAAAATATTGTGGTCTACCGCGAAGAAAACGGAAAATTTGCCTCCCGTTCCCAGCTTCTGAAAGTGGCCAAGCTTGGACCGAAAGCCTATGAACAGTGTGCCGGCTTCATGCGCATCAGTGACGGAAAAAACCCTCTGGATGCCACCGGTGTACACCCGGAATCCTACGCAGCCACGAAACAGCTGCTGGAAACACTCGGCTATACGCTTTCGGATGTGACAGACCGCAATGTTGCCGGGATCTCGAAAAAAGTCCGGGATTACAAAAAGCTTGCACAGGATCTGGAAATCGGCGAACTGACTCTCCGGGATATCGTAAAGGAACTGGAAACGCCTGCCCGTGATCCGCGTGAGGATATGCCAAAACCAATCCTGCGCAGTGACGTGCTCGAGATCAAAGATCTGACTCCGGGCATGGTATTGAAGGGAACCGTGCGAAATGTCATTGATTTCGGTGCCTTTGTGGATATCGGAGTCCATCAGGATGGTCTGGTACATATCTCGCAGATGTGTGACCGCTTTATCAAGCATCCACTGGAGGTCGTCAGCGTCGGGGATATCGTGGAAGTGAAAGTTCTTAGTGTGGATGTGAAAAAGCAACGGATTCAGCTTACAATGAAGATCTAACATTCAGGAAACAATTTTTAAAGAGAGGTCATATCCTGTCATGGTTGTGGCCTCTTTTTTTGTCACCCTGCCAGCGGATTATTGACCACTGGATTACTGTTCACAGGTTACCCTGCGAACAGTAACACCGCTGGTACAGATTCTCAACTTTTTGATATTTACAGTTGATTTCTGCATGCAAATAAGATATTCTGTCTTTAACACATATAATTCCAAATCTGATGAGTCATTCGCTCGTTTATCCACTGGAATTTTAATTAAATACAGGATCAAAAACGACTCGGTTTTCCCGTTTTTTTCGGTTGTAAAACTATGTTGTTTTGATATATACTAAAGGAAAGGCAGGATACTACATGGGGAACACTGACATTGTGGCAGCTCCGCTGTCAGATGCCAACGAGAAAAACACTACAGAACACAGCACTATTTTTGATGATGTATTCCGGACAATTGCACAGAAAATGCCACAGCTTCTGATTCCGCTGATCAATGAAGTTTTCCACACTTCCTACAGTGAGGAGGAACCCTTTGAACAGCTGCGGAATGAACACTATGAAAAATTCGGAACCGTGGTCACGGACTCCATTATCCGGATCGGCAGCCATATTTATCATCTGGAGTGCCAGTCCTCAAAAGACAAAACGATGGTCATACGCATGTTTGAATATGATATTTCAATTGCTATTGAGCACGCTTCTTTTGAATCAAATGATATCTGGGAAATTGAATTTCCGCAGTCATGTGTACTTTATATCCGCAATCACCGTTCACTTCCGGATTTTCACGAAGCGATTGTGAAGTTTGCGGACGGACAGAAGGTACGTTACCGCATTCCGATCATACAGGCAAAGAAATACACCGTTGACCGGATTTTTGAAAAACGGCTGCTGATTTTACTTCCATATCATATCTTACGGTATGAGCATTTTTTGAAGCATAACGGAACGGATTTAAAGAAAGTGCAGCATCTGCTCGACGATTTCCGGAAGATCAACCGAAAGTTAGAGGAAACATCTGAGAAGGAACAAAAGTCACATCTTTATATGGATATGATTGTTTTAATCGAGGAGATTGCGGATTATATTATTCCAGAGGATAATGAGATCAGGAAAGGATTGGGTGAGATTATGGGTGGTAAGATTTTGAAATTACGCTCTGAAGAGTTGTTGGAGCTTGGAGAAGCTCGAGGGGAAGCCAGAGGGGAAGCTCGAGGGGAAGCCAGAGGCAGGCTTACCGGACTACATGAAGCCAAAATTGATGCAATTCAAAATATGATTGATCTTGGTTTAACCAGAGAACAGATTTTAAGAAAATATTCTCCAGAGGAATATGAAGAGGCGATAAATTCTATGTCGGTAAAAGCATGACATAATCCGTCTATAACTGTATTTTTCTTATTTCTATGCTATGAGATGTATTTTAATTATATCTCATAGCATTCATGAAAGAACATTCGTTCAAATTACCATTATAATTACAATTTCATACGTTTGATTATAACTGCTTCTGTTTCTTACACTTTCCATATTGTAAAAACAGATGCTTATGATATATACTAAAGGAAAGGCAGGACATTACATGGGGAACACTGACATTTCGGTAAACACGTTACCAGATGCCAACACAGAAAACACGACAGAACACAGCACTATTTTTGATGATGTATTCCGGACAATTGCACAGAAAATGCCACAGCTTCTGATTCCGCTGATCAATGAAGTTTTCCACACTTCCTACAGTGAGGAGGAACCCTTTGAACAGCTGCGGAATGAACACTATGAAAAATTCGGAACAGTGGTCACGGACTCCATTATCCGGATCGGCAGCCACATTTATCATCTGGAGTGCCAGTCCACCAAAGATGAAACGATGGTCATCCGTATGTTTGAGTACGATATTTCCATTGCGCTTGAGCATGCTTCTTTTGCAGAACATGCGGTCTGGGAAATTGAATTTCCGCAGTCGTGCGTGCTTTACATCCGCAATCACCGTTCACTTCCGGATTTTCACGAAGCGATTGTGAAGTTTGCGGACGGTCAGAAAATTCGTTACCGCGTTCCGATCATACAGGCAAAGAAATACACGGTCGATCGGATTTTTGAAAAACGGCTGCTGATTCTGCTTCCGTATCATATCCTACGATATGAACACTTTTTGAAGCACAACGGAACGGATTCGAAGAAAGTGCAGCATCTGCTCGACGATTTCCGGAAGATCAACCGAAAGTTAGAGGAAACATCTGAGAAGGAACAAAAGTCACATCTTTATATGGATATGATTGTTTTAATCGAGGAGATTGCGGATTATATTATTCCAGAGGATAATGAGATCAGGAAAGGATTGGGTGAGATTATGGGTGGTAAGATTTTGAAATTACGCTCTGAAGAGTTGTTGGAGCTTGGAGAAGCTCGAGGGGAAGCTCGAGGGGAAGCCAGAGGCAGGCTTACCGGACTACGCGAAGGCAGGCTCACGGGACTACATGAAGCCAAAATTGATGCAATTCAAAATATGATTGATCTTGGTCTGACCAAAGAACAGATTTTAAGAAAATATTCTCCTGAGGAATATGAAGAGGCATTGCGGTCTATGTCTGTAAAAGCATAAAATATTATATCACAAAAGTATTCACAGAATTGCTTTTTTACCAACGGGCAGAATCAAAAACAGGCGCATACAAAGTCTTATCAGCTTTGTATGTGCCTGAATCCATTCTTTGTTATCAGATCTGATATTTTCTTTAATCTTATGGAAAATAATCAAGGTAAACATTTCCATCTCAACTGACATTTTTACCTTTTCAAATAACATAACCAATGAAATATATTTACATGTTATAAAATTTTCCATGGCTCTAAAAACACATGTTTAAATGCATCCATATTAATATTTTTTTATTTAAAACAGCTATAAATACATATTTTTTCAACCAACTATCGGATATGAAAAAATTTTCATTATGTGTTTCATAATTTTCAATATTATTTTGTGCTCTCCATCATTTTCCACATTCTCCAGAAGCCATATCGAATAGTAACATAGAATGTGTCGTTTTCGCCATTCTATACAAGGAAATCATTTCAGAATTCAATTGTACATCATATCCTAATATTTTGGAGAATCTCTTTTCACAAATAAACTTTTTATCTTGAAACCATTTTACGTTTTTGAACCGTAGAAGGACGTAAACAAAACGTATTTTGAGGCATATTCTCCAACTGATTTTCGAAGCAGAAGCGAACATCTTTCGCACTCATAGGCACATATACCTCCCGTCCATTATCATTCTCATTTAAAATTCCATTTATTTTTTGAGCAATCGCCTTTTTTTGATTTTCTTTATCATCCCTTACAATTTTCGACAATAGCCCATTTAAACGAACAGAATTAACCCATATCTTTTGCGAATCATTAATCTTTCGTACTTCAATGCCCGATATCGTCGTATCCCATTTACGATGTTGTCCCATCTCTACCAATTTTTCTTTTTGCAAGCCTCTTTTCCGTGCCTTTCCAGCACTTGACAAAACGTTTATTTCATTTTCCTGTTTCATTTTTATTTTTTACTCCTTCTTTCCCTTTTATAATATAATTTGCAAAATCCTCATAGTCAATAGGAATATAAAATTCAAATTGATGAAAAAAGTCTGAAATAACATCATCAATGCGAAAAAAATCCATTAGATATAATAAATATGTATATTCCTCTTTATAAATCGTAATTCCAAATGTAACCCATGGTCTCCTCTTTATTACCTGCTCCGTTTCCCTATCTAATTCAAGATATGCATTTCGATATGCATTTGGTACCGCTGTAAGAAAATCAATCCATTTCTTTTGATCCTTTTCTTTAGTTTCATTTTTAAGATAACTTTCCGCACAATATTCACGATTGATAGATGCTACTAATGGCTTCTTAGTTTCATATGATGATTGTAATAACTGTCCCCATTTTAAAGACTGCATATAATTTTCTTCGCCCAAAATGCTCGTACACAAATGATAGTAATTATCACTTTCAAGATCCAGACATCTGAAATGAACCCTAACATCACACTCTTTTATTTTTTCTTCTTCCTCTCCTTTTGTTTCCCCTTCTTTATCTTCTTCTACTTTATTTTCTTTCAAGGTACATGAAATTGCGTTTGCCAGACTAGAACAAATTGCCTGAAGATAACCGCTATACTCATCATACCAGAAGTTTTTTAACCTTTTCCCCTTCCGAGTTTTATAGATAAATTTCACTATATTTTTATGATCAATACCCAGATAAAAAATATCATACAGTTCATGTACTAATCGTTCTACATCTATTTTTTTAGCCAAACGCTTGTCTGATAAAAGCAAATACTTCATTATATCGTATGTATCATACTTAATCTTTTCAAGTTCCTTATATACTTTAATTCGACATTTTCCTATAATGGTCATATACGTCTGAAGCCATTTTACAGTATCTCCAGTAAAATAACACACCTTAGAAGTTCTACCCTCTACAGTGCTCAAATAAAAATACGGCTGCGTTTTATGTTGATCAATCGGCATCACTATTTTTTCATCTACTCTATTTTGCTGAGTTGTATAAAATTGTAAATCTGGCTGAAATTTATTAATATCATTACTGCTTCTAACATACACATCAATTGAGTTTAAATCAAGATTAAATTGATACCATGAATATGTATGTTTGTGTGGAAAACTTGTCGGTCTTTCATCATCCGGCCATCCAATACCAGACACCAATGTCGTCAAAGAATGCCTTGGACTTAAAAGATTTGTCACATCCCGATTATGAATATGTCCGCTAATATACACATCGCAATCCAGACTATAATTGGAAAGAATTTTTGTTCTTAAAAGATTTTCTTCTTCTCCTGTCAGCCAGTCTAAAGGATGATGCGCCAAAGCTATTGTAAGATCATATTTTTTTCTCCCTTTAAGTCCTCATATTCACTAACAATCGACTCTAATTGAAATGCACCAATTTTCAATTTTCTTTCATCTGCATCCCCAGTGCATGCCCATGCCGTATTAAACTGCAAAAAAGCAATCTTCTTATTGATTGAAGATAATTCCGTTACAGAAACGCCATACAAATCTGTTTTGATTTTTCTTTCTACATCTTCAACACAATTAAACTTTGCATAAATTTCTTTCACAAGCTCTTGATATTGAGAAAATCCAAATTTAACATATTTCCAATAATCCTGATAAAATTCCTGTGCTTCCTTTTTATCATAATCCTCCAACATTTTTGAATCTACACAATTTCTTACTTTATCATGATTTCCCGGAATGATATATATATCTTTCGCCTTACTGCCAACTATGTCAGACAGCTTCTCAAAGAATGTAAGAACCGAATTTTTATATTCATAATTTCCTCGATGTACCAAATCTCCTGTAACAACAATAATCAAATTATTTATGTACTTTAACTGTTCTTTTATGTCACTTAATAAATTAACCATCAAATCAGGTAATTGCTTTCCTTTTTTATTAAAGTGCAGGTCTGATAAGTGAAGTATTGTAAAATCATTCATATTCTCTCCTGATATACGAAAAGAGACCATAATGGCCTCTTTTCGCGTTAATAACATATTCTTTTTGATTACTGTAACAGAGAAAGTACACCCTGATTAGACTGATTAGCCTGTGCAAGCATAGACTGTCCAGCCTGTGCAAGAATGTTGTTCTTGCTGTAGTTTACCATCTCTTTTGCCATATCTGTATCACGGATACGAGACTCAGCAGAAGATGTATTCTCGGAAATGTTATCCAGATTGTCGATGGTGTGCTCTAATCTGTTCTGTACAGCACCGAGTGCAGATCTCTGGGAAGAAACCTTAGAGATTGCATCGGAAATAGCATCGATTGCGTAGGTTGCTGCTGTACCGTTCTTGTCAGTTACGTTTAAGCCCTTGATTCCAAGGTTTGCAGAATTCATGGTGTCGATGTCGACAGTGATCTTGTTAGTCATGTCAGCATCTGCACCTACATGAAGGCTGAAACTTAATGTATTGGCAACTTTTGCCTGACCAACTTTGATGTTGAATGTTCCGTCACCAGCATTGTATGCCAAATCACTCTTATCACCATTCTTTACCTCTGCATTTCCTACAGTATCGCCGATCTGGTTTGCAGCCAGTAACTCTTTTCCTGCAAGCTCATATGCTTTCTGCTTTGTGATAACAGAAGTATTATTATCATCAATACCATCTGCCTTAGTATCATCAATTGTTGTAATGGACTTTGTTCCCACTGAAATTGTTGCACTTTTAAGAGCAGCAATAGCATCTGTACTTGCGTATGCAGGAGTTGCACTATCCTTATCAGCTACCGATGGCTGCTCTGCATAAAAACCAGCTGTTTTCAGAGCTGTTTGTCCATCTGCCGCCTTATCATAATATGTAAACTCTTTACCATTAATAGTGACTTTATCACCTGCTTTTCCTGTGATTTTTGCCTCTGTAAACATCTGCTTTACATCTGCTTCTTCTCCGCCAATGGTATAATTCTTTCCGCCGATACTTACGGTATCACCAGCATTCAAAGTTTTCATAGTAAATGTAGCAGTTCCATCGCCATTATCAGTAAGAGTTCCCTTTAATCCAGCATCATGAGCCTTAAGATTAATTGTCTTCTCACCGTCATCGCCCTTTAACAGGTAAATCTCATTGAATTTGGTTGTCTCAGCAACACGATCGATCT
>ENA-OUQM01000810-OUQM01000810.1-human-gut-metagenome-genome-assembly--contig:-NODE-810-length-19522-cov-18.974829_pt1 | contig 19522 bp, 22 predicted proteins | sample MGYA00237949_ERZ548830 | MGnify/ENA primary metagenome ERZ548830 (study PRJEB26490, sample SAMN05194706) | human gut metagenome | biome: terrestrial biome; feature: human-associated habitat; material...
CGAGGAGATACAGGATACCGTTTATGTCAGCCCGTCGATTCTGATGGTGCATAGTTTGACCCTGGAAGATGGTGATCAGATTACAATCGCGCAGCAGAGCAACAGCTCGACGAAAAAGGTGCTGACAAGGACAGAACCGATGACGTATGAAGAACCAAAACCGGTATCTACACCGACACCGACGCCGAACCCGGACAGCACGAAAACGGATGTGACGCAGGAGAATGCGGGCACAAGTACAGTGCCGCAGGATGAACTTGCGGTAACACCAACGGAAAGTGCAGGAGGCGGCCAGATCGAAACGCCGACGGCAGCACCGGAAGAAAAGCCGGCAGGAACATGAGAAACACGCTTTACGTGTTTGGCAGCAACCACCCAAGTTTCGTGTAAGCACGGATCTTGGTTTATAGCTCGCATAAAGAAGAAAAAAAGATACAGTGGGGCAGATTTTGACGTCCCACTGTATCTTTTTAAAGGAAAAGTCGAAAAGGCGGGATAAATTTTTGAAAATTGCTATGGACATATCCGGTGGCTCGATTATAATGGTAGTAGTGCATCAAAAAATACAAAAGAATGGTGAAGCAACGTGAACTATACAGAAGCAGTTGATTATATTGAAACGATACCGAAATTTACGGTAAAGCATCCGCCGGAACATACCAGAGAACTCCTTTCTCGTCTTGGAAACCCGCAGGAAGGAATCAAAATCATTCATGTGGCGGGAACGAATGGGAAAGGAAGTGTCTGTGCGTATCTTAACGCGATGCTGCTTTCCGGCGGCAAAAAGACAGGACTTTTTACTTCTCCGCATCTTGTACGCATCAACGAACGGTTTCAGATCAATGGCGAGGATGTGTCGGATGAACAGTTCCTGGATGCCTTTCTTCAGGTAGAAAAGGCAGCAAAGGAATATGAGGCAGAGGGCGAGGGGCATCCAAGCTATTTTGAAACACTGTTCCTGATGGGAATGCTGATTTTCAAAGCGGCAGGTGTGGAATATCTGGTTATGGAAACCGGCCTTGGAGGACGGCTTGACGCGACCAATGTGGTTGAAAAACCGCTGGCATGCATCATTACCTCTATCAGCCGTGACCATACCGAGTATCTCGGCGATACGCTTGAGGCGATTGCCGGAGAAAAAGCAGGTATCATAAAAGCCGGCGTGCCGGTTATCTACGATGCGGGACAGGCGGGTCCTGCCGCTGTCATTGCCGCAAAGGCAAAAGAAAAAAACAGTCCGGCGATGCCGATGGAACCGTCCTTCTACAGGATGAAAACACAGAGCCGTGAGGGAATAACCTTTACGTTTGCTTATCCGGGAGGCGAAAAAGCGGAGCTTGCGATTCCGTATGTGGCAGAGTACCAGATGATGAATGCAAGCCTTGCATTCTATACGATGCATATTTTGCGGGACGTACACGGTATTCCGGAAAATGTGCTGGCAGAAGGGCTGTCAAAGATCAAATGGCCGTGCCGTATGGAAATGGCAGCACCTGGCGTCATCATCGACGGTGCACACAATGAAGACGGGATTGCGCAGTTTGTCAGAACAGCAGGCTATTTTGCAAAAGAAAATGAGATCACGATTCTGTTCACGGCGGTAGCAGACAAGCATTACCACGAGATGATCGGTGAAATCTGCGAAGGGATTCATCCGTCCCATGTCGTTGCAACACAGATCGACGGAAACCGTGTTGTGCCGGCAGAGGTGCTTGCAGGAGACTTTCGGAACGCCGGCTGTGCAGATGTCTGCGCGGAACCAAAGGTTGGTGCAGCGTATGAGAAGGCGTTGGAAAAGAAGGGCAGCGGCATGCTGTTCTGCGTAGGCTCGCTGTACCTGGCAGGAGAACTGAAAGCGTATCTTGCCAGACGAAATGGCAAGCATGTTTAGAAGGAGTTTTTGAATTTTATGTTAAATTACGAAGAAGAACTGAAAAAGTTTAAACCGTGTCTCGATGTAGACGAGGTAGAGGATGCGATTTACAGTCGTGATCTGACAGATGTGATTGACATCTTAAAAGAAATGATGAAAAACGAAAAGCCGGAACAGGAAAATGAGACAGAAGCGGAAAAGGAAGAGTAAGGTGCCGGAATGAACTGTATGAATTGTAAGGCAGTTGTGGATGTCGGAATGGAGATTTGTCCCAACTGTGGTTTTAATCTGAGAGTACAGAGAAAATGTTTTTCTCTTTCGAACATGTACTATAATCTGGGCCTCGACAAGGCGGAGATCCGGGATCTTTCCGGCGCCATCGATATGCTGCGGCGAAGTCTGAAATTTAACAAATACAATATCCATGCGCGGAACCTCCTGGGGCTTGTCTATTTTGAAACAGGCGAGGCGGTGGCTGCGTTAAGCGAATGGATCATCAGCAAAAATATTATGTCCGAGAACAATGTGGCAACGGAGTATATTGCAACACTGCAGTCTGAACAGGCAAAGCTGGACATGATCAATCAGACGATCAAAAAATATAACAGTGCGCTCAAATGCTGCCGCGAGAACAACGAAGATGTCGCTGCGATCCAGCTGCGCAAGATCTTAAGCCAGAATCCGAAGCTGATCAAGGGATATCATCTTCTGGCGCTGATTTACATCCACAAGGAGGAGTACGAAAAAGCGCGGAAAATTCTGAAAAAAGCAGCTAAGATTGATAAGACAAATTCTACCACACTCCGTTTTCTGAAGGAAGTTGATTTTCAGACGGGAACCCAGACTTCCCTGGAGCCGCGGCGGTTTGGGCGAAGAGAACGCACCGAGGAGCAGCGTGAAGATGAGCGCGAGCGTGTGGTGAGTGGAGATGCCGTCATTATTCCGCCGACTTTCCGTGAGACATCGACGGCGGCAACGATGCTGAATATCGGCATCGGGCTGATTCTCGGCGCGCTGGTTGTGTGGTTTTTGGTTGGACCTGCCAATGCACAGAAAATTAACCGGAAAGCGGATGAAAAGATTGTGGAATACAGCGGAAAAATGGCAAGCCAGGAGGCACAGTTAAACCAGCTCCAGAGCCAGATTGATTCCCTGAATGAGACAACGGCATCTGCCCAGCAGCAGATTCAGGATGCGCAGACCTCAGCAGCTTCTTACGAAAACCTCTTAAAGGCTGTGGAAGCCCAGCAGCAGGGCAATACGAGCAATGCAACAAATGCATTGACGGAAGTCAACCCGGAGGTGCTCTCTGTGGATGCAAGAGCTGTTTATGACACGATTTACAAGAGCATGCAGTCCTCAATGTTCCAGGAGCTTTCAAAGTCAGGAGTCAGTGCCTTTGATGATGCGAATTATACGGAGGCAATCGATAAACTCTCGAAGGCGAAGGCTATTAATGACAGCGACTATACGGTGTTGAATTATCTGGCACATGCGTATCGTCTGAGCGGCGATACCGACAATGCGATTTCGGTATTCCAGGAAATTATCAACAAGTTCCCGGGAACCCAGAAGGCGACGAAGGCAGAACAGCAGATAGAAGCACTGGGTGGGACTGCGAAGACGGAAGAGTAGATTTTTTGAGGGACGGACAATGGATAACGGACGCCCGCGGGGCAGAATGCCGCAGAAGATGCGGTGCTGTTTCGTCGGGCGGTGTCGCTAAGACGGTGAAAGTTTGCTAAAACCGGAAAGGGGGACGGCAAACTCGCTGCGCTTGGACAGTGCTCGTCCCCCTTTCCAACGCAAACTCTCACTGCCTAAGTGACACCATGCCCTCCTGCAAATGCACCGCATCTTCTGCGGCATTCTGCCCCGCGGGCTGACAGTGGCAGCGAGCGTGTCTGAAAAGGCTTTTCGTGAGCTGCGAGTCCCACTTTGCGGGGGAATGGAGAGAAAAAACAGAATACAGTGGAAATATAAAACACAAAAGATGAAATTCGTTCGTGACGAAAAAAATCTTTTGTGTTTTTTATTTCCAGGAAACCTCGTTGAATTTTCCGGGAAATAAAAAAAGCCCTCCGGGCAGGATTCTTTCTTGTTACACATCAAGTTGATGTACTCTTGAACAGATTCCGGGAGTACATGTGATTGAAAAGGAGGAGTTTGTGTATGAGCAAGGAGATTTTTGTGAAAGATGCGGTGATGACGATTCGTCTTCCCGAGGAGGTGGATCATTTTGAGGCGGACCGGCTTCGGGAGGAGGCAGGGGAAATGTTAGAGGAGAGGAATGTGAAGGAGGTGGTGTTTGATTTTCGAAAGACCGGCTTTATGGACAGTTCCGGTATTGGACTGGTGATGGGGAGGTATCGGGAGATGCAGCTGGTGGGAGGAAAGGTGAGAGCGGTACATGTGGGAGAGCGGGTACGGAGGATTCTTGTAATGTCAGGTGTGACACGGGTAATCGAGGTGGAAGAAGAAAAGAAGTGGAAGTAGGGATGCCGGGGAGCGGATAGAAAGGGGAATAGATGATGAGAGAAACGATGAAAACAGAAGAAAAAACGCGCTGGAATACCATGATACTGGAGTTTGAGAGCCGTCCCTGCAATGAGAGCTTTGCACGGGTGTCCGCGGCGGCATTTCTGGCACAGCTGAATCCGACAGTGGAGGAGGTGGCGGATGTCAAAACAGCGATTTCAGAGGCAGTCACAAATGCGATGATTCACGGGTATCAGAAAAAAACAGGAAAAATCCGTATGAAATGTGTACTGGATCTCGAGGAGAAGGAATTTCAGGTGACGGTGAAAGACACCGGAGTAGGAATTGAAAATGTGGAGAAGGCGATGGAACCGATGTTTACGACATGTCCGGAGCTGGAGCGGTCGGGAATGGGATTTTCCTTTATGGAAGCATTTATGGACAAACTGGAAGTGAGATCGCAGCCGGGCTGGGGAACGGAAGTAGTGATGAAACGGAAAATCGGTGTGCATCCGGAGAGGTAAGAGGCCGGAGCGGAAGGGATAGGAGTCAGAAGGGATGGAACATACGCTTGCCCTGATCGAAAAGGCACACGAAGGGGATAAAGCGGCAAGAGATACACTGGCAGAAGAAAATATGGGGCTGGTCTGGAGCGTAGTGCGGCGTTTTGCAAACCGCGGCGTTGAAATGGAAGATCTGTGCCAGATTGGGAGCATTGGTCTGTTAAAAGCGATCGATAAATTTGATCCGTCGTTTGAAGTCTGCTTTTCAACGTATGCCGTTCCGATGATTGCGGGCGAGATCCGCCGGTTTCTGAGGTCGGAAGGCATGGTAAAGGTGAGCCGTCCGGTCCGGGAGCTGGCGTGGAAGGTGTATGCTGTGCGGGAACGGCTGGAGCGGGAAAACGGGCGGGATCCGACGCTGGCAGAGATTGCCGGAGAGCTCGCGTCCACGGTAGAAGAGATTGTGGAGGCGATGGAGTCCGGCGCAGAGGTGGAATCTTTGCAGAAAACTATTTATCAGGGGGAAAACCACGATATCTCCCTGATAGACCGTATTCCGGAAAAAGAAAATCACGAGGAAAAGCTGTTGAACCGGATTTTCCTCGAGGAGCTGCTGGGAAAGCTGCCTGCAAAGGAACGTCAGCTTATTTACATGCGTTATTTCCAGGAGATGACACAGGCGCAGATTGCCGGTAAAATGGGGATTTCACAGGTGCAGGTATCCCGGATGGAAAAAAAGATTCTGCAGCGGATACGGATGGAAAACAGCTGAGACGCTGGCCTTTTGTGTGAAAGAAAGAACAAGACTGGCGCAGCATCGTTCTTTTTTTCTTGTGTTCTGAATTTATGTGCTGTAAAATATTTTTATCGTGCTTTTCTTATAGAACAGAGCATCGAGGGGGAGCTGTTTTCGGCTATTTGTAACGATTCAGAGCCATGAGAAAGAAACGGGAGAATCGCAGCACGAAAATTTACATCGGGAGGAAGCAAAAACATGGAAAACAATGGATTACAGCAATTGAAAGAAAATATTGCAAAAGTCATGATCGGAAATGAGCGTACCATCGAGCTTGTTCTGACCTGCCTCGTTGCCAGAGGCCACATTCTGCTGGAGGATGTACCCGGCACCGGAAAGACAGTCATGGCAAAATCGCTTGCAAAATCGGTAGAGGCGGAGTTTGGACGGATTCAGTTCACACCGGATATGCTGCCGTCAGATGTCACCGGACTCAATTATTTTGATGCGAAAAGCGGAGAATTTGTCTTCTCAAAAGGTCCCGTTTTCTGTAACATTCTGCTTGCCGATGAGATCAACCGTGCGACACCGAAAACACAGAGCAGTCTTCTTGAATGCATGGCAGAGCGTCAGATTACGGTGGATGGTGTGACCAGAGAGCTGGAAGAGCCTTTCCTTGTCATTGCGACCCAGAATCCGCTTGAGACACTCGGAACCTTTCCGCTGCCGGAGGCACAGATGGACCGTTTCCTGATGAAGCTTTCCATGGAATCGTTGAGCCCGGCAGAAGAAACACAGATGATCGGCCGTTTTCTGACGGAGGAACCGCTCGCCGAGCTGACAGCTGTCTGCAAAAAAGAGGAGATCCGTTCTTTACAGGAGGCATGCAGGGAAGTTTATCTGCACCCGGAGCTTGTGCAGTATCTTGTCCGTGTTGTACAGGAGACGCGCGGAAACAGTAAAATTGCAAGCGGCGTGAGTCCACGTGGTACACTGGCGTTTTTACGCGCCGTACAGGGCCATGCGCTGGTACAGGGACGAAGCTATGTTGTGCCGGAGGACTTCAAGGCCGTAGCCGTTCCGGTCCTTGCACACCGCCTTACGATGCAGATCGGTGCGGACGACGGAAGAGCTGCGGAATCGGTTATTGAGGAGATCCTGAACCGTGTGGAGCTGCCGACCGAAAACTGGTCAGGAAGGTAACGGAATATGCTTCTTTTATTACTGTTTGGAATGGGTCTGGCGTGGTTTCTTCAGAAAAAGCTATATCAGAAAAGCTGGCAGAAAAATCTGAAAATTCAGGTCGGTTTTCAGGATTCCGCGATCTATGAGGGGGAGGAAAGCACCTTGAAAGAGGTAGTTGTAAATGACAAGCTTCTGCCGATTCCGGCGCTTGAGCTTGGCATCTCCATGAGCCGCAACCTGGAATTTGACCGCGAGGCGAAAGCAAATGCGAGTATCACCGACCAGAGCTACAAGCGCGATGTCTTTTCCTTCCTGTTTCATCAGCAGGTGACAAGAACGCTGCCGTTTCGGGCGAAAAAACGAGGATTTTATGAGATCACAGGAGTACACGCTGTGGCGTACGACCTCTTTTTCCGGGAGGGCTTTTACAGCGATTACCCACAGCAGACACAGATGTACGTTTATCCGCGCCAGGTCGATACGGCACGGATTCAGATGATCTGCCGTGCCGTATCCGGCATGGTTCTGTCGCGAAACCGCCTGTATGAGGATCCGTTTGAGTTTTCCGGGATCCGTGACTACCGGAAAGAGGATCCGATGAACCGTATCAACTGGAAATCATCGGCGCGGATGGGAGAGCTGATGGTCAACCAGTTCGATGCGACGACAAGCGTGGAAGTCACGGTGCTTTTGGATATCGAAGATTCCAATATTCTGCGCGAGGAAGCACAGGTCGAAGAAAGCATCCGTATCACGTCTTCTCTTGCCGCGCGGATGGTGAAAAACAAGATGAATCTGTGGGTAAAGAGTAATGCAAAGGATGCAAAGACCGGAGATGGGCTGAACGTCCATCTGGCGGCAGGAGCCGGAAAAACAGCAGAGCTGAACCGAAAATTGGCGTGTGTGAAGCTGGGAGAAAATCTGTTTTCGGGTGCAGAGCTTCTGCAAAAAGAAGCAGAAAAAGAAATCACCGGGCACACCTATCTTGTTATATCGAAAAACAGAACGGATGAAGTGCGACAGGCGCTTTTGCAGCTTTCCGGTGTGCAAAATCAGGTACTGTGGGTGATTCCGTATCTGCCGGGAGAAGAGATTCCTGCGGAGCGAAACCGCGCATATACAGTGCTTGGCTGGGAGGTGAAACCATGGAAATAAAAAAAACACCGGTACAGATTCCGCTGACCTGGCTTCATGTCTGGATTCTCTTTGCCGGCTTCTATGCATTTGCCGCGGGATTTCTGGAGATGACCGGCCGTGGGGCGCTGTATTTTGGCGCCGTTTCCTTCCTGCTGCTGATTCCGATTGCGGCAAGCTGGCTTCTGATCCGGAAAACAAAGGCGCTCTGGCAGTTCTTACTCTGCGGAATGTTTGTCTGTGCGGCAATGTATGCGGCGGCAAAATTTTTCTGCGGTATGTTCAGCTTACAGGCAGCGGAGGAAATCGCATCTGCAATTGCGGCAAAGGGCGGGAAAAGTAAATTTGAAAACGCCATTTCTCCGGCGTTTCTGGAGCAGCTTTCCGGTGTGATGACAGGTTGTCTGGCGGCGGTTATTTTCCTGATCCGCGGTTATGTCCGCATCCGGAAAGGGCAGCTGAAAAAGGAGGCGCAGGAGCTTCCGGCCGGTTCGATGCCGCTTGCGGACAAGAAAGCGTGGGAAATCCCTACTGTTCTCGATGAGCCAAAGCCGCTTCATTTTCTCTGGCTGATCGTACAGTACGTGATCGGTGTTCTGATGAAAATGCCGTTTTACTGGAATCTCATCTTCTGGCTTTTATTTGCCGATGTTTTTCTGTGCTTTTTCTGCCAGTACCTGAATGGCATGTATCATTTCATCCGCGATCACCGGAAAATTGCAAATCTCCCGGTGGAGACCATGCAAAGGACAGGGAAACTGATCCTCAAAATTGCGGTTCTTCTGCTGGTATTGTTTGTACTTCCGGCGGCAATTTACGGCAAAGATCCGATTGCGGAGGCGATCGCCGGGTATGAGCCAAAGGAAGCAAAGGGCGATGTGACATGGGAAATCCCGGAGACGCAGATGCAGCAGGGCATGGAGCAGGGTGATATGTCGGAGATGCTGGGAGATGTGGAATATCAGCCAATGCCCGTGTGGCTTTCGAATCTTCTCTCGGGGGTGATGTATCTCGTTCTCGTTGCCGTCGGAGCTGCAGTCCTGCGGGCAATCTATCACGGTGTGCGGAGTGCGGGAAAAGCCTTTTCGGAGGATGAGGAGGACGAAGTTCTCTTTTTGCATCAGGAAAAAGACGAGCGGGAAAATCTGCCGTGGCGGCGGGAAAAGAAAGAGGGCTATCTCTCGCCGAATATGCGGATCCGCCGGCAATATAAAAAGACCATTAAAAGAGCCGGAAAATACCGGCCGGCCGGAGTCGAAACCCCGGCGGAGCTGGAAGAGAAAAATAAGCTTTCCGGTGATGGGATAAAGCGGCTGCATGAAGGCTATGAGAAAGCCCGTTACAGCCGGGAAGGCTGTACCAAAGAAGAGGCGGACGCACTCCGGAACACGTTTTAGCGTTGAAATTCTTCTAAATCCAGTGTCCGGCTATGCTCCACAGCCAGTAAATAAGGCCGAGCAGCCAGCTCGAAAAGATACCGTACAGAAGGACAGGTCCGGCAATGGTGAAAATTTTTGCACCGATGCCGAAAACCTGTCCTTCTTTTTGATACTCAATCGCTGGGGCAGCAACTGAGTTGGCAAATCCGGTGATCGGAACGAGTGCGCCGCATCCGGCAAAGGTGACAATTTTCTGATAAATATTCAAACCGGTCAGGATCACGCTGCAAAGAATCAGAATCAGCGAGCACCATGCACCGGCATCGTCCTGGTTCAGGGAAAACTGTGTTTTACCGATCCGGAGCAGAATCTGCCCCAGGACACAGATCAGCCCGCCGACAACAAAGGCTTTTCCCATGTTGGGGAAGAGCTTCTGTTGGGGCGTCACTTCTTTGACAAATTGTTCATATTCTTTTTTTGCCCGTTCACTTTTTAAACTCTGCATCACATTTTACCTCCTGTTCGGGAACTGATGGAAATATACCGTTAAATATACCGTTGTTTACGAAAAGCCTTTTTCAGACACGTGCAAGGCCGGCTGCAAAATAAAAAAGAGATCCTGCGATTTTACCTGCCGCCATACAGAAAATCACAAACGGCAGACCGCGCGTCAGGCCAATTCTGCGGCAGAGAATGGAAAAAAGACTGACAACCTCGCCGAGCGCGATAATCCAGCTTCCAAGATAAACACCTGCAAAAAGCCAGAAAACGCCGAGTGTCCAGGTGGGAAGCGAAAGGGAGAACGTGCTGATGGAAATCAGGTTGCCAAACAGTGCCCCTGCCATACAGCAGCATTCGTAGAAACGCAGGCTTTTTGCAGTCTTTGAGATGCCGGCGTAGCGCGTCACGATACCAAGACCGATCACAAGTGCTACAAGACCGCTTGCAATGAAAAAACCGAGACTAAGACCGGCTGCGGACAGCAGGATCCCTGACAGAATTTGCATGAAAAGCCTCCTTTCCGGTGCGGTCACTCTGCTCAATGAGGGTCGTATCGACATCGTCCTCATAAATCCGCATTTCTACTTCCAGCGGTGTCGGATCCCGTGTGAATTTCCATCTGCCAAAATGGTTGAAATACAGCACAACGCCAAGTCCGATGCCGATGGAATAGGAAATTTCCAGTACAGAAAAGCCGGGTGTCCCATGCGGCAGAAAACGTTCATAGATGCCGGAAAACAGCTCGCGGATGCCGACGTCGGTGTGAAATGTCATGATGGAAAACGAAGTTCCGATAAAGGTGAGAATCCCGACCAGAACCGTTTTACACCAGCTGACCCAGGCATTTTTCTGACGCGGATCCTCGTACGTTAAAATAAAGTCCGGTTCGCCAATGTGGGTGACATCAACGTGTTCTTCTGCTTCCATGATGAGCCGGACGAGCGCAGACGCGGAGCAGACGTACCGTCCGTAGCCGTCCGCCGGAAGATGTGCCACGCAGCGGACCTGATTGCGGGCAAGCACGGCGGCATCGGCGCAGGAAAGCTGCGCGATATCGCCGAGTGTCACAACCGGACTGGTGATTTTGATGTTCCGTTCCGTCTGAAGATACAGCATTTCGCTCATGAAAAATCCTCCTCCTATCTGAAAAATTCCGGACTTAAAAGCTTTAGTTGCAGAATGCCCAAAAATGGGAAAAACATGCGTAAGAAAAGAAAAAGCGGAAATACTGAAGGAAGAACCCGAAAGAAGCTGAAATTATGGAGGAAGTTGCCAATGAAACAGATGACAGGAAAACAGAGCATCTCATTTGCAGAACCCGTCTATATAGAGGGAAGTGCGGCAGTGGTAGGAGAAATGGAAAAGGAGGGACCGCTCGGTGCATATTTTTCGCACACGCTGTCCGATGCGATGTGCGGGCAGGAAAGCTGGGAGGAGGGTGAAAGCGAGCTGCAGCTTGCAGCCGCAAAACTGGCAATGCAGAGGGCAGACGTAAAGCCGGAGCAGATCCGCATGGTTTTCGCAGGTGATCTGCTGGCACAGTCAATCGCATCATCGTTCGGCCTTGTGAACCTGAACTGTCCGCTCTATGGTCTGTTTGGTGCCTGTTCCACCATAGGAGAAGCGATTTCCCTGGGTGCAATGGCAGTTGCGGGCGGCTACGGCGACCGGGTACTTGCCGTGACATCGAGCCACTTTGGAACAGCGGAAAAGGAGTTCCGCTTCCCGCTCGCCTACGGAAACCAGCGGCCGCCGTCTGCGAGCTGGACTGTGACGGGAAGCGGCGCGTGTGTGCTTGGAAAAAGAAAAGGGAAAGAAAAAATCACAGGCATTACAACAGGGAAAATCATAGATTATGGACTAAAAGACAACCAGAACATGGGTGCATGCATGGCGCCTGCGGCGTGTGATACCATCTGTCAGAATTTCGTTGATTTCAACCGGGGACCGGATGATTACGACTGCATTGTAACCGGGGATCTCGGAATCGTCGGAAAGGAAATTCTGCTGGAGCTGCTGAAGAAGAAAGGATACGATGTTGCCGGGCAGCACAGGGACTGCGGCATCATGATTTTTGACAGTGCCAGACAGGATACCGGTGCGGGCGGAAGCGGCTGCGGCTGTGCGGCGTCCGTATTGGCAGCGTATCTGCTGCCGAAGCTGGAGAGCGGAGAGTGGAAGCGGATCCTGTTTGTGCCGACCGGCGCCTTGATGTCGAAGGTAAGCTTTCAGGAGGGCAGGAGTGTGCCGGGGATTGCGCAGGCGGTTGTAATCGAACGGGAGGAGGATTTGTAACATGGGAGTATGGATGGAATATTTCAACGCCTTCTGGGTCGGAGGCCTGATCTGTGCGCTGTGTCAGCTTCTGCTGGACCGCACAAAAATGATGCCGGGACGCATTATGGTAACTCTCGTCTGCACAGGCGCAGTTTTAAGCTTTCTGGGACTTTATGACCCGTTTGCCTCGTACGCCGGGGCAGGTGCGTCCGTGCCGCTGCTCGGGTTCGGTCACCTGTTGTTTCAGGGCGTAAAGGATGCGGTAAAAGAAAACGGATTTTTGGGCCTGTTTCAGGGTGGCTTTCAGGCAGGCGCGGTGGGAACGTCAGCGGCACTCATTTTTGCCTATCTGGCAAGCCGGATCTTTCAGCCCAAGATGAAAAAATAGGATGCATGAACGAAAAAAGGCTGGTATAATGAAGAAAAATGCAGCCAGAAGATAGAAAAAAGGCAAGGATCAGCGAAATACGGAAAAAGTAGAAAAGAGGTTACTCATGCATACAAGAGAAGAAGCACTGGAATACGGTCTTTCTTTCCCTGATACGTATCAGGAAGCACCGTTTCATGACGATAACTGGCAGCTGATACGTGTAAAAGGAAGCAAAAAAGCATTTTTATGGGTGTATGAAAAGGATGGAAGGATCTGCCTGAATGTGAAAGCAAACCCGGCTTGGAGAGATTACTGGCGCGATGCGTTCGCGTCGGTCATCCCTGGATATCATCAGAATAAGGAGCACTGGAATACGATTCTGCTTGACGGAACGGTGCCGGATGACGCAGTGCGAACGATGATTGCCGAAAGCTACGATATGGTCACAGACAGTCCGACCAAACGGATTTATGAGGCCGTCAGACAGATTCCGCGCGGAAAGGTGGCGACATACGGTCAGGTGGCAGCCCTGGCCGGTGAGCCGAAGATGGCGCGCGCCGTGGGAAACGCCTTACATAAAAACACAGATCCGGAGCACATTCCATGCTACCGCGTGGTAAATGCAAAAGGTGAATTAGCCGCTGCATTTGTTTTCGGTGGCACGGAAAAGCAGGCGGAAATGCTGGAAAAGGACGGCATTGTGCTGGAAAACGGGCGGGTCAATCTGGAAAAATATGGAATCCGGGTGGAAGAAATATTAGAGCAAAAAGAGCTGGAAAAGGATAAAAGCAAAAGATGTAACTATTCAGAGCCATGCGAAATGGAAGAAAATCGTGAATCATGCTTGCATGAATGAACGGTTTTCTGGAATTTCATATGGCGAGAAGCAACATCGAGATGCAGCGCAAGCGGAATCGAGATGGGGTTCTGAATAGTTACCAAAAGATAAAAACAAAAGACCGGAGCGGCAGAAAAACATGTACGTTCCGGTCTTGTTTTTACTTTATAGCAATCTTCATTATTTTGCGTTAAATACGTATTTGTCCATGCGGTCAAATGCCTCTTTTACGAGTACATGCGGCAGTGCCAGATTCAGGCGGATCGCATACGGTCTGTGGAAGGGACGTCCGTCCTGCCAGATGACACCGACAGCGACGCCGGCTTTCAGAAGCGTATCCATATCGGTATCATGCTTTTTACACCACTCCTCGCAGTCAAGGTACAGCATGTACGTTCCTTCCGGTTTTGCAAGCCGGATACCTTCGAAATGCGTAAGAATATAGTGATAAGCATAGTCCACATTCAATTTGAGCACCTCGCGCAGCTCATCGACCCACTGGTATCCCTCCGGCCGGTACGCACCGACCAGCGCATGAACGGAGAGCACGTTCGGGGAATTGTAGTGGGAGAGGGAAGAAGCCTTCTCCACACGGTCACGCAGCATGCGGTTGTAGATAATGTGGTAGGAGCCGACCAGACCTGCTAGGTTGAAGGTTTTGGATGGTGCGTAGAGTGCGATGGTGCGCTCATGTGCATCCCTGGAAACCGACTGGGTCGGGATGTGCTTGAAGCCCGGCAGCGTCAGATCTGACCAGATCTCGTCGGAGATGACAACACAGTCGTTGGCCTTATAAATTTCCATCGCTTTTTCGATCTCATCGCGCTCCCAGACACGGCCTGTCGGGTTGTGCGGCGAGCAGAAAATGGCGAAATGAATGTTGTTTTCTTTTAATTTGCGGTCCATATCGGCGTAATCCATGCGCCATACACCGTTCTCATCCTGAACAAGGTCGGAGAGAACGATCTTTCGTCCGCAATTCTCGATGACACCGGTAAAACCGATGTAAGTAGGAGAATGCAGCAGAATGGCTTCGCCCGGTGAGGTAAAAGCAGCAGCAGCGGAAGCAACACAGCCGAGGACACCGTTTTCATAGCCGATGGCCTCGCGCGGCAGATCCTCCACACCGTTGCGCTCGTTCTGCCAGCGGATGATACTGTCAAAATATTCGTCCGGCAGATTAAAGTAGCCAAAATGCGGTTCATTGACTCTTGCGTGAATCGCTTCCTGAATGGTCGGAAGAGACGGGAAGTTCATGTCGGCCACCCACATAGGAATGCGTGAAAAGCCTTCTTTGACTTCGGCTCCCGGAATCGGGATCTGATCGACGGCAATAGCGTCGTGGCCGCTGCGGTTCAGCAGAGATGTAAAATCGTACTTCATGGTAAAACCCTCCTTTAGTTTGAAATGCGAACCCGGAAGCTCTCTGCACCTGATGCGGTACAGAAAAAAACCAGATGCACAGGAAAACCGGATGCAGTTTTTCCTTCTTCTCTGAAAGAAAAGCCTGCAGCCGGCTGAATAAAATCATTATAACACAGAGGGAGATTTTCGTAAATAAGGAGAATGCGTTATTCTGCCCCGATCCAGTTGTCGCGGTTGATTGCCTCGGTGTGGCTGGCGTTTTCATTTATGATTTTCTGCAGTTCCGGCCGGTCGTAGTTGACAATGCCTTTTCCCAGATATTCATGACTTCCGCGCCGGAAGACGCTGACAACATCACCTTTCTTGAAGTCACCTTCGACCGCCACGATGCCTTTTGGCAGAAGGCTTTTCGCCTGAACAGCAAGTGCTTCCGCAGCGCCCTCATCGACATAGAGATTGCCTGCGCTCGGCGCATAAAAAGCCATCCATTGCAGACGGGTTTTCATATTGTGGCCGTTGGCGGTAAAGTACGTTCCCTTTGCAGTTCCTTTTACGGCACGTACTATGCTGTTTTCTTCGGCAGAGGAGCAGATCAGAACCGGCACGCCGGCGCGGGTGGCAAGAGAAGCGGCGGAGAGCTTGGTCGTCATGCCTCCTGTTCCGTTTCTGGATCCTGCGCCGCCTGCAGCAGCGGTCAGCTCCGGAGTGATTTCATTTACCACATCAATGTGACGCGCATTCGGATCGTTCTTTGGGTTTGCAGTGTAGAGTCCGTCGATGTCGGTAAGCAGAATCAGAAGCGATGCGTGCATCATTGCCGCAACCTGGGCAGAGAGCGTGTCGTTGTCGCCGACCTTGAGCTCTTCAATGGCAATGGTATCATTCTCATTGATAATCGGAATGGCACCGCGTCCAAGCAGGACAGAAAGAGAGCCGAAAATATTTTTGTAGCGGCGGCGGTCCTCAAAGTCACTGCGGTTTAAAAGAATCTGCGCGCACGGAATCTGGTACGCCATCAGGTTTCTGGTATATTCTTCCATTAAAAGTCCCTGGCCGACCGCTGCCGCAGCCTGCTTGTCGGAAACCCTGGTCGGACGCTTTTTAAAACCAAGACGGGAAAAGCCCGCGGCAATGGCGCCGGAGGAAACCAGAATCACATGGTGGCCGGCATTTTGCAGCGCAGCGAGCTGGGTGGTAATGTTACGTATTTTTTCGACATCCATGGTACCATCGGAAAGCGTCAGGGAGCTGGTGCCGACTTTTACAACAATCGTCTGTTTTTCCATTCTGAAAACCTCGAGAGATAGGGCAAGTTCAGGAAATTCTGAAAGAAAGAGAAAAGTGTCTTTTCAGATACCGGGCTATGGCAACCGAATGAGGGCAAGATATACCGCAAAGTGGGCTTGCAGATTGCGGAAACGATTTTTTAGACACGATCTGGTACGGATTTCCGGAAAATGCGAGAAAAATATTGTTTGCAAGTGACAAAATATGATGCAGATGACAGAACCCTGCAAACTGCAATAAAAACATCAATTATAATCACTTTAACACAGTGCTGTGAGAAAATCAAGAAGGCGTTGCGTAATCGTTCACCTTTGCGCTGCAAAGACGTTACTTTTTTCGTGAAAGAAGTCAAAAAAACCTGCAATTTGTTGCTGAAATTCTAAAAAAATGTGTTAGAATAGAAAACAAAAAACGTGTACCGGAAGACGTTTTGCCCTGCCGTGCAGAACGGAACAGAACAGGTGGATTTTGGGATACAGCGAAAAGAGGAGTGAACATGGAGAAAAAAGCAGAAGAAAGAGACAGAGGCTGTGTGACGACGCTATGCTACATCGAAAAGGAAGAAAGCTATCTGATGCTGCACCGCACCGTGAAAAAGAACGATGTCAATCAGGATAAATGGATCGGTGTTGGCGGTCATGCAGAGCCGGGCGAGAGTCCGGAGGAATGCCTTCTGCGTGAGGTAAAGGAAGAGACCGGATATACCCTGACACAGTTTCGGTTCCGCGGTCTTGTCACATTTGTGACGGAGACAGAAAGCGGTGTGTGTGAAGCTGCGGAGTATATGTGTCTCTATACGGCAGACGGATTTACCGGCGAGCCGATTGCCTGTGACGAGGGTGAGCTTGCCTGGGTAAAAAAAGAGGATGTCCTGCAGTTAAATCTGTGGGAGGGAGACAAGATCTTTTTCCGGCTTCTGAACGGGGACGAGCCGTTTTTTTCCCTGAAACTGCGGTATCAGGGGGATACTTTAAAGGAGGCAGCCCTGAATGGAAAACAGATGGAGCTTTTCGACGAACGTCTTGGAGACGGCACAACGACGGGAAGAATCGTGGAGCGAGGGGTTGCACACAGCGAAGGACGGTGTCACGGAACGGCGCATATCTGGATTGCCCGGGCAAATGACCAGAGCGGCTGCGATGTGCTGCTGCAAAAGCGGAGTGCCTGGAAGGATTCAAATCCCGGCTGCTATGATATTTCGAGCGCCGGCCATCTTTCTGCGGGGGATACCTATCTGGAAGGGGCGCTGCGGGAAATCGGCGAGGAGCTTGGCATTCATGCCAGGAAGGAGGATCTGACAGAGCTGGGACTGCTGGAAAAGGTGTCACATGGCGTATTTTATGGGAAACCGTTCCATGACCATGAGGTCAGCGCCGTGTATCTTTACACAAAGCTGGTCGAGGCAGACAGGCTGCAGCTGCAGGAATCGGAAGTAGAAGCGGTACGATGGATGGATCTGAAAGAGTGCCAGATTGCGGTACGGGAAAGAGCAATTCCGAACTGTATCGACATACGGGAACTGGAGATGATCGAAAAAGCCTGGTCAGCCAGACAAAAGTAAAACAAAAGAAAAGAGGGAAAAAATCATGAAAGAAAAGGGATTTATCCGCGAATTCAAAAAATTTATCATGCGCGGAAACGTCATGGATATGGCGGTCGGTGTTATCGTCGGCGGCGCATTTACGGCCATTGTCACATCCCTGAACCAGGATATCCTGACACCGATCCTTGGAATCTTCGGCGGAACCGATTTTTCCAATCTGAAAGTTACGCTTGGTATTGGTGAGAATGCGCCGGTTTTGTGCTATGGAAATTTCATCACCGCAGTTTTGAATTTTCTGATCACTGCGTTTGTGATTTTCTGCCTGGTAAAAGCAATCAACACCATCAGCGAAAAGCTGACGCCAAAGCAGGAGGAAGAAGAGGCAGCGCCGACGACAAAAACCTGCCCGTACTGCAAAAGTGAGATTGCCATCGATGCAGTCAGATGTCCGCATTGTACTTCCGTTCTGGAAGATGAAACCGTCAAAGAGGCAGCCGCAACGCTTGAAAAATAACGCTCTGGGCAAGCCGCAGCTGTACTTCAGACGTGCTATGAGAATAGAATAGACAGAAACAAAAAAGTCACCGGTTCATCAAGAACCAGGTGACTTTTTCTGAATTTGCAGGAAACTTTGTTGAATTTCCCATAAAAATTTTATTTTGATGCTTCTTTCATCTGGGTAAACAGACCGGATTTCTGGAGAGCCGGACGCAGTGCCATGTAGATGATAACAGAAGCGATGGTGGAAAGCACAGCGTTGATGGAGGTTGCTGCAATGTTCCAGCTTAAGGTAACCTCTGCCGCCGGTTTTCCGAGAAGAACCAGCTTGTAGAAATAGCCGATGAGCGGATCAAAAATTACGTTGAACAGAAGTCCGCCGATGGCTGCCAGCAGTGTCCATTTAAAGATCTGTTTCTGATCGGTCTGCTCGTTGATTTTACCGATCTTGTGTGCAATCAGTCCTGCGATGAGGCCGATACAGAATTTCAAGAGAAAGGTCTTTGGTGCGTAGACCACATAGACCGGATCGAGAAGATCACCGATGGTCATGCCGATCGCACCACCGATTCCGCCGTACACACCGCCGAGAATCAGCGCACCGAGTACACAGACAGCATTTCCGAAATGGATCGAGGTTGCATCTCCGCCCGGCAGCCAGATTTTGAACTGCAGGAAGGTGAAGACAACGTAGGAAAGGGCTGCAAAGACACCTGTCATTGCGATTTTCCAGACTTTTTCATTTTTCATAACAACTCACTCCTTTGATGTTGGAACGGTTCGTTCCTTACTTGCACCCTATTATAGTGAGGAGTGGCATGAAGAAAAAGTGCCAATTCCGGATTTTTTGACCAGACCAGTTTAACCGAATCAAGCAAGTCCCCTGCTTCCATTGCGTGAAGCAAAAAACAAAAACGTTACTTCTGATACTTTTTCATTTTTTCATGCTCTGCTTTTAATTCCCGGTAGAGCTGCAGAGAATTCCAGGACTGATTCTGTGCGGTGACAATCGCCTTCAGTGCGATCGGTGGCACTTTTTTCCGGCGCATTTCCGTGAGAAAAAGATCTAATTTCCGCTCCGTAAAGCCGGCCATCACCATCATTGGTTCGTCAAAGGCGGCGCCGTCGTAGGCCTCCGGGGATTCCGCAAACTGTTTGTTTCCGGAGAGATAGCCGATGGATTGTAAATACTGTTCCGATTCGACAATACGTATGCGGATGCCGAGCTTTAAGAGAACGGGTTTTAAAAGTGTGGCTGTTTTTGTTCCTGCTATCTGATATAATAGTACAGTTTCCATGTGAAGTTCCTTTCTGGTAATGACTGGAATGCGAATGTTACAGTTCGCCGGGCACCAGTAAAATGTAACATTTGAAACACGCTCTAATATTATCATATAAGAAATGCTTTGGAAAAACAATACTTTTGTGGTATCATAGGAACGGATAAAATTGTTACAGTTCGCTGGGGATCAGTGAAATGTAATACAAAATCAGAACATGATACCAGGGGCAAAAGGTCAAAAAGCCGATGCAAGCTCGCTTGCAAGAGGATTTT
>ENA-OUQM01000812-OUQM01000812.1-human-gut-metagenome-genome-assembly--contig:-NODE-812-length-19514-cov-14.072100_pt1 | contig 19514 bp, 18 predicted proteins | sample MGYA00237949_ERZ548830 | MGnify/ENA primary metagenome ERZ548830 (study PRJEB26490, sample SAMN05194706) | human gut metagenome | biome: terrestrial biome; feature: human-associated habitat; material...
CCATATCTGTTTTGATAACCTGAAATGAATCCACTATGAATAATGTAGGCTAAATATTCAATTTCCCATTCTCTTTCCTTTTCGTCAGGCACATTGCATAATTCATATATTTCATGCCATCCATCTTTACCCATTTCAACGAAACTGCAATCATAACCCGTATAGAGTTCTTTTGCATAATCTTCAGTTGAGTTGAAATGTTCGAAAGAAAGAAAACTAAACGTTTCTTTTCGCCACTGATTATGATTGTATTCATCAATAATGAAATTCAGCGGCTTATTTCCATTATTCATTTCTACATATTTATCAAGTGATACGAAGTATAACAAGATATGTAGTGAGCCATTTATTCTAATGACATCAATACCGTTATTGCCTAAATATTGATTATGAACTTTTCTTATACGTTCGTGTAAGTCATTGATTAAAATACCAGATTCAACCAACAACTCAAAAGTTATATTGTTATTTATGTCCTTTACTTTGACAATCATTTTGTTTTTATGGGTTGATAATGTCCGTCAGCGTTCCGCCCTAAGCGGTAGTGCTATTTGTTATCTAAATCTTCATGTCTTTATTAGCAAAATCAAGGCACTATTTCGTAAATGGTTCGGTCACTATTCTTGAAAATGGTCTGCTCAATCTGGCTTCCGATCTTTACTATACTATCTATGTCAGCATGAACTTTCAGGCTGATAACAGGTGCATATTTCAGATGTTCGTAATCGACTGGAGTATTGTTATAGGTCGTTTCGACAATAGGATAATTATGTTCCTTTGCAAACTGTTTCAAGGCATCTATGTAAGGAAGCTGCTCTTTACCCATAGCTTCAAAATCTATGTAAAACTTTCCGTTCTCCAGCACAAAATAGATGCAGTCCACACCATTGGAACAAATACCTATAAAATCATAATCTGTTTTTCCTGCCTGCACGTTTCTCAATACATCCGGCAGTTTGTCTATCGTGATCTGGGCAGCAACCGGAATATTAGAGTTTATACCGTCATTTTGCGTTACTTGTTTATTCCCATGCCCGCAACTCAATAAACTTAAGATAGAAGTAAATATTCCCATAATTTTTAAGTATCTCATAATTTTATGCTTATTATTAAGTAGATAATGTGATGTAGCTATTCGCCGTTAGAGGCGATTGGAGTGCGTGTTATCAGTACATTAAGTTTAGAATTTATTTTTTCAAATGACACATTACCAAAATCGCTTTTCCAATCTTTCAATATTGTTTGTCTCATATCCAACCAACTCAAAGAAATAGCTTTATCATTAATACATTTCTTGATATTCAGATTTCCACCAATATCATCAATCAAAAACAGCAATTCACTATCAGACAAAATGGTATATTTCTTTCTAAATTCGATATATCGGTGTAACTCTATAATATCTTCTTTTAGGAAAGCGATTGTTGAACACATTTCATGTGTTATTTGATGTATCAAGTTTTCCATCTTCACAGCCAATTCCATTTGGGCAGGAAAGGTATTTCCTTGATATTTATCTGCCAAAGAAAAATCATACTTTCCTTCAAGTTCAGAAAGTTGCGTAAGAATATTCTCTATTTTATTTATAAATTCATTCATTTCTGTACTGTTAATGTTTGGCAGCTAATCGCCACAAATGGCGATTGAGGTGCATGTTACGATACATTCTTTTAATTCTTATACCCTTTCTAATTCATATAAAACTTCTTTCAGTAAGTCATATTCTTTATTATTCAAATCTCCATGTGCTAATAATCCGCAAAGATTAGAATATATCTTATCATAAACTTGTTGATCAGCATCATTCTGGAAGGAATGTATCAGTTTCTTATAAAACTCATTCCTACTTTCAGACAGCTCTGTCATTTGCTCCAATTTTCTAATAAGTTCTTTCGTATTCATTCTTATCGGTAATGTTCGGCAGCGTTCCGCTTTAAGCGATAGTGCTGTTTGTTACTAACATTTTATTGTATCAATTCATTATTAGTTTTACAACAGACCAATGACATTTGCAACAATATATATTGTCGCTATGTTGTTCTATACCTTCTATATTAATTTTCATTGGAAGTTGTAATTTCTTTCCGCTCATCACAACCTCAAACTCATTGAAATGCCAATCTTTGAGTTCTTGTTTATCTATTGTGAATCCACAACTCTGTAAAAGAGTTGTAAGTTCCATGATTGGATTACATATTGATTTGTATTGACACATATTGCTTTTTTCTTGTTAGTAATGTTTAGCAGATAATCGACCTTTGGAAGATTGATCCGTTTGTTATCTACCTTTATTCACTTTGATAAGTTTCAACTACATACAAATCAACATTAGGATAGTCATTTGAAACTTTATCCAAAACGGCTTTCACATCATTCCATTTCAATCCTCCTAATCCTGCACCGATTGCAGGCAAAGCTATTGCTGTTACATTACTCGAAGTTGCACAATCAAGCATCTTTATTAATGACTTTTCGATATACTCTATTTTAGCCCGTGTTCTCCACGTTGCTTGTGTGCCAAGATTATATATATGCCCGTTACCATAATGATAATCGAATACATCACCGGGACAAAACTCTTTATCTTTGCATAGCTTTTTATATTCAAGATACATATCAGGATATTTGTCTTTAAATTGTACGGCAATGCCTTTGCCCATAGCACCAGCACAATTACAGCCGTGAGCATAATTTCTTACGCCCTCAATACGAAATATGTCGCCTTTCTCGATATACCTAATCATATTTTTTTCTTTTTTATTGTTAATTCATTCTGACAGATGCTTGTTATACACATTTTATACATAGTAATAATACCAATTACTATTAAAATTATTGTCGAAATTTTCTTTACTATCCAACTTTATACGAAAGTTTTCTTTTGTGAAAAAACCAAATTCATCATAGCGATTCAACAAATCTAAATACATTTTCGACCATATATCTATAAATCCTCTTTCCTTATATTGCCTTACTTGCTTATCCTTATACAAGAAAAAAACAACATTAGCCAAACAACGAGAAATTTCCCATAAATCATTACAATGCAATTTTTCTTTCAACTCCAATATTTCACGTTGAGTAATGCTATTATTAGCCTCCTCTTTTGCTAATGTTTCAAATGCTTGATAGGACAGATAAATACTATCGGATTTATTTTCCATATTCGCAATTTGTTTGAATTGTGTTAATATCATATTCCTTTTTCGAGAATCGACAACAAACCGTTCTTTATAAAAAGAATTTGCTTCTTTTTCGTATTTGAACCAAAGAGTAAGATTAATTGAATCTTCTCTTTTTGTACAAATCACATTGATTACTTGTACAGAAAATCGTTCCTGTATATAATCGGCAAGTTGGGCATATTCTTTACTTATTTTTTCTTGTCCGAGTAATATTCTCTTGGTTTGTTGAAATTCGCTATCTGTCATTTTTTTTATGTGTATAATGTATTTCAGTTAACTGCATTTAGCAGTTAAGGTGATTGTTATCGACATATTTATTTGATGATATTATCTTGATAGCATCAGATATTGTTTTATCCTCAATATAAAAGTCTAAATAAGTTGAAATACTTCCATTTATATACATTTTCATTTCATCACAAAATACATTTTGGTTTTGTACTATACAATCAAACTTCCTTTTACTTAAATGGACTTCACACTTTAAAGTGTTATCATCTATCCACATATTGATATACTTAAAATCAGTTTTAAAGAACTCGCTAAAACCATGATAAAACATTCCCCTACGACTCTTTCCCGACCATGTTTCCGTTTTAGGAAATAAGGATATTACGATATTACAGAATAATTCGTAACATCTATAAATCGTTGCCCCTAAAACAGATTTTATTAGTTGTCTATCAGGGATATGTTTTATGTTTATCAATCTTGTTTCCATTTTATATTTAGTTGTCGATAATACTTAGCGGATAATCGACCTTTGGAAGATTGATCCGCTTGTTATGCACTTTATTTAACAATACAATTATTTTCTTTTATAAAATGACTATCCCTAATATCTTTTAATGCAATAGGACTTATTTTTATCTTAGTTCTATGCACATTTTCATCTATTGTAATTGTCAGATTCCGGCATAATTGCTTTATCCTTTCTACTGCCACTTGGTACACGTCATTATAATTTTCCAATTCATTACATAGTATTTCTCTGTTTTCCTCTATTGAATATATTTTCTTAGGATACTCCAACTGAACTCCCATTATATTCTCCGGAGAATTTATGTAGCTGAATTTGGTTTGTAATTTACGTTCTTTATCAAGATAGAAAGCAAATATATTGAAACCAACGCAAGGCTCAGTGAAATTCGCTGTTTTATACCATAATTTATCATTTGAATCTTGAAATGGGGCGTTATAGGCACAATTACATAGATTGTTTGAAAACCCCTTAAGTAAATTGTCGATAACAATATGCCCTATTCTTTCACCAGACGTCAGTGAACGGTAAAATTCTTCATAATATCCTACAAAATCAGTTATGTCGCTTTCTATATAATCCGCAGGAACTCTTCGACAGTATTCCACTATGTGAAACCCTCGTAAAATATCTCTCAATTCTTGTGGTGTAACCAAGAATTTGTAAGTATTCCATCCTTTTGGATAATATTTCATGCTCATATTGTATTAGTTTCTAAGTGTATAATGGATTGCAGCTTGCCGCCATTAGGCGGCATAAGCATGTTATCTGTATCTTCTAATAAAAATCACAATAAAACTTCCAGTCACCTGTTTGGCGGTTCTTTGCCAAATAGACATTGCCACTATCAATAATATTCAAATTTGCTTTCTCATCAGAAGTTATCTGAAGTACAAATTCATATCCATCACCGAAATCTATACCAGACTGTATATAATTAGGATAACCGCCTATTTTATGCCCGGCAAAACAATCCGTATAGTCATAATAGTCGGTGATTTCCCCGGAATCTTCCATTTCCACCAACTCATCCTCTATCTCCATAGGAATGTCACCACTATCCCATACAGGATAGTCTTCTTCAATAAGTAGATTTTTCAACGGAAACGGTTTTATGGATGATGATTGATTGGAGAGATCTTTGATAACCAATACATCTTCCTCTTTATATTCACGTATCACCCAGTTATTACCGTTGCTGGATAATCTCCCGGGCATATTCTCAGACATAAAAACCGTCAGCACTTTTGTGCCTTTAAGTGCATCAGGAATATAAGGCAACCCTTCAAGGCATACTTGTAATATGGGTAACATCGTTTTCCCGTCATTATCAGTAGGTATGGCTTCATCTTCTTTATATAGATATACTCTTCCTATCCAGCTTTCGGTATCGGAGTTTGTAGGCTTGAAACCGCCCGTTGTAAAGCCTGTTGCTTTCTTTACAAGTATTTTCTTTATTTCATCTATTCTTTTCATATCTTTAATTGATTTATTACAGATATTGTTTAGCAGCCAATCGACCATTAAGTAGGTTGATCCGCTCGTTATAAGTGACTTTTTCTTTTATGCATCTTCTATGTTAGATAGACTCTCATACGCATTACATAGGAGGTAATGACAAATCGTGTTTTCCATTTCCGCTTTTTGCCAACCCCCCGTTCTGTTAGCCACAAATATAGGAAAAACAACGGATTATCGCCTCTCTACGGGCGAAAATATACGGCTGTGAAACGGCTTTTTTGCATTTTTTACAAGGAGCGCCCACGACAAACCGACGAACGGGACGACAACCACGGACAGCTTGCCCGTAACTTGCCCGTTTCCCACGGTTTCCCCTATATATTTACGTCCGGTTTCATGGAAAAACCAGTAGTATTCACCATTTAAAAAAGTTTGGATTATGGACGAACAACCGGACAGCAGCCAGCAATTAATGGACATCCTGCTCGTCATGGACGAGAAGGGCACGCTCCAAGCCGTCAGCGGAGTAAAGGACGGCGAGTTACAGACCAAGAACCCCTTGGAAGACAACAACGACCTCCTGCGGGTGGATCGCCACGGCGATATGTTTTCAAATTTCTTTTCCAACCTCTGGAACCAGTTGAAAGACCCGACCCGTTTCCACTTTTTCCGTGTACCGGAAGAGGAGGTGAAACGGGTGGCAGCCGATTTCCAGCAGCGGACGACCCAGCCCGTCAAGGTGGGCGAGCCGCTCGTTGCGCAGTACGAGGTACAGCTGCCCGTGCAGGGGCAGCAGCAGGCGCAAGCCGCAGGGCAACAGCAGCAACAGCCGGACGGTGCGCCGCAGCAGTCCGCCGGACAGCAGGAGCAGAACCCGCAGTACAAGTACCGCCCGGAGGACATCGACTGGAACAGCCTTGCCGCCATCGGCGTGCAACGGGAACAAATCGAGCGGAACGGGATGCTCGACCAGATGCTCCGGGGATTCCAGACCGACAAGACCGTTCGGGTGCATTTCCGCTTCGAGGGCTTGTCGCACAGCAACGACAGCCAGCTCTCGCTCAAACCGGACTCGGACGGCAAGCTGACCGTGTGCAGCCACGGCATCCTCGACCCGGAAAAGGTGCAGAAGCAGTTCTTCGGCTACAACATCACCGACAGCGACAAGCAGCAGCTCCGGCAGACAGGCAACATGGGGCATCCGGCAACCGTCACCAACCGGGACGGCGAGCAGGTCGAGTCCCTTGTCAGCCGTAACCTGAAGACCAACGAGCTGATTGCCTACCCCGTCGGGAAGGTCAATATCCCGGCGGAGAAGAACGGGCACAAGTTCACCCCCGACGAGGTGGCGAAGCTCCGGCAGGGCGAGGCGGTGGTCTGCCAGTTCATCACCAAGCCGAAGGAGGGGCAGGAACCCAAGAGCTACTTGGCTCCCGTGCAGTTCAGCGCCGCCAAGATGCAACTCGAATTTCTCTTCAACGAACGGGGCAGGCAGGCGATGGATGCGTACCGGGCAGCCCAGAAGCAGACCGCCAATCAGGAAGTGCCCAAGACCTTCCGCAAGCAGGAGCTTACCGAGAAGGCACGGCTCGAACTCGAAGCCGGGGGCACGGTCAAGGTGTCCGGATTGGTGGACAAGAAGGGCAAGCAGTACCACGGCTATATCACGTGGAAGCCCGGCGAGAAACCCGATTTCATGTTCCCCAAGGACTACAAGGCGGCACTCGAAGAGGGGCGTGTCAAGCCCGCCGTCGAGAACGAGGTGCAGGTGGCGGTCAATTCGCAAGGCAAGACCAACGAGGCGACCCGCAACCTGAAAGAAGCCTTGCAGTCCGCACAGCAGCGACCCACCGGGGAGCAGAAACAGCGGCAAGACCGCAAGGAGCAGCAGAAGGAGGACAAGAAGCAGGAACAGAAGCAGGAGCAGACCGACAAGCCCAAGCAGCGCAAGGGCATCCGCCGCTGATGCTGTCTTCCTTCGTTCTGCAAATGAATTACCCGGTTATCCCGTCCGAGCGACGGGATAACTTTTTGTCAAACCATTAAATTTTTAACAACATGACTGTTTGTATCTTATGTGAGAAACCCAGCGTGGCGGCAAGCGTGGCTGCCGTGCTGAACGTGAAGGAGCGTCACGATGGCTACCTCTCAGGCAACGGCTACCTCGTTACCTGGGCGTTCGGCCATCTTATCCAGCTCGCCATGCCCGATGCCTACGGCTACACGGGCTTCCGCAGGGAGAACCTGCCTATCCTGCCGCAGGAGTTCAAGTACATTCCCCGTCAGGTACGGGAGGGTAAGGAGTACAAGCCCGACCCCGGCGTGCTCAAACAACTGAAGGTCATCAAGGAGCTGTTCTCACAAGCTGACCGTATCATCAATTTCGGGGATGCGGGTCGGGAAGGGGAAGGTATCTTCCGCTATATTTACAACTACCTCGATTGCCGCAAGCCCTTTGACCGCCTCTGGATCTCCTCGCTGACTGACCGTGCCATCCGGGAGGGGCTGGACAACCTCAGACCCGGCAGCGACTACGACAACCTCTACCGTGCCGCCGAAGCCCGTGCCATCGCCGATTGGGAAATTGGACTGAATGGAACTCAGGCGCTTTCCATCGCCGCCGGGCAGGGCATCTACTCCCTCGGACGGGTGCAGACACCCACCTTGATGATGATTTGCTCTCGCTATCTGGAGAACAAGGATTTCACCCCGCAGACCTATTACCAGCTAAAGATCACGGTGGAAAAGGACGGCACGCCCTTCACCGCTATTTCCGAATTGCGTTACGACAGCCTGCCGGATGCTACCGCCGCCCTTGCCGCCGTGACCGACACGTCAGCGGTCACGGTTGCCGACGTGCAGTGCAAGGAGGTCTGCCAAGAACCGCCGTTGCTGTACGACCTGACCGCCTTGCAGAAAGAGGCGAACGGCAGGCACGGCTTCTCGGCGGACAAGACCCTCTCCATCGCCCAGTCGCTCTATGAAAAAAAGGTGTTGAGCTATCCCCGTACCGGCTCCCGTTATCTCTCCGATGATGTTTTCGACGAGATACCTGACCGCATCGCCCTGCTGGAGCAGTACCCGGCTTTCGCCGCCCATGCCGCCGCCCTGAAAGGGGCTGCACTCAACCGTCGCAGCGTGGACGATAAGAAAGTCACCGACCACCATGCGCTCATCATCACCGAGTACCTGCCCGGCGAGCTGTCCGGGGACGAGCGCAAGGTGTACGACATGGTGGCAGCCCGCCTGCTCGAATCCTTCTCCGCCCGCTGTGTCAAGGACGTTACCACCGTCCGCCTGACGGCAGGCAACAGCGACTTTACCGCCAAAGGTACGGTTGTCAAGTCCGCCGGGTGGCGTGCCGTGCGGGACGAACGGGACGAGGACGAAGATACCGCCTCCCTGCCGTCCTTGCAGCCCGGCGAGACCATCCCCCTCGCATCCGCCGAAAGCGTGGAGAAACAGACCAAGCCCCGTCCCCTGCATACCGAGAGCAGCCTGCTTTCGGCAATGGAGCATTGCGGCAGGGACGTGCAGGACGAAGAGCTTCGGGACAGCCTGAAAGAGGGCGGCATCGGCACGCCCGCCACCCGTGCCTCCATCATCGAGACCCTTTTCTCCCGTGACTACGTGCGCCGGGAGAAGAAGAGCCTTGTCCCCACCGAAAAAGGGCTTGCCGTGTATCATATAGTAAAGGACAAGCGCATCGCCGACGTCGAGATGACCGGGCAGTGGGAATCCGCCCTTGCCAAAATCGAGAGCGGCGAGATGGACCCCGACACCTTCCGCAAGGGCATCGAGGTCTATGCCGCACAGATTACCGGGGAACTCCTGCAAGTGCAGGTGTCCGTAGCAGACGGTGAACGAATCCCTTGCCCCAAATGCCAGTCCGGACGCATACTCTTTTACCCGAAGGTCGCCAAGTGCAGCAACGTGGACTGCCCGCTCACCGTCTTCCGCAACAAGGGGGAGCGACAGCTCACCGACCACCAGCTCACCGACCTTTTAACCAAAGGCAAGACCGCCCTTATCAAAGGCTTCAAAAGCAAGGAGGGCAAGTCCTTCGACGCCTGCGTCACCTTCGACAAGGATTTCCGCACCGTGTACGAGTTCCCGCCACGCACGGGCAAGGCGAAAGGGAAGGGAGGCGGGCGATGAACGGCATCGGCTGGCTCACCGTGGCGGAAGCCGCCCGGCTCTGCGGTACGGACGAGTTGCGCATCACCCTCTGGATGAACGGCAACCACATCGCCTACGCCCGTTTCGACGACATCCTGATGATCGACGGCTTCTCCCTTGCCGCCCTTTTCGGGCGCCACCGGGTAGCCACCATCTACGACGAGGTTCCACGGGAGCGTGGCAAGCCCGGCAGACCGGGCAGGCTCCGCCGCCTGCTCGACACCCCGCTCGACACCTTCGGCTTGTCGCAGCGCATCGTCCGGGCGTGCCGTGAGCTGGGCATCTTCACCGTGGAGCACCTGCTCGTCCACCTCCGCCGTTTCCGTTTCTCCCGGCTCTCCTGCGTCCGCAACTTCGGCAGCGGCTCGGCAACCGAAACCCTCCGGCGGCTCCGGCAGGACGGCTTGATTGACAACGACACCCCACGGGATTTCAAGGTCTTGTACCCGTAATCCCGGCAATACCGATAAATAAGTGCGGCATCGTCGCACTTATCACAAAATTATTTCCGAATATATTTTGTAGTTTAAGAGATAAGTTCTATATTTGCAACCAATAGAACCTGCCAAGCCTCTTAACAATGCTCAAATAGGCGGGTCGTTTTTTTATATACACCTATGAAACAACTGTTTACCAAGACATTTTACTCTCCACAGCAACATATCATCCTTTTAAAGAATAGAGGTTTGTTAATAGCGGACGAAGAAAAAGCCGCCGGATATATTTACAATATCGGTTATTTCCGTTTAAGTGCTTACTTCTATCCGTTGTTGAAATTCCCCAAAGAACAACATCTGTACAAGCCGGGGGCAACTTTCGTGCAGGCGTTGAACATGTATCGTTTTGACCGTAAATTAAGGTTGTTGCTCTTTAACGAGATAGAGAAGATAGAAGTGGCTATCCGTAGTTGCATAACCAATGCAGTCAGCGAATATTTTAACGATTTGTTTTGGATTACCAACCCTGCATATTTTTTCAATATGCAGAACTTCCAATACACACAGGACACGATAGATGCGGAATTGAAAAAATCAAAGGAAGACTTTATACTCCATTTCCGTTCCGCTTACACGGACGATTATCCTCCTGCATGGATGATTGCCGAAATTCTGCCGTTAGGATTGCTTTGTAGAATTTATACAAACCTGAAAGATAATGTGATTAAAAAACGTGTCGCTCAACATTTCGGTTTGCAAGTCCCGGTGTTCAGTTCATGGATTGTCATTCTGGCTGGTTTGCGCAATATGTGTTGCCATCATTGCCGGACATGGAACAGGGAGTTGGCAACCATCACCACGGAACCACGCAGGACAAAATTCGGTTGGATTGACTCTTCCCGGACAGACAAGCGCAGGATGTATTACCGTATCTGCATGATACGTTATTTCCTTTACACCGTATCACCTAATAACAATTTCAAGGACAAGCTGAAAGCCCTATTGGCTGCTTATCCTAATATAGATACGGCAGCGATGGGCTTTCCGTCCGATTGGGAAAACGAGGATATTTGGAAATAGGCAACGCTGTTGCCTAAATTTCCTTTGCCATTCAGGATATTTCCGTTATCTTTGCACCAGTAGAACCTGCCAAGCCTCTTAGCAATGCTCAAATCGGCGGGTCGTTTTTTTTACAACCCGTTATTCTTTCTTGAATGACCCAAGCCACTTTTCAGTGGCTTTTGCTTTTCATCATCAGACCTTCCCGTACACCGTCCTCATTTTCCCGTCCACCTGCACCTTGTTTGACCGCACGATCCAAGCCCCGCCGTCATGCAGCCCGCACTCCAGCGCCTTCTCGCCGCCGCCGACCAGTACCGGAACGGTTGTCACCGTGATTTCGTCCGCCAGCCCGTTATCCAAGAGCAAAGCCCCGATTTCCTCACCGTAAGCCACCACCGTACCATCGCCGTCCTCCTTCATCCGTCGCAGCTCCGCCACCGCATCCTTTTGGATGAACTTCACCCGTTCATTCTCCGTCAGGTCGATGCAGCCGTTCGTCACGACCAAAGTCTCTTTCGCCGTGATCGGCCAGCCTAAATGGTTCAGGTAAATGCGCAGGTAAGTCTCTTCGTCAATCAGCACGCAGCCGGAGGCATCCACCGCCGCATCGAAATGCTTGTCCGAGGGAACCGGGCAACCGTCGATGGACTGGTACACGTGCAAGGTAATCTGTTTCATATTCAATGTGTTTTAAAAGATTATGCCCGCCTCGCACCTAAAAGAACAGCGTGAACTCACGCTATTCCTAATACGAAGGTACTGGCATACCCGACAAACAAGAATAGGCAAGCCCACGCCGTATAAGCATACAGCATGAACATTGCGCCATCCGTCTTGTTTGTCAAAAAAGTGCCAGTTTTTCGTATAAGACGTTCAGCGAACGTACAATATGTATATCAATCCCTGCTTGTTTCCAAGCCGGGTATGAATCTTCTATTATATAAGTACGGCAATCTGCCCGTCAGGGCATTCTCCGCCGTACTCAACGCAAAGGTAGTGAAACTTCCCGAATAACAAAACAATAGCCCCGCCTAATCTCACGAACGGGCAGGGCTTCAATCACTATGGATGCGAAACAATCACCGTTTTCACGGCAATAATCCCCTTTTCCTGCGCTTCGCCTCTTTTTGGGCTTCCTTCTCCGCCCGTTTCGCTTTCCGCTCCTCCACGGCGGCGAACTGGTTGCGGATGAACTCGTGCACGTCCTTCACCCGGTAGAACACCTTGCCGCTGATGGTGAAGTACGGCAGCACCCCGATGGCTCGGTAGCGTTGCAGCGTCCGTATGCCCACTTTCAGCAGCAGGCACAGGTCTTGGTTGTCCAGCACTTCCTCGCCGTCCAGTTGGCTGTTCTTTTTCAGCACCCGTTCCAGCAGCTTCTCCGTCCGCTCGAAGTGTTCCATGATGCGCATCATCCAGCCTTCAAATTCTTCCCGGTCTGTGTACATAGCAATCTCCTTCCTTCTCTATGATTTCCTTTTCCCGCATGTAGCGGATATAACCTTTCGCCGTGCGCTCCTTCACGTCCAGCGTTTCCTGAATCAGCTCGCACAGCTCGATGTAGCCGTACTTCTCCTGCCGGGCGAACGCCTCCCGTGCCATTTCCGCCAGCTCCTTCTCCTTGCGCTTCTCCTTCTCGGCACGGGGCTTTTCCCCCACATAGACGGGCATCCCCGCCTGCTTGTCCCAGCGGAACTGCATCAGCGGAATATCCAGCGGGCTGCCGTCCCGTACCTTCAATGCCTTCACCACCGATATTTCCGGGTTCTCGTCCTTCTCTATCGAGAGGATAGCCGCCGACTTGCGTTGCAGCTCGCTGCCCAAGTGTCCCCGTAGCTTCAACCCGTTCGGGACGAAATGCACCACGGCGGCGATGCAGGTGCGGTAAATCCCTGCCAGCCGGTAAATCTCGTCAATCAGCGCCACGCTCTCGCCCTCGTCGTTGGCGCAGCGTATCAGGTCGGCGACCCCGTCGATGACGACCAAGTGGATGCCCCCGTGCAGGTAGTGGTACTTGTCCATGCTCTGCACGATGGCGGTCAGCCGTTCGTTCCTCGACATACCCGTCAGGCAATACACGTGCAGGTACTCCGGCATCCGTTCCCGCCCGGCACGCCGCAGCAGCCGACCCGTGTTCTTGTAGAGCTGTTGCTCGCTCTGCTCCGTGTCGTACAGCAGCACCGCACGCCCTTTCCGGTTCGGTTCGACCCGCACGCCCAGCAGGTCGGCATCCGTTCCCCGCTCCATGATCGCCCCGGCGACCAGTGCGGCGGTGTAGTTGCTCTTGCCCGTCCCTTCGCCTCCCGTGATGCAGAGGATATTCTCTTCCGATCCTAACGGCACGTCCCCGGCGGTTACGATGGCAACCGCCTGCTGCGGTGGGTGGTCGTAGTCTATCTCGCACGATTTCAGCACCGCCATCGTGTCGCCGTACAGCGTGTCGAGCAGTTTGAGGAACAGCCCCATCAGTTCCTCCCGTGTGTGCCCGGCTCTGAAATAGTCCGTCACGTCCTTCTCCGCCTTCGTCCCCGGCAGCGGCAGCACTAACCGCTTCACCCCGTACTCCGACAGTTGCTCCCGGTGCTTCTCCGAACATTCCAGTCCCGTCTTGTCGGTATCGTACAGCAGCACGATGTGCTTGAAGCGATAGACCAGCTTGCGGATAGTCTTCGCCGGGATGACCGAGGTCTCCGAGTTGAAGCAGATGGCATGGAAGCCGTGCGCCGCCAGCGTCAGCACGTCCTTCTCGCCGCCCGTCAGGAAGAGCAGGTCGCCCTTCGAGGGCAGTTGCTCCAGCCCGAAGCAGTAGTTGTCGCCCGTGTGACCGCCATAGACGAATCGCACCTCCGACATCGGGCGGTACACCTTCACGCCCCATTTCCCTTTATACCCGAACATCGGTTCCGCCGGGGTGGAGCTGAAGCCGAACGCCTTGCCCTCCCTCGTCTCGCCCCGGTACTCCGAGAGCGATACCGCCCCGTAGCGGTGCAGCGTTTCCGGCGTGATGCCCGATGCACCCCAGTAGGCAAGCTCCCCCTCCGTGAAAGGCTTCTCCACCGCCCGGTAGGGCTTCGGTTCGGGACGTTCGGGGAGCGTAGCAGCTTCTCCCGTGTCCGTGTCGTCTTCCCCCGCAAATCCTCTCGCACCGCCCTTGCTGCCGCCCGTTTCGTTCGCTCTCATGCTTGGCACGAGCCGCAGCGTCCGGCTGTTGCCGTTCCGCAGGTCGGTGTCGTTCGGGCTTTCCCCGTCCAACCCCAAGCACAGCTCCCGGTCAATGGTGTGCAGCACCTCCACGAAGTCGGCGGCGTTCCGGCAGTCCAGCCCTTTCAGCCTTGCCACGAGGAAGAAGCAGTCGCCCGAAAACTCCCCGTTGCCGAAATCCTTCATCCGGTACGTCCCGCTGCGGCGGTCATAATAGACGTTGCACGAAGCCTTGCTGTCAGCGTACAGCGGGTTCAGGAAATTCCTGCCCACCCGCCATTTCACGGGCAGGTAGTGGCGGAACACGTCCAGCCCGTTACTCGTCCTTGCCAGTATCTCTTCCTTTTTTACCATAGCTGTTGCTTTTTCGGTTACGCAGGGGATGTCCCGCTATCATCCGGTCAATCTTGTCGGCGGGCGTTTCCACCATCCACCGCTCACGCAGGCTCTCTACCGCCTGCCGGGGGTAGCGTATCTGCCGCTCTATCATGGAATAGGGGATGATATGCTTCTGGCGGTAGCGTTGCAGGGTGCGGGGACTGATGCCCAATGTCTCGCACACCTCCTTGTGCGTCATCCACTTCGGGTCGGCTTTCCCGCCCCCGGTCATGCCCCGTTCCGCTTCCTCTTTCCGCTTGCGCTCCGTTTCCTCCCGTTCACCGGAGGCTTCCACGTAGGCGGCTATCTTCTCGATTTTCTCCACGAGCAGGCGGTAGGCGTTGCTCTCGATGCTCATTACTTCCATATTCGTATATTTTTAGGTTTCTGCCGCAAATGTCGCCCTGTTCGTTGGTTTTTCCTGCCACTATATCAGCACCTTGGCAAAGATTTTTTTTCGATGCGCATTTAGATTTCTCATCCTCGTTTTTCACCCTCTCCGAAGCAAAAAAGAGCGTCCGAAAGGCTCTTTTCTGCCCTCCGGACGCTCTCTTTTTCGTCTCCTGCCGTCTCTGCCGCCCCGTTGCCAACTTGCTGCCGACTTGCCTATCACTTACTATCCATGTCACGCATCTTTTTCAGCAGTTTCTCCTTCATTTCGTCCAAGAACGCTGTCGGGTTCTGTTGTCCCCGCAGCCTGCCGAAAGCGTGGTACACGTTGCCCAGCTCCACGTGGAAGCACTTCTCGAACAGCGCAGTTAGCTCTCCGATCTCGGCGTTGCCCTCGTCCACGCTTCCCGTGGCATATATCCCATAGACGAGCTGTATGGCGGCGATTTTCGTGTCCGTCCAGCGGTGTTCCTTCTCCCGTACCGCTTCCATGTCCGTCCTTTGCGCCGCACGCTCCATTCGGCGGCTCAGGTGTACCAGCAGCATCTCCACCGAAATCAGCCGTGCCGCCAGCACGTCGTAGCCCGTCGAGAACTCCCCGTCCTCGTCCAGCACAAAGCTGCCGCTTTCCGGGCTTAGCTCGCCCTTCGCACGCAGGAAATAGTAATTGTCCCGGTAGGTCGCCCCGCTGTGGTAATACTGGTAGAAGGGCAGGTAGCGTTCCATCATCCGCTCGGCACGCTCCATCGCCTTGTGGTAATACGGTTCGGCGGCACGCAGGCAGCCGGGGCATCCGCTCTCTATCTGGTACACCCGGTAATAGTACAACAGCCTGCCCGTCAGGGCGGGCTTGTAATACTTGAAGTAGAGGATTTCCTTCGCATCCTCGGCGAACGGGTGCGAGAGCGCGTACTCCTTCAGTTCCCGGTTCTTGCCTCTCAGGTACGTTACCATTTCACGGCAGGCGCCAATCACCTCCTTGCCGTCCATGTCGGCGGCTGTGGTCGCCATGCGCTGTTCCACTTCCCGTAACAGCCCGTTAAAATATTCTTCCATTATGAATTTGTTTCTCATTGTTTATAAGGGCGCAAAGTTAGCCTGCCGCCGGGGAACGGGCGTTCTGAATCTTCACCGCCGGATTCGTATTCTCCGCCAATCAACCCGGAAGGTCGGGCTTTCACGGCAAATCTGGAAAAAGGAAGTCTAAACGCTCTTGGCGCACCGGGCGATTTCCCGGATTTCAGTAGGTGTCGCCTTCAGGTGCTTATGGCAGAAGTCGCACAGGTAATTCGGGCTGGCGAAGCCGCACACCTCGGCAATCTCTTGGAAAGGCATGTCCGTGTCCGCCAGCAGGGAGGTCACGTGCGCCTTCCGCTGTTCCGTCAGCCATCGGTGCGGGGTCGTGTTCAGCTCCTCCTTGAAGCGCCGCCCCAACGTATTGACCGACATGCCGCACTCCCGTGCCAGTTCCTCCACGTTCCTCACTTTGGGCAGTGCCAATGCAATCTCTTCCCGGAACGAGCAGCTCCGCAGGTGCGGCAAGTACCTTTCCACCTCCTGCAACTCCGCCCCGCTGAACATCGGCTGTATGCCCTTGCGGTACTCCGACGCCCGTTCACGGCGGAATCGGAACAGCAACCCCGCCAGACGGCTGTACAGCCCGTTCAGATTCGGGTATTCGTCGTATGCGTTGATAGCCGCCTGCATCCGGCACAGGAAAAGGAAACCTCCGGTGTCCCTTTCCCTGAAATACGCCTCCGCCGTTTCCATCAGGAAGTCCGTCGAGCCGCCATGACGGTGGTAGGCGACCAGCACCAGCAGCCCCGCTTCCTCCCGTACCCGGTACGAAAGGAGGGGACGATGCTGCCGCAGCAGTTCCAGCAGCCGCACCATCCGCTCACGGTTCTGTGCGAGCCGTTCCGCAGCGATCCATGTTACCGGACGCTCTATATCCGTTTGCGGCAATGCCGCCCGCACCCTTTCCATCCACTCCCGCCACCCCTCCCGGATGGCTTCATTCATTAGAATTTGTATAAGATTCTGTTCCATTTTGTTTTCATCTTAGCAGTAAACAATATAAATCTTATACAAAATTACAAATTTTTGCAATGAACCTCCTGCCGACACCTTGATGCCGGTTACGGTACGTCCTTTTAGTACAAATTTGGATTTACCCCGTGGCTTCGGATTTTACACCACCGATTCAGAAATTCAGTCACGAAAAACAGAAAGGCTGTCCCGTTCCACGGGATATTTCCCCTCCCGTATCTCCTGCAACCATTCCTCCTTTCCTTGTTTTCCGCTTTCTTATCCCGTCACGAAGAACAGCAACAAGGAGCATCCCGTTGCGACGGCAACGATCAGCCCCAGCCAGAAACGGTAACTCTTTTCGCCCAGCGTTCCCAGCCAGAAATTCCCTTCCCAGCTTCCCGGACGGGAGTACGTCCACCGCCATCCGCAGACAATCCCCACAAGCCACAGCAGCAGGATTCCCGCCACAATCAGGTAGCCATACCTCGGATGCGCCTGCAACCACTCCGGCAGCCCCTCCATAAACTCGCTTATCTTATCGTACCATTCCATAGCTGTACACGTTACACGGGCAACAATCAGACATCAAGGCTGAAAGTGCGATAAGCAAAAATAGCGAAAAGTCCGATTACCCGGAAAAGATTCGTCGCAAAATCTTTCCCGGGTGGGAGAAAATCGTTTTATTTGCATGGATATAGCCGCAGCGTATGAAGACAACCGCCCCACATAAAAGAGACAACCAGCCGAAGGCTCCCGGCTTCCTCGACCACATCTTTTACTGGCTATGGTATTACACCCCCTCCGGCGGGATGCCTGACCGTAGTTTCGTCAGTATCTCCCTTATCCGGCTCGTCTTTCTGTTCCTGCCCTTTGCCCTTGCCGCACAGTTCATCAGTGACGACACCCTTCTGTACGTGTACCTGCTGACCGAAGGACACCCGGAAGCCTATCTGACGATACTCCCTTTTGCCTTTTTCGTTCTATGGGACATGTACCGCTACAAGGAAAAGACATACCTCGCCGTGCAAGCCTACTACGAACGTTCGGGAGGCATGGAACGCCTGCGCCACCGCCGCCGTTTCCGGCTCTGCATCGCCGCCACAATCCTTGCCGTCGTCCTTGACGTATGGCTGTTCACCCTTTACCAAGACCGTTGCACGGCGATGTTCCCCGGCGATAGCCATCCCGTAAGGCACTATCCCGCATACCAATATGACAACGGCAACGACCCCGTGCAGGAAGGCGTTTACCGCATTGTCGATAAAAACGGGCGTATCGGATATGCCGACGAGAGCGGCAACACCCTCATAGAGCCACGCTTCGCCTTCGGCTTTCCTTTCGAGAACGGGAAGGCGAAAGTGACCGACAAAGGAAAGATGCGGGAAGTCCCCGGCTCGGATGGGGAGTACCACTATTGGGAAAGCGACGAATGGTATTACATTGACCGGAAAGGCAAAAGGACGGACTAAAAGCCCCAAGCCTGCCCCAAGACCGCCCCCAAGCCCAGCATCCCAGTCACCCCACCTACCAAGCCTTTGCCGGGTAAACACGAAGCAGCCAAGCCTTACCGGAACACCCCGGTTATCCCATCTTTCCCCCGAAACAAACCCTAAATCTTAAAACCAACTCATTTACAGCAACTTAAAAGAATATTGATGCAAGCCTCCAAACAGCCCTGTGTGACTGGTGCAAGGTGCAGCTATATATATAAATATAGCTGCACCTTGCACCACCGAAATACACACTGAAAATCAGATATTTACACTTCGGGTAAAAACACCAGTGCAACCCCGTTTTTTGCACCTCGTCTTTTCCTTCTCCTTTTCTTGTTTTCTCCTAATCCCGAAAAACAAAAATTCCCCGAATTATTTCCCTTTTTCGTCCCAAATTCGTATATTTGTACCAGTTCTAAGAGCAGAGCGAAGCAACGCAAAGAAACCCGCACCGCTACCAAATCGCTACCAGTTACCGAACTTCCTGCTCTTTACGTCTTATCAATCAACCGATTAAAAAAAACTCGTTGTTTTTCAATAAAAAAGCAAATCAAAAATCACAATATATTGAATATCTTACATTTAAAATTCAAATATTCGTACCTACAAAAAATCCCCCCCCCAAAAAAAATGATTTTTAGCCCACAGGCGGCGTTTTTTCCATCACCTGGACGGATGTACCGAAATAATAAATCTTGAAACATAATAATTCGGTAACCAGTCGATGCACCTATATAACTTAAATAATATTTTATTTAGTATATACACAAGATAAAAAAAAGCAAAATTCCGTTTCGAAGCCCTCCTCTGCATTTTTTACGAAGAAAAAATATTTTTTTCTTGCAGAAATAAAAAAAACATCCTACATTTGCACCTGCAAACGCCTCTTTAGCTCAGTTGGTAGAGCACGACACTCTTAATGTTGGGGTCCAGGGTT
>ENA-OUQM01000814-OUQM01000814.1-human-gut-metagenome-genome-assembly--contig:-NODE-814-length-19478-cov-8.565052_pt1 | contig 19478 bp, 14 predicted proteins | sample MGYA00237949_ERZ548830 | MGnify/ENA primary metagenome ERZ548830 (study PRJEB26490, sample SAMN05194706) | human gut metagenome | biome: terrestrial biome; feature: human-associated habitat; material...
TCCCTGACCCTGCCCAGCCGGTTCATGCTGGTGTGCGCCATGAATCCCTGCCGGTGCGGCTGGTTCGGCCATCCCTCCGGCCGCTGCACCTGCACGGACAGTCAGGTGCAAAGCTACCTGCGCCGCATTTCCGGCCCCCTGCTGGACCGCATCGATATGCACGTGGAGGTGCCGTCGGTGGAGTACGAGGCCATGCGCCGCAAGGAGCAGCCGGAAACCTCTCAGCAGGTCCGCAGCCGGGTCAACGCCGCCCGACAGGTGCAGCAGCGGCGCTACGAGGGTACCGGCGTCACCTGCAACGCCTATATGACCCCCGCCATGATCGGGCAGTACTGCCGGCTGGACGCCGCCGGGGAGAAGCTGATGCAGGGGGCCTTCGACCGGCTGGGCCTGACGGGCCGCAGCCACGACCGCATCCTCCGCATGGCCCGCACCATCGCCGATCTGGAGGGCGAGGAGCAGATCCTCCCGACCCATCTGGCGGAGGCCATCCAGTACCGCAGCAGCGCCATGCTGAAGTGATACCGCTTACCTGTTATGGATAACCTGAAGATACAAGGAGAAACACCTATGAATGAGATCATTCTGTGCAAGCTGGGCGAGGTGGTCCTGAAGGGCCTGAATCGCCGCAGCTTTGAGATGAAGCTTATGAGCAACATCCGCCGCCGTACCGCCCGCTTCGGCAAGTTCCGCATCTACTCCAAGCAGAGTACCATCTATGTGGAGCCGGCGGAGGAGACCTGCGATCTGTCCGGAGCCTATGCCGCCTGCAAGCAGGTGTTCGGCATCATCGTCATTGCACGGGCCGTTCCCTGCCCCAAGGAGAAGGAGGCCATTCTGGCCACCGCCAAGACGTATCTGGGGGAGGCCCTGACGGCGGCCCGCAGCTTCAAGGTGGAGAGCAAGCGTGCCGACAAGTCCTTCCCCATGAGCTCTATTCAGCTGAGCCAGTGGGTGGGCGGCGAGCTTCACGAGGCCTATCCCCACCTGAAGGTGGATGTACACCATCCGGAGTTGACGGTGTATGTGGAGGTGCGGGAGGATGCCGCCTACGTCCACGCCCCCGCCGAGCCCGCTGCCGGCGGCCTGCCCATCGGCATGGGAGGCCGGGCGGTGAGCCTGCTCTCCGGCGGCATCGACTCCCCGGTGGCCAGCTACATGATGGCCAAGCGTGGTGTTCAGCTGGAGATGATCCACTTCGCCTCCCCTCCCTATACCAGCGAGCAGGCACGGGAAAAGGTGCTGCAGCTGGCCCGTGAGCTGGTGCCGTGGTGCGGCCGCCTGACGGTCCATGTGGTACCCTTTGCGGAGATCCAGGAGGAGATCCGCCGCAGCTGCCCGGAGGATCACTTCACCCTCATCATGCGCCGGTTCATGATGCGTCTGGCGGACGCTCTGGCCCACGAGCTGAGCTGCGGCGCACTGGTCACCGGCGAGTGTCTGGGGCAGGTGGCCAGCCAGACCATGGCGGCGCTGGCCGTCAGTGAGGACGCCGCCACGCTGCCGGTGCTGCGCCCCCTCATCGGCATGGATAAGGAGGAGATCGTCCGCATCGCCCGCCATATCGGCACCTTCGATACCTCCATTCTGCCCTATGAGGACTGCTGCACGGTGTTCACCCCCCGTCACCCCAAGACGAAGCCCCATGTGGAGGAGGTCCGGGAGATGGAGCAGGCGCTGGACGTGGCGGGTCTGGTCCAGCGGGCCATGGAGAACCGGGACATCGTGAAGATCAAGTGAGAGAAGGCGGTTTTTTCTGACCGTTTTGGCTTGTTGCCCCCGACGGCCTGCTTTTCCAGCTGTTGGCAGAGAGTTACCCGCCGGAGGCACAAGAAAGAACCTGCTGACAAAAATCCCATCAGGCAAATCATCAAAGGAAGTGATCCTATGGCCTATCACGCAGAGATCATCGCCGTGGGTACCGAGCTGCTGCTGGGCAACATCGCCAACACGGATGCGCAGGAGCTGTCGCAGGCGCTGGCCTCCGTGGGCGTGGATGTGCTGTACCACACCGTGGTGGGCGACAACCCCCAACGGCTGGAGGAAGCGGTAGCCATCGCCCGGAAGCGGGCGGACCTGCTGATCTTCACCGGTGGCCTTGGCCCCACCTATGACGATCTCACCAAGGAGACGGTCTGCCGGGTACTGGATGTCCCTCTGACCTTCCACCCGGAGGCGGCGGCAGACATCCGCCGCAACTTCGACACCATCTTCCACCGGGAGATGCCGCCCGGCACCCTGCGTCAGGCGGAGCTGCCGGAGGGCTGTGAGGTGTTCTGCAACCGGGTCGGCACCGCACCGGGCTGCGTGTTCCGCGCCGGTGATGTGACGGCGGTGCTGCTGCCCGGCGTACCGTCGGAGTGCCGCTACCTGACGGAGACGGCACTGCTGCCGTGGCTGCGCCGCCAGAGCAGCGGGACCATCCTCTCCCACGACCTGCGGATCTTCGGCCTGTCGGAGCCGCAGGTGCAGGAGCTGCTGGGGGATCTGATGGATCAGGCGGTGAACCCGTCGCTGGCCCCCTACGCCAAGACCGGCGAGGTGATGCTGCGGCTCACCGCCAAGGGCGACAGCCCCGCCGCCTGCGAGGAGCGCATGGCGCCGCTGCTGGAGCAGATGCGTGGGCGGCTGGGCGCCTACCTCTACGGCATCGATGTCTCCGGCCTGGAGGAGACGGTGCTGCACCTGCTGCACCAGCACGGCAAGACCTTCTCGGCGGCAGAGAGCTGCACCGGCGGCCTCATCGCAAAACGCATCACCGATCTGCCGGGAGCCTCTTGCGTGTTCCGGGGAGGTGTGGTATCCTATACCAATGAGGTGAAGGCCTCTGTGCTGGGCGTACCGCAGGAGACGCTGGACCGCTATGGCGCCGTGTCCGAGCCGGTGGCAAGAGCCATGGCGGAGGGCGTGGGGCGCATCACCGGCAGCGACCTGTCCGTGGCCACCACGGGGCTGGCCGGCCCCGACGGAGACGACCGGGGAAACCCTGTGGGCACGGTGTTCGTGGCCCTGAGCACCCCGGAGCGCACGGTGGTGCGGCACATGAACTGCGGCAGCGGCCGGGACCGGGTGCGGATGCTGGCATCCCACTGCGCCTTTGACCTGCTCCGCAGAGAGCTGGAACATTTACCGATCGAAGGAGAATGAACATGGCGAAGAAAGAACCCTATGATATGACCAACAACTACGCCCGTATGGAGCGGGACAAGCGCAAGGCCATCGGCAACCCCAACAAGAACATCCATCACAAGAAGAACGGCTCCAACTACCAGAAGGACACCGGCTCCATGGTCCGCAGCACCTCCGCCCGGCAGGAGCCGGAGAAGATGTCCACCACCATGAAGGTGCTCATCGGCGTGGTGTTCGTGGCGCTGGTGGCGGCGCTGGTGCTGCGCAGCACCGTATGGAAGGAGAACGTGGTGGCCGGTGCATGGATGATGGTGCTGGTGGGGGCCGTGTGCGGCCTCATGTACTACGTCCGCAAGCGCTATCCCGGCAAGCGCAAGGTGGGCGGCACCATGGATACCGTGATCTCCGCCCTGCTGATCCTGTTCTGCGTGGTGTATGTGGGCATGGGCGCCATGGCGCTGGTGGCCATGAATAAGTAAACTTTTCCCGTTGACAAACCCCACAAAAGTGGGTATAGTAAAGGGAGAATATGCATATCTGCGAGGATGGGGACAGTAGCCCGTCCCTCCGATGCCAAGAGAGCCGCCGTATGGTGCAAGGCGGACACGGAGGACAGCGGCGAAGATCACCCCGGAGCATCCGGCTGAACCGGCAGTAAGCCCGGACGGCAGAGGGCCGTTATCTTCCCTTTCCCCCACGGCTCGTGGGGCAGAGCGGCCGCACCCGGTGCGGCAACAAGAGTGGTACCGCAGAGGTTTCTTAGTGGCCTTTGTCTCTTACGGAGACAAGGGCCATTTTTTTGTTTTCAAATATATTTTCATACACGGAGGTAACACATGGAGTACAAAAAGACGCTGAACATGACCAAGAGCGGCTTTCCCATGCGGGCGGGTCTGCCCAAGCGGGAGCCGGAGATGCTCAAGCACTGGGAGGAGCTGGACCTGTATCATGAGCTGCTGAAGAAGAACGAGGGCAAGCCCCGCTTCGCCCTGCACGACGGCCCTCCCTTCTCCAACGGCGCCCTGCATATGGGTCACGCCCTGAACAAGTCCATCAAGGACTTCATTACCCGCAGCTACGCCATGCGGGGCTACTACACCCCCTATATCCCCGGCTGGGACAACCACGGTATGCCCATCGAGAGCGCCATCATCAAGCAGAACAAGCTCAACCGCAAGGCCATGGGCGTGGCGGAGTTCCGCTCTGCCTGCCATGAGTTTGCCGACCACTATATCGATGTCCAGCGGCAGGGCTTCAAGCGCATGGGCGTGGTGGGTGATTGGGACCACCCCTATAAGACCATGGACCCCGCCTTCGAGGCGCAGGAGGTCCGTGTGTTCGGCAAGATGTATGAGAAGGGCTACATCTACAAGGGCCTCAAGCCCGTGTACTGGTGCCCCCACGACGAGACGGCGCTGGCCGAGGCGGAGATCGAGTATCAGGACGATCCCTGCACCACGGTGTATGTGAAGTTCCCCATGTACGACGATCTGGGCAAGCTCTCCCATCTGGATAAGAGCAAGCTGAACTTCGTCATCTGGACCACGACCATCTGGACCCTGCCCGGCAACCTGGCCATCGCCCTGCACCCGCAGGAGGAGTACGCCGTGGTCCGTGCCGACGGCGGTGAGATGTATATCATGGCCCGGCCGCTGGTGGAAAAGGTCATGAAGATCGGCGGCGTGGAGCACTATGAGATCGTGGAGACCCACCCCGGCGCCTTCTTTGAGAATATGCTGGCCAGCCACCCCTTCCTGCCTAAGACCAGCCGTCTGGTGCTGGCGGATTACGTCACCATGGACTCCGGTACCGGCTGCGTCCACACCGCCCCCGGCTTCGGTGCCGACGACTATCAGACCTGTCTGCGCTACGGCATGGATATGGTGGTGCCGGTGGACGATCAGGGCCGCCACACCGACTATGCCGGCAAGTACGCTGGGATGAAGACCGAGGAGTCTAACCCCGTCATTCTGGCGGATATGAAGGAGAGCGGCGCTCTCTTTGCCAGCGAGGAGATCGTCCACAGCTATCCCCACTGTTGGCGCTGCAAGAAGCCCATCATCTTCCGGGCCACTCCCCAGTGGTTCTGCTCCGTGGAGTCCTTCAAGGACGAGGCCTGCGCTGCCTGTGAGGACGTGCGCTGGGTGCCCACCTGGGGCAAGGACCGGATGCGCTCCATGATCCTGGAGCGCACCGACTGGTGCATCAGCCGCCAGCGCCGCTGGGGTCTGCCCATTCCCGTGTTCTACTGCAAGGACTGCGGCAAGCCCATCTGCACGCCGGAGACCATCGACGCCGTCTCCCGCCTGTTCGAGGAGAAGGGCTCCAACGCATGGTTCGAGATGACGGCGGAGGAGATCCTGCCGGAGGGCTTCACCTGCCCTCACTGCGGCAAGTCCGCCGGCTTTGAACAGGAGAGCGACACGCTGGACGGCTGGTTCGACTCCGGCTCCACCCACTTCGCCTCCATGGAGCGCACGCAGGGCTTCTGGCCCGCCACCATGTATCTGGAGGGCCTTGACCAGTACCGCGGCTGGTTCCAGTCCTCCCTGCTGACCGCCGTGGGCGCTTTGGGCCGCGGCGCACCCTTCAAGGAGTGCGTCACCCACGGTTGGACCGTGGACGGTCAGGGCCGTGCCATGCATAAGTCTCTGGGCAATGGCGTGGACCCGGCGGAGGTGTTCAACAAGTACGGTGCCGATCTGCTGCGTCTGTGGGCCGGCTCCTCCGACTACCATGTGGATGTCCGCTGCTCCGACGAGATCTTCAAGCAGCTGTCTCAGAACTATCTGAAGTTCCGCAACACTGCCAAGTTCTGCTTGGATAACCTGACGGACTTCGACCCTGACACGCTGGTGGCCCCGGCGGATATGCTGGAGTTGGACAAGTGGGCACTGACCTGCCTCAACGCCCTCATCGCCAAGGCGTTCACCGCCTACGACAACTACGAGTTCCATGTGGTGTCCCACGCCGTCAACGACTTCTGCGTGGTGGAGCTCAGCTCCTTCTATTTCGACATCATCAAGGATCGCCTGTACTGCGACGGGGCCGAGAGCCTCAGCCGCCGCAGCGCCCAGACGGCCCTGTACCTGATCCTGGACGCCATGACCCGGATGTTCGCCCCCATTCTGGCCTTCACCTGCGACGAGATCTGGCTGGCCATGCCCCACCGCACCGGCGACGACGAGCGCAACGTGCTCCTCAACGAGATGGTGCAGCCCTACACCCAGTACGCTCTCTCCCCGGAGGAGATGACCCGCTGGGACCGCATCGCCGCCGTCCGTACCGCCGTCAACGGCGCACTGGAGCAGGCCCGTGCCGACAAGACCATCGGCAAGAGTCTGGAGGCCGAGGTGGACCTCACCGTTCCCGCCGAGGATGCCTTCCTGGGCCAGATGGAGGAGGGTGCTCTGGCGGACCTGCTGATCGTGTCTCAGGTCCGTGTGGAGACCGGCGACAGCCTGTCCGTCACCGTCCGGCCCGCCTCCGGCACCAAGTGCCAGCGCTGCTGGAAGGTGCTCACCAGCGTGGGTACCGTGGCCGGTCACGAGGATCTCTGCCCCCGCTGCGCCGCCGTGGTGAAGAGTCTCCCCGTGGTGGAGTGATCCGACAGGGAACGCCGCCTGTGGAAAAATAACCGAAAACCAAGGAAGGCCGGAGCGGATGCTCCGGCCTTCCCTGTTTACTTGCGGAAAAGCACCCCTATCAGCTCTCACCGAATTGCTTCTTGCAGCCCTCACCCCAGACCATCATGGCGTCCCATGCCTCTGTACGGAGCTGATCTCATCGCTCTGTGGATTCCGTCCTGTCAAAGCGGCATCGGCGTCCGGGCGATCAGAATGACCGTCAGAATAGCGCCCACAAATGCCGCTGCTCCTATGGCTGCCAACACCTTTTTGCTGAGTTTCTTCTTCGCTGCCTTGCAGATCAGTGCGGCGCAAGCTATGCAGACAGCCGCAGCCGCAAGCGCAATGCCCAGCGTTTCCCACAACCAAGATAATTCAGATAGGATCCTCATACGATCATTTCCTAACTAACTGTTTTGATATTTCTCAATGATTCACCTTGGAAAATGGGCAGCGCTTTCCGATGCACTGGTTGTTTTGCGCGGAGTAATGGCATACGATCTCCGGCTTTTCCATCTCAACGCCGAAATGCTCCCTTACAAAGTCAATGGCAGCAAGGATGGAGAGGAAGGAATCCCGCTTGCAGCAGCGTGGACCTCCGATCTCACTGATCGCTTGAAGCGATTTTGCCGTCATTTTGTGGGACAGTGCAAACGGCTCATTGGTCAGCGGCGTAGACTGCGAAATGATGGACACAAACATCCCTGTGCTGATTCCCGCACCGCAAGCACCCCAAAAGCCGCAAGCGCCGCCGGGAACGCTCCGTCCTCGATTCATCATCTCCGTCAATGCGCTGCGAAGATCAATGTCTCCGCCTGCGTTGTGGTATGCAGTCAGCAATGCCGCTCCTACCATCACATGATGCTCCGGACCGTGCATATGACAGGTGGGCAGCGCCATCATCTGTTCAATGATGGCGATAGGATCTCTCGATGCGCTTGTCATGCACAACGCAATGATGCGATCAAGCCCTCGGGTATGGCATTCGTTGCATACATAGTGTCCGTTCACGCAGCGCGTCTTGCTGTTTTCTTTCTTATGGCAAATCTCACATTCCATCAGAATATCGGCTTCGAGATAGGTAAGCGGGGCTTTGCAGATCAAGCATTCTTCATTCATAATTTCCTCCGCACGATCCCGATTTTCCTCTTCGACAAACTGGAATTATTCAAGCTTTTCAAAGCAGTTCATGGAATCTCCATGGTCGTACAATGAAAGCAGTTCAAAAATATGACCAACGCACATTTTTCTCGGCATCCGTGGTGCACCCATGGTGTAAATTGGTGTACGGATTGGTGTACGAGAGGCTTTTTTAGCCCGATCAGGGGCCGATCAATAGAGTTTTGCGCCAGCCGGGATGTGAGGATCCACCATCAGCAAATGCAACTTTTCTTCACCGTTTTCGTGATGCACGGCGGAGATCAGCATACCGCAGGAATCAATGCCCATCATGGGGCGGGGCGGCAGATTCGTAATGGCGATGCAGGTCTTACCCACCAGTTCTTCCGGCTCATAATATTCGTGAATACCGCTCAAAATGACCCGATCTGTGCCGGTTCCGTCGTCCAGAACGAACTTTAAGAGCTTTTTGGACTTCTTCACGGCTTCGCATTCCTTGACCTTCACGGCACGGAAGTCGCTCTTGGAGAAGGTGTCAAAATCCACCTGATCCTGGAACAGCGGCTCGATCTCCACATTGGAAAAATCGATTTTTTCCTCCACAACGGGAGCCGCCTGAGCAGCCTCCACAGGAGCCGAAACTTCCTTGGAAGCCTTCTTGTCGGAGTCCAACGGCTTCATGGTCGGGAACAGGATCACGTCCCGGATAGAGTCGGTGCCGCAGAGCATCATGGCGCAGCGGTCGATGCCGAAGCCCAGACCGCCGGTGGGGGGCATACCGTACTCCAGCGCCAGCACGAAGTCCTCGTCCATCATGTCGGCCTCCTCGTCGCCGTGGGCCCGCTTCTCCGCCTGAGCCTTGAAGCGCTGGTACTGGTCGATGGGGTCGTTGAGCTCGGAGAAGGCATTGCCCATCTCGCAGCCGCAGACGAACATCTCGTACCGCTCCGTCAGATGGGGGTCCTCCGGGCTGCGCTTGGCCAGCGGGCTCACCTCCACCGGGTACATGGTGATGAAGGTGGGCTGAATGAGCGTCTCCTCCACCTTCTGGTCGAAGGTCTCGTACAGGGCGTTGCCCCACGTCCGGGCTACCCCCTCCATGTCCACGCCTACGCTCTTGGCCAGCTCCACGGCGGCGTCATCATCGCCCTCAATGGCCATGAAGTCGGCGCCGGTGACATTCTGCACGGCATCGGCCATGGTGATGCGCTTCCAGCTGGGGGTCAGATCCACGTCGTGGCCCAGCCACTGGATATGGTAGGTACCCAGGATCTCCTTGGCGGCCCCGGTGAGGATGCCCTCCAGAATATCCATCATGCCGTCCAGATTGGTGTAGGCCTGATACAGCTCACAGGTGGTGAACTCCGGGTTGTGCTTGGTGTCCATGCCCTCGTTGCGGAAGATGCGGCCCACCTCATACACTCGCTCCAGACCGCCCACGATGAGCCGCTTCAGGTGCAGCTCCGTAGCGATGCGCATATACATATCGATGTCCTGAGCGTTGTGGTGGGTGATGAAGGGCCGGGCGTTGGCGCCGCCGGCAATGGGGCTGAGCACGGGGGTCTCCACCTCCATGAAGCCCATATTGTCCAGATACCGGCGCAGATACGCTACGAACTTGCTGCGGATCTCAAAGTTCCGCTGGGATTCGGGATTCATAATGAGATCCACATACCGCTGGCGGTAGCGCAGCTCCTTGTCCGTCAGACCGTGGAACTTCTCCGGCAGGGGCTGGAGGGACTTCGACAGCAGGGTGATCTCATGGGCCCGGATGCTCATCTCGCCCTTCTGGGTGCGGAACACGTCGCCCTTGACACCTACGATATCACCGATGTCATATTTCCTGAAGCGGTCATAGGCATCCTCGTCCATCTCGTCCTTCCGGGCGTAGATCTGGATGCGGCCGGACTTATCCTTCAGATCGCAGAAAGACACCTTGCCCATGCCCCGCTTGCTCATAAGACGGCCCGCCAGAGAGACGGTCTGCCCCTCCAGCTGGTCGAACTGATCCTTGACCTCCTGTGCGTGATGGGTCACGTCATAGCGGGTGATCTCAAAGGGATTCCGGCCCGCCTCCTGCAGGGCTGCCAGCTTATCCCGGCGGATCTGGAGAATTTCCCGCAGGTCCTGTTGATTCTGATTCTGCTGTGCCATAGATATGGTCTCCTTATCGTTCGATCTTGTCCACCCGATAGCGGATGACGCCCTTGGGGGCCTCCACGGTGATCTCACTGCCGGCCTTGCTGCCCATCAGGGCCTTGCCGAAGGGGGAATCCTCCGACACCTTCCGCTCCATGACGTTGGCCTCCTGAGAGCCCACGATGGTGTACTCCGGCAGCGTCTTGCCGTTATCCAGATTGGTCACGGTGACACGGCAGCCAATGGATACCTTGTCGGAATCCATGTCCGTCTCGTCCACGATGACGGCGTGGAGCAGGATGTTCTCCAGTTCGGCAATGCGGGAGTAGAGCTTGCCCTGCTCATTTTTGGCCTCGTCGTACTCGCTGTTTTCCGACAGGTCACCGAAGCCTCTGGCCTCCTTGATGAGCTCTGCGATCTCGTCGGCACGGGTGGTCTTGCTGTAATCCAGCTCCTTTTTCAGCTCGTCGTACCGCTCCTGACTCATTTTGAATTCTTTTACCATGGAATCCATTCCTTTCTGTTGACAAATACGGCATGGCCGCACGAGATTAGTATAAACACTATAACAAAAATAGTACAGACACTATATCACTCTGCATTATAAGTTCTTTCCCCGCCGGTGTCAAGTCCTACCCACACCGGGACAGCCGCACCCGGCGGAAGGCTTCCCTCCGCCAGCAGCGCCGCCAGCAGCGGCTCCTCCGCTGCCCACGGCTTCATTTTCTCCCACCACGGCTCGGCCCATACATACCGGACCTCCTGATGGCTCTCCCCGATCAGCAGGGAGGGAAGCCCCTCCGCCGCTGCGCCGAAGCATACCGCCAGCTGCGCCACCGGACCGCCCTCTCCCAGTCCGTACCGGTGCCGCAGGGATCGCCGCAGCTCCTCCTGCCCCCGGCCCAGCTGCGGCGACAGATACCTTACCCGCCGGGCCAGCAGATCCGCCGCCTCCGTAACGGCCCCGTCGGGCCGGGAGGCCCGCAGCACCACACTGGCCTGTGACCGGCAGAGTCCCAGCTGCCTGCAGGCGCAGTCCACCAGCTGCCCCAGCATGGCCCGCCGCAGCGCCACCGGGGCCGGGAGCCGAAGGGGAAGCAGCAGCGCCGCCCACTCCGGCGGTGCCGCCGCATACCGCACCCCGGCGTCGGCCATGGCCTGTGCCGCCTGCCGCACCCGGCGCTGTACCCGCCGGTTCAGCCGTCCACCGCCCTCCAGCAGGCACACCTCCCCGTCTCCCAGCGGACAGCGCCGCAGGGTGAGCCTTTTCCGCTTCTCCTCCCATCGCACATATCCCACCATGCACAGACCCCCTTTCCACCAGTCTATGGCCCGGCGGCGGGAGAAAGACGGCATAAAAAATTCCCCACCTGCACCAAGCAGTGCAGGTGGGGAAAAGGCTGCTTACCACCAATAGGGGATGTACCCCGGCAGACGGTTCAGCGGATTGATGCGGGTGTAGTTCTCCCAGATCTCATAGTGGACGTGGGGGCCGGTAGAGATGCCCGTGGAGCCGCACAGGCCGATGACCTCGCCCTGCTCCACATGCTCGCCCACCTCCACCAGGCGCTCACTCATGTGGGCGTACAGGGTGAAGTTGCCGTTTCCGTGGTCGATCTCCACATAGTTGCCGTAGCCGCCCCAGCTGTACTTAGAACCCACTACAGTGCCGGACTTCACGGCATAGATGTAGCTGCCGTAGGAGGCACCGATGTCCACGCCCATGTGGGTGGTGCTGGCGCCGGGGGTAGGCTGCTCACGCCCGCCGTAGCCGGAGGTGATGAGCCGGCAGTCCGAGGGCCAGATGTACCCGTCGGAGGAGGGCGTTTCGTCGGAGCCGCCGCCACCGCCGCCGCCTCCACTGTTATCGCCGCCGTTGTTCCGGTTTTCTTCCTCCCTCCGGGCCTGGATCTGGGCGTCCAGCTCATCGGCGGCTGCCTTCTCCTGAGCGGCCAGATCGTTCAGGCCGTCCGCCGTTTCGTTGTACTTGGCAATGAGCTGCGTGGCTGCCTCCAGCTGGCTGTCCAGCTCCGCCTGACGGCTCTCCAACTGGGAGCGCTGCTCCTCCAGCGCCTGCCGGTCGGCCTGCATCTGCTGGCGCAGCTGCCGCAGGTCGTTGATGACGCTCTGGTCGTGCTCGGCCACCTCGTTGATGAAGTCGATGCGGCCCAAAAGATCGCTGAAGCTGGTGGCCTTGAAGATCACCGACCAGAAGGAGGCGGTCCCCCGCTCCTCCTCATCCCGCACCTGACGGCAGAACAGGTCGTACTGAGCTTCTTCCTTCTGCTGGTTGTCCGCCAGCTCCGCCTCCAGCGCATCGATCTGCTGCTGGGCGTTGGAGATCTGGCTGCGGAGGACGTCCGCCTGCTGATCCAGCAGGTTTTTCTGCTCCAGCGCATCGGCCTTGTTGGCCTCGGCCTCCTCGATCTGCTGGTTGATCTCCTCCAGCTTCTTCTGGTGCTCCTCCGACTGCTCCTGCAGGTCTGCGATGGTCTCGGCATAGACGTTCACCGGGCGCAGAGCGCCGCTGGTGAACACGATGCTCACCGCCATGAGAATGGCCAGCAGGCCGCACCATTTTTTCTTACTCATGCTGCACTCCTCCTTATACTCTCAGGAACTTCCGGATGGCGGTCAGGCTGCCGCCCACGCCCACCAGGATCCCTACCAGACCGAACACACCGGCCACCGGCCCCCAAATTTTCCGGAAGGACACCACCCGCAGCAGCTGCAGGGTATCGGACCCGGCAATGCCCTTGGAAATGGCCTCATACAGCAGCCACTGCAGCCCAAAGGCGATGACGGCGCCCATCAGACCGATGAGCAAACCCTCGTAGACGAAGGGCCATCGAATGAAGCCGTCGGTGGCGCCCACCATCTTCATGATGGCGATCTCATCCCGCCGGTCAAAGGTGGTGAGCTTGATGGTGTTGGAGATAATGAATACCGAGATCACCAGCAGCACCGCAATGAGGGCGATGCTGATGAGGCTTGCCACATTCCGCACCGTCAAAAACCCGTTGGAGATGGTCTCGTCCGCCCGGACCTTCACGATGCCGGGGGTGGCCTCCAGATCGGATACCACCTGCTGCATCTGTGCGGCATCCGTCAGATGGATAACGTACCGATGGCGAAAAATGGAGGGATCCAGGTTGCTATACAGGTCGTCCTCATCGTACTGCTCCACGTAGCTGTCCCGTGCCTCCTGCCGGGAGACGAAGGTGCAGTCCGCCGCACCGGGGATCTTCTCCAGCTTGGACTGCAGGGCCTTGGCCTCGCTGTCAGAGAGGTTCTCATCCACGAAGGCCAGCACGGCGTTTTCCTTCTGCAGATCCTTCAGGTTCTCGTTGGCGTTATAGGCCACCAGCGAAAAGGTCCCCATGATCACCAGACACGCCACCGTCACGCCGATGGCGGCGAAGGACATGAATCCGTGGGAGAACATATTGCGGATGCCCTCCCGGAAAAAATATCGAAAATCGTGCTTCATCTGTTATACCTCATACGTTCCCACGCCGTCGCCGTTGACCTGTCCGTGATCGATCATGATGACCCGCTTGTCGAAGTGGTTCACCAGATCCCGCTCGTGGGTCACCACCACCACGGTGGTGCCAAGGGCGTTGATGCGCTCCAGCAGAGTCATGATCTCCAGCGAGCGGTTGGGATCCAGATTGCCGGTGGGCTCATCGGCCACGATGGTGCTGGGATTGTTCACCAGCGCTCGTGCAATGGCCACACGCTGCTGCTCACCGCCGGACAGCTCGTCGGGGTACCGGTCCTCCATACCCTTCAGACCCACCAGCTCCAGCACATAGGGGATGCGGGTGCGGATGTCACGGGGCGTGGCCCCCACCGCCCGCATGGCAAGGCTCAGGTTGTCGAACACCGTCTTTTTGGGGATCAGGCGGAAGTCCTGAAAGATCACGCCGATGGTGCGGCGCATATAGGGGATCTGCCGGTCGGAGATGCGGCTCATGGAGAAGCCGTTGACCATGACCCGCCCCGCCGTGGGGATGACCTCGCCGGTCAGGAGCTTGATGATGGTGGACTTGCCGGAGCCGGAGGGTCCCACCAGAAACACAAATTCCCCGTCCTCAATGGTAAAGGAGATGCCCTGAAGGGCCTCCGTCCCGTTTTCGTATGTTTTTTCAACGTCCTTCAATCGAATCATATCATATCCCTCGTTGCCGGAGACCCGGCCCGCTGCATTTGAAACGGCGAACCCTGTCGGGCTGCGCCGTATTATGTCACCATAGGGTATTATATAAAAAAAGTTACAAAATGGCAACAGGAATAATATGAAAATTTTATGAACAGATGGGGAGGCCCTCCGGCAAAGATCCCGGAAGCCATCAGTGAACTGCACCCCATTTGTTAGATATCTAACAAGTGGGGTGCAGTTCAGCAGCGCCGGGAATGGGGCTTTTGCTCTGATATGTGCTTTATTGGGCGCCGCCCTCGCCCAAGATGCGGGCGGCGCTCTCCTGAGCGAACTGCTTGCTGTATAGGTCGTGGTAATAGCCCTTGCGCCGCAGCAGCTCCTCATGCTTGCCCTGCTCCACGATGTGGCCGTCCTTCACCACAAGGATCACGTCCGCCTTGCGGATGGTGGAGAGGCGATGGGCTACCAGAAAGGAGGTGCGGTTCGTCAGCAGATGGTCAATGGCGTTCTGGATCAGCTGCTCCGTCTGGGTGTCGATGGAGGAGGTGGCCTCATCCAGCACGAAGATGCGGGGGTCGGCCAGCACGGCACGGGCAAAGGAGATCAGCTGCTTCTCGCCGGTGGAGAGACGGTCGCCGCCCTCACCCACATCGCTGTCCCAGCCATTTTCCAGCTTTGACACCACCGTATCCGCCGACACGGCCCGTGCGGCGGCCTCCACCTCCTCGTCGGTGGCGTCCAGCTTGCCGTAGCGGATGTTCTCCCGGACGCTGCCGGAGAACAGGTGGGGATTCTGCAGCACATAGCCGATGTTGGAGTGGAGCCACAGCTGGCTGCGCTGGCGGTAGTCCACGCCGTCAATGAGGATCTGCCCCTCCGTAGGCTCGAAGAACCGGCAGGCCAGATTGATGAGGGTACTCTTGCCGGCTCCCGTCTCGCCCACGATGGCCACCGTGGTCCCCTGGGGGATGTGGAGGGAGAAATGCTCCAGCACGTTCTCGCCGCCGTCGGGATAGCGGAAGGTCACATCCCGGAACTCGATCTCGCCCCGCAGCGGCTCCCAGTTCTCCCGCTTGGGGTGGAAGGCGTCGCCGTACTTCTCGATGACCTCCGGGGTGTCCTGAATTTGCGGCTGTTCGTCCATCAGATCCGTCACCCGCTCAATGGAGGCCTGCAGCGAGATGAATTCCGCCAGATTGGCGGCGGTCATCTGGATGGGGTCGAAGATGCTGACGGCGTAGGCGGTAAAGGCCGACAGAGTGGCCAGCTCCAGCGCCTGATCCAGCACCATGTAGCCGCCCCGCAGCAGCACGATGGACACCGCCATGGTGCCGAAGAACAGCACCAGCGGGATAAACACCGCATTGAGCCGGGCTGCCCGAATGCCGGAGTCGTGCATCTGCCGGGTGAGACCGCGGAAGGCGTCGGCGGTCTGCTCCTCCGTCACCAGCGTCTTGGTGGTGCGGGCGCCGGTGATGCCCTCGTTGAAGGCTCCGGTGATGCGGGAGTTCAGCTTACGTACCTTCCGGTTCCAGTGGAGGATGCGGTTCTGGAAGTACCCCGTCAGAATGGCCATCACCGGAACGATGGCGATGACCGCCAGCGCCAGCCTCCAGTTCAGAGCCAGCATGGCCGCAAAGGTCCCCAGCACATAGAACACCGCCCACAGGATATCCGTGAAGTTCCATGCCAGCATACTGGAGATGCGGTTGGTGTCGCTCATGACACGGGTCAGCAGATACCCCACCGGGGTCACGTTATAAAAGGAGAAGGACAGGGTCTGCAAATGGTGGAACAGAGACCCACGCATATCCTTGCCCAGATTCATCTCGATGTGCATGGAGTTCCGGGCGAAGATCACCACCGACAGGGCCTGCACCAGAATGACCGCCAGATACGCCAGCGCATAGGGCAGCAGCCCCGTCAGGGTGTTCTTTTCGATAAAATTCTGGATGGCGTACTTCTGGAACAGGGGCAGCACCACGTCCACCAGAGCGCAGATGCCGTTGAACACCAGCATGGACACGAAGGCGCCCCGATAGGGCCGCAGGAACGGCCCCAGCCGCTTCCAGATCTTCCAGTCGAAGGATTGGGTATATTCCTTTTCGTCAATGGCTGCCATGCTCGCTCCCCCCTTCCTCCAGCAGCGCCCGGTCGGCACTCTGCATCTGAATGTTGTAGATATCCCGGTAGATGCCGGGCTTTTCCACCAGCTGGGCATGGGTCCCCAGCTCTGCCACCCGGCCGCCGTCCAGCACCAGAATGCGGTCAGCCTGCATGAGGGTGGTGACCCGGTGGGAGATCAGCAGCACCGTGGCATTGCCGGTGGACCGGCGCAGGGCGGTGCGGATCTTCTCGTCCGTCTCGGCATCCACGGCGGACAGGGAGTCGTCGAAGATCATCACCGGGGCCTGCTGCATCAGCATCCGGGCGATGGCCACCCGCTGCTTCTGTCCGCCGGAGAGAGTCACGCCCCGCTCCCCCACGATGGTGTCATACCCCTCCGGGAAGGAGGTCACCGCATCATCCACGCAGGCGATGGCCGCCGCACGGCGCATGGCATCCTCCGGCGCATCGGGGCGCACGGCCCGGATGTTCTCTCCAATGGTCTGGGAGAACAGGAAGGGCTCCTGCAAAACAAGGCCGATGTGCCGCCGCAGGTCGCTGCGCCGGATATGCCGCAGGTCCACGCCGCCGATGGTGATGCGGCCGGAGCCCTCCGGCACGTCGTACAGCCGGTCCAGCAGATGCACCAGCGTGCTCTTGCCGGAGCCGGTGCCGCCCAGCACGGCGAAGGTCTCTCCCTCCCGGATGGTGAAGGACACGTCCTTCAGGACCGGCTGTCCCTCGTAGCCGAAGGTCACATGGTCAAACACAATGTCCCCGCCGGGGAAGGGAACGTCATCGGGCTGATCCTGCTCCTCCGGGGAGCGGAGGATGTAGCCCACACGGTCCATGGATACCCCGGCCTTGCTCATATCCGACAGCACCCGGCCCAGAGAACGCACGGGCCACGCCAGGGACTCGTTGTAGCTGACGAAGGCCACGAAGGCGCCCAGAGTCATGGCCCCGGCCACGCTCTCGTGGATGCCCGCCAGAATGATGACCATCACCTGCAAGCACGTCAGCAGCGTCCCCGACGCCCAGTACACCGACAGGAGCTTTCCCAGATGGATCCACAGTCCGGCGTACCGCTCGCTCTTGGCCTGAAATTTGTCCTCCTCATACTTCTCCCGTCCGAAGGCCCGCACCACCCGCACGGCGGTGAGGTTCTCCTGAGCGCAGGTGGTCACCTCACCCTCGGCCTCGTCGGCGGTCTTGAACCGAGAGGAGATCTTCCGGTAGAACACCCCCGACGACAGGCCCACAATGGGGATGAAGGCCAGAGCGATCAGGGACAGCTTCCCGTTCATACGGAACATGATCCACAGATACAGGATGATGAGGAACACCGTTCGCACCACCTCCACCAGCTGGTTGCACACGAAGGTGCGGATCACATCCACATCGGAGGTGCAGCGCTGGATGATGTCGCCGGTGGGGTGCTGCTTGTGCCACGCAAAGGGCAGATACTGGATGCGCCGGTACAGGTCATCCCGCAGTCCCTTGACGTAGGCCTCGGACCCACGGGACAGCTGGGCCCGCTGCCCGAAGCTGCACAGGCCCCGCAGCAGCGCCGTCACCATGACGGCCCCCGCCGCCCACCACAGCGCCGTGACAGGCTCCTGCCGCAGCGTCTCCAGCGGCAGCACCCGCAGCAGCAGCGCCGGCAGCTTGGCCTCCTCAGATCCCAGAATGGAGTCCACTGTTATACGGATGATCTGGGGCGTCAGGGCGTTGAGCGCCATGGACAGGCACGCACACAGCAGCGCCGCCGCAAAATGTCCCCAGCAGGGGCGCAGATAGTGCCAGATGAGCCCGGCCTTTTCCCGCCCCGACAGCTTGAATGTCGATCGATTCTCTTCCATAAGCCTCCTTCTCTCTCCCGGCGGCCCGCAGGCCGCCTGTCCAAACGCCGCCGGCGTCCGGCATCGTACAAAAAATGCGTCCCCGGACGGGGACGCATACAGGGTACGGTCACATCGACCCCTTTATCGGGCCGATCCGGTGGCGCACACAATGATCCCCTTACTGGTCAGCTTGCTCTTCGTCATGGTGTACGCCTCCTTTCGTTTATAGTGAGTACAGTATAACGCCGTATGAGTATCCTGTCAAGAAAAGTTTTCCGCCCCGGCGGTGGAGGGCCGTTCCACCCTCTTGCATTTTTGGAAAAATAGGGTATGATATAAGAGAAAGATTGTCCTCTGCCATGGCGGAGGAGAAAAGAAGGGTTGTTTTATGACAAAAATCGACATTGTATCGGGTTTTCTGGGCGCCGGTAAGACCACGCTCATCAAGAAGATGCTCAGCGAGGCCTATCAGGGCGAGAAGCTGGTGCTCATTGAAAACGAGTTTGGCGAGATCAGCATCGACGGCGGTTTCCTGAAGGATTCCGGCGTGCAGATCAGCGAGATGTCCTCCGGCTGCATCTGCTGCTCTCTGGTGGGCGACTTTAACAAGGCCCTGCGCCAGGTCCATGAGCAGTTCGCTCCGGACCGCATCCTCATCGAGCCCTCCGGCGTAGGCAAGCTCTCCGACGTGATCGTGGCGGTGGAGAACACCGTTCGGGACGAGCCGGACATGAAGCTGAACTCCTTCGTCACCGTGGCCGACGCCACCAAGGTGAAGGTGTATATGAAGAACTTCGGTGAGTTCTACAACAATCAGATCGAGTCTGCCGGCACCATCATCCTCTCCCGGACACAGAAGCTGTCTCAGGAGAAGCTGGAGGCCGCCGTGGCTCTGCTGCGAGAGAAGAATCCCACCGCCGCCATCCTCACTACCCCGTGGGACCAGCTGGACGGCGAGACTCTGCTGTCCGCCGTGGAAAAGGTCTCTCTGGCCGATGAGCTGCTGGCCAGGATGCAGGCCGAGCACGAGGCGGAGGAGGCGGAGCACCACCATCACCACCACGACCATGATGACCATGATGACCATGACGAGCATCACCATCATCATGACCACGACGAGGACGAGGGCCACTGCTGCTGCGGCCATCACCATGACGATGATGACGATGACGACGAACATGAGCATCACCATCACGAGGGCTGCTGCCACCACGACCACGAGGAACATGACCACCATCATGACCACGACGAGCATGAGCATCACCATCACCACGACGGCGAGTGCGACGACCCGGAGTGCTCCTGCCACCACCATCACCACCACGCCGACGAGGTGTTCACCAGCTGGGGCGC